>ENA-OPCD01000385-OPCD01000385.1-human-gut-metagenome-genome-assembly--contig:-NODE-385-length-36638-cov-6.290162_pt1 | contig 36638 bp, 29 predicted proteins | sample MGYA00241560_ERZ501471 | MGnify/ENA primary metagenome ERZ501471 (study PRJEB25962, sample SAMEA2042578) | human gut metagenome | biome: human gut; feature: human-associated habitat; material: faeces...
ATCGGTTTGTCGGGGATGCAGCGGATGGTGAAATGGCACTTCCGCTTATACGAAAGACGAAACCGGATGTGCTGATCACAGATATTAAGATGCCGTTCATGGACGGGCTGTCATTGAGCCGAATCGTGAGGGAAGAACTCCCAAGAACAAAGATTATTATCATCAGCGGGTATGATGACTTTGAGTATGCAAGAGAAGCCATTTCCATCGGGGTAGATCAGTATCTGCTGAAACCTGTGACGAGAATGAACTTAAGAAAAGTGCTTCAGGAATTAAAAGAAAAGATTGAACAGGATGCAGAACAGGAAGATTACCAGACGATGCTTCAGAATGAAATGCATGAATATGAACAGTTTTCCAGACGGATTTTCTTTGAAAAAGTACTGGAAGGGAAAATGTCTGTCAAAGAAATCTATGATGAGGCGGCCAAGCTTGAAATGGAGCTGACAGCGTCCAGCTATAACCTGATTTTCATATATTTGCAGGAGCACCGGAAGAACCAGTCGGAGCTGGAAGTAGAGCAGTTTTTGCGGCAGCAGGAAGAAATCCTGCACTATTTTCTGAGGTGTCCACAGTATCAGGTATTCCGGTGGAATGTAAACTGTTATGGAGTCTTAATAAAATCAGATCAGGATAACGTTGAAAAGGAGACAGACAAGGCACTGGATTATGTCCGGAAGATATGTGAGAAGGCGCTGGAAAAAATGGATTGGTACGTGGCTGCAGGAAAACCGGTAGAGCGGCTGAGTATGCTCAAAGAATGTTACAAGAGCGCCAGTCATTGCCTTGCGTACCGTTTTGTTCTGCCACAGATGCATGTGCTGACAGAGGAAAATCTGTCAAAATATATGGCGAACCAGGAAGAAAATAATCAGGCAGCAGTGACAGTCGATACATCAAAAGTGGCGCCGGACGTAATTCTGGATTTTCTGGCAAGGGGTATCCAGGGAGAGATTTACAATTTTGTTGAGTCCTATCTTGGGGGCATCAGCGAAGCCTTGAAATCCAGAATGTTCTGCGAATATGTAGTGCTGAATATCCGCTTTACGATTTTGTCTTATGTGGAGTCAGTCGGAGGTTCAAAGGAAGAATATCTACAGGCCATTGGCGAGTATGCACAGAATATTCATATGGAGTCAGAAGAGGTTTTTGAGTACTTTGTAAAAATGCTTCAGATAGCGATAGAGATTCGTGATAAGGACAGCGATTCACAGGGTGGCAACACTCTTCGAAGAGCACTGGAATATATTCAGAATCATTACACCGAAGAGTCGCTGACACTTGGAAATGTGGCATGTGAAGTTCAGGTTAATGCCAATTACTTAAGTTCTATCTTTAGTCAGAGCATGGAGAAGACATTTACCGAATACGTGACAGAAAAGCGTATGGAAAAAGCAAGAAAGCTGTTGCGGGATACGACTGTGGCAACCGCAGAGATTGCAGCAACGGTGGGCTACAAAGACTCCCATTATTTCAGCTTTGTATTTAAGAAAACGCAGGGAGTCAGCCCGAGAGATTACCGGAATGGAAAGAAGAACTAAAGGTTATCCAGAAGGTTGTCCGGTGTACTTCCTTTTGGAATCAGAGTCCATGGGACTTCTAAAAATGTGACAGGGATTCCTTTGAGCTGCTGGATCATCATGTTGGCAGCGGCAGTGCCCATTTCATGGGATTTGTGGGATAAAGTAGTCAGGGTCAGAATCTGGGAGTTGCTTAAGTAAGTATTATCAAAGGCTCCGATTGCCATATCATCAGGCAGATGGTATCCGGCCAGATTCAGTTCTTTAATTAAAAAATATGCAATCATATCATTATAACAGACGACAGCCGTGCAGGATTCCAAGGAGTCCTGCACGATTTTTTTTAAGAACCCAGTGTCCTGAAAACGCTGCAGGTGGTCCAGATCATGAGAGTTGAACCAGCCGACTCTGGAATCCGGGACAGGAAGCCCCTGGTTACGCATAGTCTCCATAAATCCTTGAAAGCGTTCTGCACCCTGCAGGTCGTCAGAGTGAAAGATGCCGCCAATTGCTGTATGTCCCTGGGAAAGAAGATACTCTGTAAGCTGGCGGCTTCCGGAAAAATTGTCGTCTTTTACAAAAGGGATCTGACTGAAATTCTGATAGTAATTATGTAAAAAGACAAAGCGGCAGTTCTTTTTTTGAAGTGCACGGTACAGATCCAGATTCGGATTCGGCAGATAACTTCTGGATCCTTCCACAATGATTCCCCGTGGTGGCGCAGATAAGAGTTTTGTCAGAATCTTGCGCTCTTCATAAGTTTCATTTTTCGTAATATGAACCTGTGATGAAAAATGATATTTTCGAAGTGTTCCCTGAATATCATCTAATACACCGGGATAAATATAATTGGAATCATCAGAAATCAAAATAGCAATCTGGTCATCAGACAGATTTGCAGAATGTCCGGTAATATAACTGCCGCTTCCATGGCGCTTTTCAATTAGACCTTCCTGTGTAAGAAGATTCAGAGCCTGCCTTACGGTTTGGCGGCTGACATGATAACGTCTGCACAGCTCCTGTTCTGATGGCAGCTTATTAATTTGATTTTTCACATCTTTTTTAATCAGATCCCGGAGCGTTCCGGCCAGCCATTTGTATTTAATCGCCATAAAAAAATCTCCTTTTTGAAAAAAATTATCTTTTCTTAACATAAAAAAATCTGAGAAAATCTAACGTTCCCCTGAAAAAATCAAACTTTTATGTAAAACAACTACAAAGATAACGACTGTAAAATGTAAAAATCCACATAAAATATGTCAAAAAAACAACGATATCAAAAGAAAATCACTGTTTATCTGAGAATAGTAAACATCAAAAATAAACTTGTATTTATTTGATATTTTAATACAAAAAAGTTGTATTGTAAATAACTGATAAACCTTTAAAAATAGCTATTTTCATAATTGCGGACAAACAGGTGGAATGCTATAGTGAAATCAAGAAAAAGAGAGGCCTTTCAAAAACAGAATAAAGTAACTGATGTAAAAATAATCAGGAAGATCAGGAGGAAGATTATGAAGAAAAAAATTATCTCAGTTTTACTCGCATCTATGATGGTCATTGGACTTGTAGGCTGCGGAGGATCAAAAGAAACAGCTGACGGCGCAAAATCCGATTCTGGTGACGGACTGATCAAAGTTGGTATCATCAACAACGATCCAAACGAATCCGGATATCGTACAGCAAATGATAAAGACTTAAAAGCAACATTTACAAAAGAGAATGGATATGACGCTTCATTCGCTTACAGCTTAAAGAATGATGAGCAGATTACATCAGCTCAGAAGTTTATCCAGGACGGTGTTGATTACTTGCTTCTCTCCGCTGCTGATACAGCAGGTTGGGACAGTGTCCTGAAAGACGCTCAGGACGCAGGTACACAGGTTATTCTGTTCGACCGTACAATTGATGCAGACGAAAGCCTGTATGCAGCATCTATCGTATCCGACATGGAAAAAGAAGGTGAGACAGCAGCAAACTGGTTAAAAGACCAGAAATTACCTGAGTATAACATCATTCATATTCAGGGTGTTATGGGATCAGCAGCTCAGAAAGGACGTTCTGGCGCACTTGCAGATACAGCAAAATCTGAGGGATGGAACATTGTAACAGAGCAGACAGCAGAGTGGAATGCAGAGAAAGCACAGCAGATTGTACAGTCCGTTATCGATTCCGGACAGGCATTCAATGTAATCTATGCAGAGAACGACGATATGGCTAAAGGTGCTGTAGCAGCTCTTGACAAAGCAAATATCTCCCACGGTGTTGGAAAAGATGTTATCGTTATGGGATTTGACTGCAATAAATGGGCATTAGAAGAACTTCTGAACCAGAACTGGAACTATGATGGACAGTGCAACCCTTATCAGGCTTCCTACATCGAAGATGTTATCAAGAAACTTGAGTCTGGTGAGAAGATTGACGAGAAGACAATCATCATGGACGAGAAGGGATTCGATGCAACAACAATCACACAGGACGATGTAGATCAGTTCGGTATCTAATGATGGATTGTGGGAGTGCGCAACAGGTCGTAATCCACAGGCATCAAAATGTAGAAAAAATGTGTTAAGTCGCGCGGCGCAGCGTAAGAAAAAATAAAAAAATACGCGGCGTCGCGCATTTTCTCTTAAAAGGAAAACAAACCCGAAAAGAGATAGAAAATAATAAGCAAAAACAGTAAGTAAGAATGAAGAGGTGAATACGCTGGTGAAAGAGAATTCTGTATTGGAAATGAAAAATATCTATAAAAGTTTCCCGGGAGTCAAGGCACTGCAGGCAGTAGATTTCACATTGTGTGAGGGAGAGATTCATGCATTGATGGGAGAGAATGGTGCAGGTAAGTCAACCTTGATCAAGGTTCTGACCGGAGTTTATGAAAAAGACGGTGGAGATATCTTCCTGAAGGAACATGAAGGAGCAGTTGCAATCCGTTCTCCACAAGACGCACAGAATCTTGGAATCAGTACGGTGTACCAGGAGATTACACTCTGTCCGAACCTTTCCGTGGCAGAGAACATGTACATCGGACGTGGAAAAGGAATCGGACAGAACTGGAAGAAGATGAATGCGGACGCGGATAAGATTCTGAAATCACTGGATATTCCCGCAAAAGCAACACAGCAGCTTTCCAGTTGCTCTATCGCGATCCAGCAGATGGTAGCAATTGCCCGTGCGGTCGATATGGACTGTAAAGTACTGATTCTCGATGAGCCGACATCTTCCCTTGATGAACAGGAAGTAGAAAAATTATTCGGACTCATGAGAGACTTACGTTCCAGAGGTGTTGGAATTATATTCGTAACACATTTCCTGGATCAGGTATATGAAGTGTGTGATAAAATCACGGTTCTCCGTGACGGAAAATTAGTAGGTGAATATGAAATCAAGGATCTCCCGAGAGTCAAGCTGGTAGCCAAGATGCTTGGTAAAGAACTGGACGATGAGGCGGATATTAAAGATGAAAGTCTGGTCTATGAGGCAGATGAGTCCATTCCACCGGTCGTTGAAGTGGAAGGCTTACAGAGCAATGCCGGAATCAAACCATTTGATTTTAATATAAGAAAAGGAGAAGTCAATGGATTTACCGGACTTCTCGGATCTGGACGAAGCGAGTGCGTGCGTGCAATCTTCGGAGCAGATCGTGTGACTGGCGGTACAGTAAAGAAAAGCGGAAAAGTAGTAAAAATCAATAAACCACTTGATGCTATGAAGCAGGGAATCGCATATCTTCCGGAAGACCGTAAGAGAGACGGAATTGTCGGAGATCTGTCAGTCAGAGACAATATCATTCTGGCGGCACAGGTGCTTCGTGGATTCTTCAAACCATTTTCAAAAGCACAGGCAAATAAATTTGCAGATGAATATATCAAGCTCCTGGAAATCAAGACCGCTTCCGCAGACACACCGATCAAATCACTATCCGGTGGTAATCAGCAGAAAGTAATTCTGGCAAGATGGCTTCTGACTCACCCGGAATATCTGATTCTCGATGAGCCAACCAGAGGTATTGATATCGGTACTAAGGTTGAAATTCAGAAATTAGTACTTAAGCTTGCATCAGAAGGTATGAGTGTAACATTTATTTCTTCTGAGACAGATGAGATGCTTCGTACATGTTCCAGACTGATTGTCATGAGAGACCGAAAGAAAGTCGGAGAGCTTTCAGGAGAGGAACTGTCACAGAGCAGTATCATGGACACAATTGCCGGAGGTGACAAAGAATAATGCAGAACACTACAACAAAAAAATCAAAAAATATTATGAATATGTTCAGCGGTAAGCAGATTCTGATTCCGATTGCGGCGCTTCTTCTGCTCGCTGTATTTAACTTAATTGCAGACCCGTCATTTTACAAGATTTCCATGGACGTCAACAGTGCCGGAAACCATGTATTATCCGGATATCTGATTACAATTCTTGACTATGGCTCAGAGCTTGCAATTCTTGCAATAGGAATGACCCTTGTAACAGCGGCTTCCGGCGGACAGGATATCAGTGTGGGCGCCGGAATTGCTATTGCGGGTTCCGTGATCTTACGAGTACTCTGTGGAACAAATTCCAGACCGGACAAACTTCAGGCTCCGATCATTGTAGCATTTTTAGTAGCATGCGTTGTATCCATGTTATTCGGTGCATTTAACGGTATCCTTGTTGCAGGCTTCAAGATTCAGCCGATGGTAGCGACCCTGATTCTATACACAGCAGGACGTTCTATCGCAGCATGGATTAATAACAATGAACTTCCGGTCGTCAGTGATCCGACATTTGCATACTTTGGAGGATTTATTCCGGGAATCCCGATTCCGACACCATTTTTCATTGCAGTTGCATGTATGATCGTGATCGCACTGGCCATGAAATTTACAAATCTCAGATTATACACACAGGCGGTTGGAATCAATGAGCATTCTTCCAGATTGAACGGTCTGAATCCTGCATTTATCAAATTCTTAAGCTTTGTAATCTTAGGACTTTGCGTGGCAGTGGCAGGACTGATCAAGGTCAGCCGTATTTCTTCCATTAACTATTCTGTTATTGCGAAGGATATTGAGATGGATGCAATCCTGGCAGTAGCCCTCGGAGGAAACTCCTTAAGCGGTGGTAAATTTAACATGACAGCTTCAATTCTCGGAGCATACGTCATTCAGTTTTTGACAACAACACTTTATAAATTCAATGTAAAATCCGATGCAATCTCTGCTTACAAGGCAGTTGTAGTAATCATTCTGGTTGTAATCAGTGCACCGGTCGTACGTGAGAAATTTGCTTCATTTACAAAGAAAATGCAGGCAAAGAAGGAGGTAGCTTAGTATGAAATCTAAAAAGAAAAGAAATATTTCGGATACAAATCTACTCCTGACAATTACGATTGTCGTATTCTTTGCCATGTATATCGGCGCAATGATATTTCAGGGCGGTGGATTTTTAAAGACACAGACATTCTTTAACATTCTAAATGCAAATGCAGCACTTTTAATTACTTCCTGTGGACTGAGTTTAGTTATGATTACAGGCGGAATCGACATCTCCGTCGGTGGAGTGGTAGCACTTGTCAGTATGAGCTGTGGTGTATATCTGGATTACATGGGTGGAAATGTAGCCATGTCTATACTGATTGCACTTGGAATTGGACTTGCATTCGGACTCGTTCAGGGATTCCTGGTTGCTTATCTTGATATCCAGCCATTTATCGTAACACTGGCAGGTATGTTCTTTGCCCGTGGTATGACGACTATTGTACATACAGATCCGTTCAACGTACAGAATAAAGCATTCGTTGCATTAAAAGATACCCGTGTTATCGTACCTGGAATGGGTTCCGTAAACCGAATCGGTAAATATGTGGATGCTTATGTAGAAATCGGAGTTATTGTGGCACTGCTTATTGTAGTCCTGATGTTCGTAATGCTTCGCTGGTCCAAGCTTGGCCGGGCATTCTACGCAGTCGGTGGAAACAAACAAAGTGCACTGATGCTTGGTATTAATGTAAAAAGAACACGTTTCCTTGCACAGCTTTTCAGTGGAGTTCTGGCGGGAATCGCAGGCTATGTATATTTCCTTCACGTAGGATCAGGTTCTGCTTCCCATGCGACAGGAATGGAAATGAACGCAATCGCTTCCTCTATCATTGGTGGAACACTTCTGACCGGTGGTGTTGGAAATATTATCGGAACATTTTTCGGAGTACTTTCTTTAAGTACAATCCAGAATATCGTATCTTCCGCAGGTCTGGATCAGGCATGGTGGACAGGAATTACGATCGCAGCAATGCTTTGTCTGTTCCTTGTAATCCAGAGTATTGTTATGGCTCGTAAGAACAGGGGGTAATGACCGATGTTAAAAACGAAAAATTATCAGTTCTGGTTCTGTACCGGCTCTCAGGATTTATATGGAGATGAATGCCTGGCCCATGTGGCAGAACATGCAAAGAAGATTGTGGAGGCACTCAATGCCTCCGGAAATCTTCCATATGAAGTTGTATGGAAACCGACCTTGATTACAAATGAACTGATTCGCCGGACATTCAATGAGGCGAATACAGATGAAAATTGTGCAGGAGTCATTACGTGGATGCACACATTTTCACCGGCAAAATCCTGGATACTGGGACTGCAGGAATTCAGAAAACCACTGCTCCATTTGCATACACAGTTCAACCGGGAGATTCCGTATGACACCATCGACATGGATTTCATGAACGAGAATCAGTCCGCACACGGTGACCGGGAATTCGGACACATTTTCAGCCGCCTTCATATGAACCGGAAAGTCGTTGTCGGCTACTGGGCAGATGAAGACGTGCAGAAGCAGATCGGTTCCTGGATGAGAACTGCAGTCGGAGTTGTCGAAAGCAGTCATATCCGTGTGATGCGTATTGCAGATAATATGAGAAATGTTGCCGTTACCGAAGGTGACAAAGTAGAGGCGCAGATCAAGTTCGGCTGGGAGGTAGACGCTTATCCGGTCAATGAGGCAGTAGAAGCAGTAAATGCAGTCTCTCAGGCAGATATTGATACATTAGTTGAAGAATATTATGACAAATATGAAATTCTCTTAGAAGGAAGAGATGAGAAGGAGTTCCGCCGTCATGTAGCCGTTCAGGCAGGAATTGAAATTGGTCTGGAAAGGTTCCTGGAAGAGAACAACTATCAGGCAATCGTTACACATTTTGGAGACCTTGGTGGATTTAAACAGCTTCCGGGACTTGCAATGCAAAGACTGATGGAAAAAGGGTACGGTTTCGGAGCGGAAGGAGATTGGAAGACTGCAGCCATGGTCAGACTTATGAAGATTATGACAGGCTGCATGAAAGATGCAAAAGGAACTTCCTTTATGGAAGACTATACATATAATCTGGTGCCAGGTAAAGAAGGAATTCTGGAAGCACATATGTTGGAGGTATGCCCGACCATTGCAGACGGCAAGATCAGTATCAAAGAACAGCCACTTAGCATGGGTGACAGGGAAGATCCGGCAAGACTTGTATTTACGGCGAAAGAAGGACCGGCAATTGCGACTTCACTCATCGATCTGGGAGACCGTTTCCGCCTTCTGATTAATGAAGTGGAGTGTAAAAAAACAGAAAAGCCGATGCCGAAGCTTCCGGTAGCAACAGCATTCTGGACACCAAAGCCGGATTTTAAGACCGGTGCACAGAGCTGGATTCTGGCAGGCGGCGCACATCACACTGCATTTTCTTATGATTTAAGTGCAGAGCAGATGGGCGACTGGGCAGAAGCAATGGGAATCGAGGCTGTCTACATTGATGCAGACACAACCATCCGTCAGTTGAAAAATGAACTTCGCTGGAATGAGCTTGCTTATCGCAGATAATTCCGGAAAGAAACGGAGAAATGATATGAGTAGTAGAAAAGAATTAATAGAAAAAGGAAAAACAGTCCTTGGTATTGAATTTGGTTCTACAAGAATCAAAGCAGTACTCATTGATGAAAATCATCACCCGATTGCTTCTGGAGATCATGAGTGGGAGAATCGTCTGGAAAATGGAATATGGACCTACAGCCTTGATGATATCTGGCAGGGACTCAGGGACAGTTATCAGAAACTGGCATTTAACGTAGAAGAATCTTATGGAGTGACTTTAAAGAAAATCGGAGCGATTGGGTTCAGTGCCATGATGCATGGCTATATGGCATTTGATAAAAATGGAGAACTTCTTGTTCCATTCCGCACATGGAGAAATGGAATCACAGGGGAAGCCTCCGAGGCACTTACAGAAGCTTTTCAGTACAATATTCCTCAGAGATGGAGCATTGCTCATTTGTATCAGGCAATCTTAAATGGAGAAGACCATGTAAAGGATATTGATTTTTTTACCACACTGGCAGGATATATTCATTGGAAATTAACGGGGCAGAAAGTACTCGGAATCGGAGATGCCTCCGGAATGTTCCCGATTGATCCAGAGACAAAACAGTATCATGCAGCCATGATCCAGAAGTTTGATCTCTTAGTTGCAGACAAGAATTATCCGTGGAAATTAAAGGATATTCTTCCGAAAATACTGGTTGCCGGGGAAAACGCAGGAATTTTGACACCAGAAGGTGCAAAACTGCTTGATCCAAGCGGTAATCTGGAAGCAGGAATTCCACTTTGTCCGCCGGAAGGTGACGCGGGAACCGGAATGGTAGCTACGAATAGCGTGGCAAAACGCACTGGAAATGTATCTGCCGGAACGTCAGTATTTGCCATGGTCGTATTGGAAAAAGAATTAAAGAAAGTCTATCCGGAAATCGATCTTGTTACGACCCCGGACGGAAGTTTGGTCGGTATGGTACATGCCAACAACTGTACCTCAGATTTAAATGCATGGGTCGGACTCTTCCGCGAATTTGCCGAAAGCTTCGGTATGGAAGTGGATATGAACCAGTTATTTGGAACTTTATATAACAAAGCACTGGAAGGAGACAAAGACTGTGGCGGACTTCTTTCCTACGGTTATCTGTCAGGAGAGAATATCACAGGCGTGACAGAAGGAAGACCACTCTTTGTCAGATCGCCTGAGAGCAGATTTAATCTTGCAAACTTTATGCGAACACACCTTTATACATCATTAGGAGCCTTAAAAGTCGGCATGGACATTTTGTTAAAGGAAGAACATGTACAGATTGATAAGATTCTCGGACACGGCGGACTCTTTAAAACAAAAGGTGTCGGACAGGGAATTCTGGCAGCAGCCATTGACACACCGGTATCTGTTATGGAGACCGCAGGAGAAGGCGGCCCTTGGGGCATGGCACTTCTGGCATCTTATATGTTGAACAAAGAATCAGATGAGACACTGGCACACTATCTGTCAGAGAAAGTATTTGCAGGCAATAAAGGAACTTCTATGGATCCAGATCCGGAAGATGTAAAAGGATTCGAGACATTTATCGAGAGATATAAAAAAGGAATTGCCATTGAGAAGGCAGCTCTTGAGAATCTTATAGTTTAATCGGTGGTAGTGCCCTGTACGGCTTTGAAGTATGAAATGAGATAATCAATACGAGCCGTGCAGGGGAAAAGGAGAGACAGCAATGTTAGAAGAATTAAAAAAAGAGGTCTATGAGGCCAATATGCTTCTTCCTCATTACGGACTTGTCACATTTACATGGGGAAATGTCAGCGGAATTGACCGGGAAAAAGGACTTTTTGTTATCAAGCCAAGTGGAGTAGATTATGAGAAACTGACACCAGAAGACATGGTCGTGGTAGATTTAAATGGTAATAAAATAGAGGGAGATTTAAATCCATCTTCTGATACAGCCACCCACGTTGTTCTTTATAACCGTTTCCCGAAAATCGGTGGTGTAGTACATACACACTCACCGTGGGCTACGAGCTGGGCACAGGCAGGACGGGGAATTCCGTGCTATGGAACGACTCATGCAGATTATCTGTATGGAGAAGTACCTTGTGTGAGAAATCTTACAAAAGAAGAAATCGACGAAGCTTATGAGAAAAATACAGGAGTCTTGATTGCAGATGAATTTGCAATTCAAAATCTGGACTATATCGCAACACCGGCAGTACTCTGCAAGAATCACGGCCCATTTACATGGGGAAAAGATGCACATGAAGCTGTACACAATGCAGTGGTACTGGAAGAAGTTGCAAAAATGGCAGCCCGTGCAGAACTGATTAATCCACAGATAAAACCAGCGCCACAGGAACTTCAGGACAAGCATTATTACAGAAAACATGGTGCAAATGCTTATTACGGTCAGCCAGGGAGATAAATGATCAGAAAATTAATTGGCAGGGAGTGAACCGGCCAGAACTTAAGGAGGAAAAGAACATGATAAATATTCCTAAAATTAAAATTGGTATTGTAGCAGTCAGCAGAGATTGCTTCCCGGAGCCATTATCAGTAAATAGAAGAAAAGCGCTGGTAGAGGCTTATAAAGCAAAATACGATGAGACAGACATTTACGAATGTCCAGTCTGTATTGTGGAGAGTGAGATTCACATGGTACAGGCGCTGGAAGATATCAAGGCAGCAGGCTGTAATGCACTTTGCGTTTACCTTGGAAACTTCGGACCGGAGATTTCCGAGACATTGCTCGCAAAACATTTCGATGGACCGAAAATGTTTGTGGCAGCTGCAGAAGAGAGCGCAGTAGATCTTCTGGACGGACGTGGCGATGCATATTGTGGTATGTTAAATGCAAGCTACAACCTGAAACTTCGCAATATTCATGCATATATTCCAGAGTATCCCGTTGGAACCGCAGAGGAATGTGCAGATATGATTCACGATTTTCTTCCGGTTGCGAGAGCCGTTGATGCATTAAATAACTTAAAAATCATCAGCTTTGGTCCAAGACCGCTCAACTTCCTTGCATGTAATGCACCAATCAAACAGCTTTACAATCTCGGAATTGAAATCGAAGAAAACTCAGAGCTGGATTTGTTTGAGGCATTTAACAAACACGCCGGAGACGAGAGAATTCCAGAAGTCGTAAAAGATATGGAATCTGAGCTCGGAGCAGGAAATAAAAAGCCGGAGATCCTTACGAAACTGGCACAGTATGAGCTGACATTATTAGACTGGATTGAGGAACACAAAGGCTACCGCAAATATGTGACAATCGCCGGAAAATGCTGGCCGGCATTCCAGACACAGTTCGGATTCGTACCATGCTATGTAAACAGCCGTCTGGCAGCAAGAGGCATTCCGGTATCCTGTGAAGTAGACATTTACGGTGCACTCAGCGAGTTCATCGGAACAGTAGTCAGCCAGGACGCAGTCACACTTCTTGATATCAATAATTCTGTGCCGAGAGATATGTACGAAAAAGACATCAAGGACAAATACGACTACACCCAGAAAGATACATTTATGGCATTCCACTGTGGAAATACAGCTTCCTGTAAGCTGAGCAGCCACGAGATGAAATACCAGAAGATCATGGCAAGAACACTTCCGGAAGAAGTAACACAGGGAACACTGGAAGGTGATCTTGTTCCAGGAGATATCACATTCTTCCGTCTCCAGAGCACCGCAGACAATATCCTCCGCGGATATATCGCACAGGGCGAAATCCTGCCGGTAGCAACACACTCTTTCGGATCTATCGGAGTATTCGCAATTCCGGAGATGGGACGCTTCTACCGCCATGTGCTAATTGAGAAGAACTTCCCACATCACGGCGCAGTAGCATTCGGTCATTACGCAAAAGCACTCTACGAAGTATTCAAATATATTGGAGTACCGGTAGACGAGATTGGATACAACCAGCCGAAAGGTGTAAGATACCCGGACGAAAATCCTTGGGGTTAGAAAATAGAGATGATGGGAGAATGGAAAGGAACTCTTGAATTGATATATATTTAATGTTAATATAGATATATCAAAAGAATAAGAAAGGTGCTACCGTTGACGGTTCGCCTGATATTAATGGGTTATGAATAACCGCTCATGTTTGTAGGACGATGGGCGGTTATTCTTCTGCTATCATTGTAATATTTTTTATACTACCACTTCTATGATTTTTTTATTACCCACTTCGATTTCTTTCAATCTTGTCTTTTGGTTCTTATTGAAACTGAAACTCAACAAATATCCCTTTTACAAATGATAGTAATCTAAATATTCAGCCAGTTGTTTTTCGCCTCTTTTGTTGTACTCATCACCTCGCCAGATTTTTAATTCTATCACATACTGTTTTCCTAAATAATCCACGATTATGTCGGTTCGAGTCTGCTCTCGGGTCTGCGCTTCTATATAATAATTTCCTGTACCATTGATGATTGTATATCCATTCTTATCTCTTAGTATACAAAAAAATGTTGAACGACAACTGAAACTGTCATTCAACATTTTTTAAGGAGTTTTATTTATTTACATAACTCTTCTGCCAGGTTTTCAAGCTGTGTTGTGCTTTCTTCGTTGAGCGCTGACATAATCTTTACAGTAGTTTCTGTAAATGTGATTTCTTTGCTCTTTTCAAATAACTGACGCATCACTTTGGCAGCGGTTGCAGCCCAGGAACCATTTTCAATCAGTCCGATGGTACGTTTCTGGTAATTGCGTTCGGTCAGTGATTCAATGAACTCTCGCATAAATGGGAAGACATCCCCATTGTAGGTTGTTGTTGCCAGTACGAGGCGGTCATAGCGGAATGCATCTTCCACAGCCTCGGCAATGTCGTCTCTTGCAAGATCTGTGATCGCAACTTTCTCACAGCCTTTGTCTACTAACATCTGAGCCAGTAATTCAGCAGCTTTCTTTGTATTTCCATAGACGGAAGTATAGGCAATGAGCACGCCTTTATCTTCCGGCTCATAAGCAGACCATGTCTGATACAGGTTCAGATAGAAGTCCAGATTTTCGTTCAGTACTGGTCCGTGGAGTGGGCAGATGGTCTGGATATCAAGACCGGCAGCCTTCTTAAGAAGTGCCTGTACCTGAGCGCCGTATTTTCCAACAATTCCGAAATAATAACGTCTTGCTTCGCAAGCCCAGTCTTCCTCAACATCCAATGCGCCGAATTTTCCGAATGCATCTGCGCTGAAGAATACTTTTGCATAGGAATCGTAAGTCATAATGACTTCTGGCCAGTGAACCATAGGTGCTGCAACAAATGTAAGTGTATGTTTTCCAAGTTCCAGTGTGTCTTTTTCTTTGACTACAAGCTGGTGCTCGGCATAATCACATCCAAAGAATTGCTTCATGATGGTAAATGCTTTCGCGCTTGCCACAATTGTGGTATCTGGATAATTCTCCATAAATATGCCAATACTTGCGGAGTGATCAGGTTCCATATGTTGAATGATCAGATAGTCTGGTTTTGCATCACCGAGCACATTTTTTATATTTGCAAGCCATTCTTCTGAAAAATGTGCATCAACGGTATCAAAAATGGCAATTTTATCATCCGTGATCACATAAGAATTGTATGCCATACCATTCTCTACCTGATGCTGTCCTTCAAAAAGATCAATGTCATGGTCGTTCACGCCAACATATTTGATATCTTCTGTAATAGTCATATTGATTAATACCTCCTGTATTTTGAATTTGTCATTAAAATTAAAAAGTACATCCGCAATTTTTGTAAGAACAAAAGCTGCCTCGTACAAAGCTCAAATTCGCCAGGATTATTATAACGCCATCGAAGGAAAAAAAGATAGTATTTTACAAAGTGTATTTAGAAAAATACAAAAGAGATTTTAGAATATGTTGACAATAAAAGACGAGGCAGTTGACGCATTTGAATATTTATCCAGAATCGAAGGCATCATTCCGGCAATCGAGAGCGCTCATGCAGTAGCATATGCAAAGAAAATCGTACCATAGATGGACAAAGATGAGATTGTAGTCATTACATTATCCGGACGCGGAGACAAGGACTGTGCAGCAATCGCACGTTACAGAGGGGAGGATATCCATGAATAAAAACATAAAAAAAGCATTTGGAAAAGGGAAAGCATTTATTCCATTCATCACTTGTGGTAATCCGTCGCTGGCGGTGACAGAACGAATTGTGTACGCTATGGAAGAGGCAGGCGCAGACCTCATTGAACTTGGAATTCCATTTTCAGATCCGACAGCAGAAGGCCCGGTCATTCAGGCGGCAAATGTACGGGCGCTCTCAGGCGGCGTGACAACCGACAAAATATTTGACCTGGTAAGGCGTATTCGTCAGAAAACTTCTATACCAATGGTTTTCATGACCTATGCAAATGTGGTATACTCTTATGGTACAGAGCGCTTTGCGAAGGCGGCAGCAGAAATCGGGATGGACGGACTTATTTTGCCGGACGTACCATTTGAAGAGAAAGAAGAATTTGCCATACCATTTAAAGAGCATGGATTGGATCTCATCTCCTTGATCGCAACGACTTCCCACGAGAGAATTGCCATGATCGCAAAAGAAGCAGAAGGATTCGGAATCTCGGAACCCAAGCAGGCGGAGAAAATGGCATCCCAGTCAGATGGAGTTATTGTAGGTTCAGCAATTGTGAAGCTCTGTGAAAAATATGGAGCAGATTGTGTCCCACACATTTCCACATTTGTGAAAGAGATGAAGGACGCAATCCGGTAGAAAGGACATGCGTAGAAAATGGCAAGATATGTGAAAGACCTGGTGCTGAACAAACCAGAAGATTTTGTAACATTTATTATGAACGACTATTTACAGAAAAATCAGTTCGTTGTATCAGAGTGGAAAGGTGAGCCGGCTTACCGGACAGGAGATGCGCTGATCGAAGGATACAAGTATCTGAAATGGTCCTATGAAAATGGAACACTTCATCTGGAAGCATGGATGAAAAGCACATTTGGAAAAGAAATGGGCCTGGACGGATTCGTAGGAGCTTTGCAGAAAAAACCATATAGAGAGGGGCTTGAGCAGCTTTTTCATGTGTTAAAGCAGGCGATTCCTGAGGCCGGTATGAATGAGATGACAGGACAGCAGGGCATGAATGGTGCAAATGGACAGCCAAAACCACATCCGGTTCCGGTGAAGACCGTGGATAATTCCAGCGCAGCAACGATGGCACTTGTGTTCGGAATTCTGGCATTTGGTATCAGCTTTTTATCACCATTGATTTCTATTATCCTTGCAATACTTGGCTACAGTAGAGCACGCATAGGCATGCAGTCTGCATTAAAAGGACGGGCAAAAGCCGGGCGCAACTTCTGTATAGTTGCAATTGTACTTTCTATAATTCTATGGGTAACGAACCTTGTGCTGACAATTATGGTCCGGTAAATGTTATGGAGCTTAGAGAGCGGATCTTTCAGGAGACAGAACGAGAAAAAGCGCAGGATTATCTATGGAACGAATTAGTCCTGCTACAGAGTCAGACCTTTCGTACCGTGAAAGGACTGGAGTATACATATCAAATCCGTGGAAATGAAATGTTTGTGTCAAGAAAGACGAAATCCATAACGAAAGCTTCCGTGGATCTGGCACTTGAAAAAATCATAGAATTAAGTGGAGAGGTGGCAGGACCTAAAAAACTGAAATGCTTCGGCGCAAGCTACCTGTATCCGATATTTATAGAAATGGGACTTATTAAGAGCAGCTAGTTTATGAGAAAACAGCTGATATAGCCTCCGGCAGGGCGCACATTGTCCGGTGGACAATGGTTTTGCGCCGACCGAAACGGAGTGTAGACTTGCAGAGGCATTCTTGAATGAAATATGAAATAAAATTATGAGAGGCAGACTTAAGGAAAACATAAGAAAACATTCCTTGAGACTGCCCTTTGCTGTCGCAGGAAGGAAGATATGTTATGGAGATACAAATATTGAATTGGCTGCAGAGCTTACATACGCCAATTTTGGACAAAATCATGCAGTTGATCACACATCTGGGAGATATGGGAATTATATGGATAATTCTTACGATAGTTATGCTCCTGATTCCAAAGACAAGAAAAAGCGGTGTGATCATGGCAGCAGCACTGATTGTAGATGTGATTTTATGCAATGTAATTTTAAAAAATCTGATTGCGAGAGTGCGGCCATACGATGTCAACACAGCAGTACAGGTATTAGTTGCAAAACCGAAAGATTTTTCTTTTCCGTCCGGACACACAGCAGCGTCGTTTGCCAGTGTGACAGCCCTTTATCTGGCAGGAGAGAAAAAACTGTGGAAACCAGCCCTTGCGCTGGCAATTCTAATCGCATTTTCCAGAATGTACCTGTATGTACATTATCCGACAGACATTCTCGGTGGAGTTATCTTTGGAAGTTTAAGTGCATGGATTGGATACCAGTGTAGCAAAAAATATGTTTAGCATTTATAAACATTGGAATATAAAGTAATAGAAGTTTTTAATTCAAATTTAACTCGACGATTGAATTAAAACGAGTTATATTAAAACAAGAATCAACTATTTAGTAGAAATGAGGGATTTTAGGTGGGAACGACATCTGAAACTAAACCAAAACGATATATCAGCGTGGGGCTTCTGGCACATGTGGATTCTGGAAAGACAACGCTTTCAGAAGGAATCCTTTATCTGACAGGACAGATCCGTAAGCCGGGGCGTGTAGATCATGGGGATGCGTTCCTTGATAACTACGCGCTGGAACGACAGAGGGGGATTACGATTTTTTCCAAGCAGGCAGTGTTTCAGCTTGGTGACAGCCAGGTGACACTTCTGGATACACCGGGGCATGTGGATTTTTCCGCGGAAATGGAGCGGACGCTCCAGGTGCTGGATTATGCGGTTTTGGTAGTCAGCGGAGCTGATGGCGTGCAGGGACACACCCGCACGCTCTGGAACTTGCTTGCGCGCTACCGGATTCCGACATTCATATTTGTCAATAAAATGGATCAGCCAGGGACGGACAAGGCGCTGATTCTAAAAGAGCTGAAGAAAAAACTGGATGCTTCCTGTGTGGATATGGAAGATCCGGAAGATATTGCCACGGGGGACGAACGTGCACTGGAAGAGTATCTGGAAGCGGGAGAAGTTTCTATAGATACCATAAGCCAGATGATTGCAGATCGTCAGATTTTCCCTTGTTATTTTGGTGCTGCGCTGAAATTACAAGGTGTACAGGAATTACTGGACGGGATTGGAAAATATGTGGGAGATAATGTTTCGGCCAATTATGATCAGGCAGATAATAGATTACAGAACAGTGGAGATGCTCAGCAGTTTGGTGCGCGTGTCTATAAGATTTCCCGTGACCCTCAGGGAAACCGGCTGACTCACATGAAGATTACTTCCGGTGAATTAAAAGTTAAATCTTTGCTGAAAGGTGGACAAGTCTCTGAGCCGTGGGAAGAGAAGGCAGACCAGATCCGAATTTATTCCGGAGAAAAATTCGAGACAGTACAACAGGCGAAAGCAGGCATGATCTGTGCTGTGACAGGATTAAAGCATACATTTCCAGGGGAGGGACTTGGAATTGAAGCCGGTAAACAGGCAGTAACACCGATGTTAGAACCAGTTCTGAATTATCAGGTTTATTTCCCTGATCAGGTGGATGCACACACCATGCTCGGCTATATGCGTCAGATCGAGGAAGAAGATCCCATGCTTCGGGTCATTTGGAATGAAGAACTGGGTGAAATCCATGTTCAGCTTATGGGCGAGGTGCAGACAGAGATTCTGAAAAGTCTGGTAAGCGAACGATTCGGAGTAGATGTGACATTTGGCACTGGAAATATTGTATATAAGGAAACAATAAAAAATGTCGTAGAAGGTGTAGGGCATTATGAGCCGCTTCGCCATTATGCGGAGGTTCATCTGATTCTGGAGCCGGGACTTCCGGGCAGCGGGCTTGAGTTCTCAACCGACTGCAGTACGGATGATCTGGATCTGAACTGGCAGCGGCTGATTCTCACACATCTTTTGGAGCGGGAGCATAGAGGTGTGCTTCTTGGAGCGGCAATTACTGATATGAAGATCACACTGGTAGCAGGAAGAGCACATTTGAAACACACGGAGGGCGGTGACTTTCGACAGTCTACTTACCGGGCGGTGCGCCAGGGACTGATGCAGGCGGAAAGTGTACTGTTAGAGCCATATTATGAATTCCGTCTGGAAGTGCCGTCAGAAATGATCGGGCGTGCACTGACGGATGTTCAGCGTATGTACGGTGAGTTTTCGCCACCGGAGACAGACGGGGATCAGAGTGTGCTTACAGGAAGTGCGCCGGTTGCCTGTATGCGTGATTACCAGAAAGAAGTGGTGAGCTACACAAGAGGACGGGGACGGCTGACACTTGTATTTCAGGGCTATGCACCATGCCATAATACAGAAGAGATTCTGGAAAATGCAGGCTATGACCCGGAAGCGGACAACGAGAATCCGACCGGTTCTATATTTTGCAGTCACGGAGCCGGATATTATGTACCATGGCAGGAAGTGCCGGAGCATATGCACATTTCCTCTAAGTTGGAGGAGTATCTCAGAAAAGACAAAGATGCGGGGAAAATGCACGAAGAAGCTGACGGCAATGGCAGAGGTGTATTAAGAAATGGTGCTGCCGGTGGAAGTCCTTCAAAATCAGGCAGAAGTCGTGATTTTGGCGCGGAAGACCGGGAATTGGAAGAGATTTTCATGCGGACTTACGGAAAGATTGAACGCAAGAAACCAGGCAACGGACCGCGTACAATCATTGCCCAGTCCCAATATAAAGAAGAAAAACCACAGGAGAAGGTTGCAGAATATCTTTTAGTAGATGGGTACAACGTCATTTTTGCGTGGGACGAACTGAAAGAACTGGCAAAGGTGAACATTGAGAGTGCCAGAAATAAATTAATGGATATCTTAAGCAACTATCAGGGATTTAAGAAATGTACCGTGATCCTTGTGTTTGATGCATATAAGGTGGATGGCGATACGCTGGAGATTCAGAAATACCACAACATTCACGTTGTTTATACGAAGCAGGCTGAGACAGCAGATCAGTACATAGAAAAGGTCGTGCACCATATCGGACGAAAACGCCATGTGACAGTCGTAACTTCCGATGGCGTGGAGCAGGTCGTGACCCAGGGACAGGGAAGCGCACTTATTTCTTCCAGAGAATTTTATGAAGAGGTAGAAATCACCCGCAGACAGATTCAGGAAGAAATTAAGGAGCGCACAGGCGGCACAAAAAATTACCTTTTCGACCATATGGATGAAGCATTTGTAAAAGAGATGGAAGATGTCCGTCTTGGAAAGAAGGATATTTGATGTTATATACCATACCAGATTATTATAAAGAATTTTCCTGTATCGCCGCAGACTGCGAGGACACTTGCTGCGCAGGGTGGCAGATTGTAATTGATGAGAAGTCGAAGCGGCGGTACGCAAAGGCAGCAACAGGGCTTAATAATATTGAAAAGAATCTCGCCCGCGAGCTGCGCCGCTGTGTCAACTGGCGCGAGGGCGTCTTCCGTCAGGATACGGAAAAGCGCTGTGCATTTTTAAACCAGGATAATCTCTGCCGGCTTTATCAGATGGCGGGACCGGACAGCCTGTGCCGGACTTGTAAAATGTATCCGCGCCACATAGAAGAGTTCGAGGGAGTTAGGGAAATTACGCTCTCTCTTTCCTGCCCGGAGGCAGCAAGAATCATATTAGGCAAGAAAAATCCGGTGCATTTCTTAAGTTATGAGAAGCCGGGAGAAGAAGATTATGGCGACTTCGACCTGTTCTTTTATTCACAGTTGGTGGACGCAAGAGAAAGCATTTTAAAAATGCTTCAGGATAGAAGTCTCTCCATTCATCACCGCATGGCGCTGGCACTGGCGATCAGCCATGATATGCAGGCACATGTAGACCGCAGGGAAATGTTTTCCTGTGAGGATATTCCGAAGAAATACGAGTCCGAGACAGCCAGAAAGTACACAAAAGAACGTCTGGAAGCATTTGAAAAAGACGAGACCGGACGATTCGAATTCGCACAGAAAACATTTCAGTATCTGTATCGGCTGGAGCTTCTGAAAGAAAACTGGCTGTATGTGCTGATGGACGCAGACAAATTACTTTACGGCGGTCTGGCAAGTGTGTATGAGGATTCGGTGAAGAGCGATGCAGAACAAAAAGGCAATGCAATACAAAAAGGCAATGCAATACAAAAAGGCAATACAGCACAAAAGGGTGGAGAGGAACAGTCAGAGGAAGACATTGACCAGCTCAGATACTTTGTAAATCTCCAGGAATTTGAACTGTGGAAGCAGGAGCATATGCCGGATTGGGACATTATGCTGGAACAAATGCTGGTGTATTTTGTGTTTACTTATTTCTGTGGGGCAGTTTATGATGGACGTATTCAGGCGAAAATGCAGGTGTGCGTGTACAGTGTCTATATAATAGAAGAAATCTTGCGCGCCAGATGGCTGGAAAATGAAAAGACACTTTCCATGGAAGAAGTTGTGGAGCTGACCTACCGCTACTCCAGAGAGGTCGAACATTCCGACCAGAACCCGGAGCGTCTGGAACATTTCATGGAGAAAAATCCGTGGATCCGTGTAAAGAAGTAAAATGAAAATAGAATAGAAAGAACCGGAAGAAACAGGAAAAGAGGGATTTAATATCGTGGAAGAAGACAGAGAATATAAAGACACAGTGCAAAAGTTGTTTACATTTATTGAAGAGAGCCCGAGCCAGTATCATGCCGTTGATACAATGAGAAAGCATTTGGAAGCGGCTGGCTATGAGCAGCTTTTAGAGAGCGGAGCGTGGAAGCTGAAATCAGGTGGGAAATATTATGTGATCCGCAGTGGTTCATCACTCATTGCATTTCGAATTCCGGCGCAGGATTCTCAGAATTACTGTGGGTTCCAGATTGTGGCGTCCCATAGTGATTCTCCGAGCTTTAAGATTAAAACAAATCCGGAAATGAACGTGGAAGAACATTATGTAAAATTGAATGTTGAAAAATATGGCGGTATGCTCTGTGCACCGTGGTTTGACAGACCACTGTCTGTGGCAGGGCGTCTGATCGTAAAAGAAAATAACAGACTTGTCACGAAGCTGGTCAACGTAGACCGGGATTTGGTCATGATTCCGAATCTGGCTATTCATATGAACCGGGAGGTAAATAAAGGCTACGATTATAACATACAGAAAGATATGCTGCCACTTTACGGCTGCGGCGAAGCAAAAGGAAAATTTATGAAGCAGATTGCAGAGGCGGCAAATGTAAAAGAGGACGCGATTCTTGCAAGTGACCTGTTCCTTTACAATCGCATGAAAGGAAGCATCTGGGGAGCTTGCGAAGAATTCATTTCCAGTCCGAAGCTGGATGATCTTCAGTGCGCATTTTCTTCATTAGAAGCTTTCTTGCAGTCTGAAGAACCTTTGCCATCGGAAAATGTACAGGCAAATGAACAAAGCGAAGTCGATGGAAAAAATGTAATCAATGAAAAAAATGTAATCAATGGAAAAAGTATCCCAGTTCACTGCGTATTCGATAACGAAGAAGTTGGAAGTGGCACAAAACAAGGAGCTGCATCTACATTTCTTGCAGATACACTGATTCGGATCAATCATGCCATGGGACGGGACGAGGCCGGATACAGGCAGAGTATCGCCAACAGCTTTATGCTCTCGGCAGATAATGCTCATGGCGTACACCCGAACCATACCGACAAGGCATGCCCGACGAATCGGCCATATCCGGGAAATGGCGTGGTCATCAAGTACAGCGCCAATCAGAAATATACTACCGATGCAATATCAGCAGCGGTGTTTGAGGAAATTTGCAACCGGGCAAATGTACCGTATCAGATCTACGTGAACCGTTCCGATATACTGGGAGGTTCCACACTCGGGAACATTTCCACGACACAGGTACCAGTCAACACAGTAGACATCGGACTGGCTCAGCTCGCCATGCATTCCCCATATGAGACAGGAAGTGTGAAAGACACAGATTACATGATCCAGGCTATGAAGACATTTTTTGAAGCTTCCGTGCAGCAGACCGAAGATGGATATGAGATTATTTCTCGTTGAAAGAAGTAAAATTTTATAATAGTTATTATGTAAACTAATAAATTGACAAAGGAGCGGTTTTTTATCTGATTGAGATGGAAGAACCGCTTTTAAAATATAGCTTTTTAAAATGTGGTATGCTATCATGAAAATGTTGTCTTTATACATTACAGGAACGAAAGGGGAACATCATGTTAGAAAAAGTATTTAAACTTAGCGAAAACAAGACTGACGCGAAAACAGAAATACTTGCCGGAATCACAACATTTATGACAATGGCATATATTCTTGCGGTCAATCCAAGCATACTCTCAGCAACGGGTATGGATTCAGGAGCTGTATTTACTGCCACTGCTCTGGCAGCATTTATCGGAACACTGCTCATGGCAATCTTTGCAAACTATCCATTTGCACTGGCACCTGGTATGGGACTGAATGCATATTTTGCATACACAGTCGTATTAGGAATGGGATATAGCTGGGAATATGCACTGACAGCCGTATTTGCAGAAGGAATCATCTTTATTCTTTTGTCTGCAACAAATGTACGAGAAGCTATTTTCAATGCAATCCCACAGAATTTAAAAGCAGCCGTCAGCGTAGGAATCGGACTGTTTATCGCATTCATCGGACTTCAGAATGCAAAAATTGTAATCGGAGGATCTACACTGCTTCAGTTATTCTCCGTAGATAAATATAACGAAGTAAACGGAGTATCCGCGTCATTTAACGATGTAGGAATCACAGTACTCCTTGCAATCATCGGAATTATCGTCACAGGAATTTTAGTAGTAAAGAACATCAAAGGAAATATCCTCTGGGGAATCTTGATCACATGGCTGCTCGGAATCATCTGCCAGTTCACAGGACTTTATGTACCAAATGCAGATCTTGGATTCTACAGCCTGCTGCCAAATTTCAGCAACGGATTATCCATACCAAGTCTGTCACCAATCTTCTGCAAACTGGATTTCAGCGGAATCTTCTCCCTGAACTTTATAGTCATCCTGTTTGCATTCCTGTTCGTAGACTTATTTGATACAATCGGAACACTGATCGGAGTATCCGCAAAAGCAGACATGCTCGACGAGAACGGAAAACTTCCAAGAATCAAAGGCGCACTTATGGCAGACGCAGTCGCAACAACAGTCGGAGCCGTAATCGGAACATCAACAACAACAACATTTGTAGAAAGCGCATCAGGAGTATCCGAAGGAGGAAGAACCGGACTTACATCAGTCACAACAGCAATCCTTTTCGGACTGTCACTGTTCCTGTCACCAATCTTCCTTGCAATACCATCATTTGCCACAGCACCGGCACTTGTAATTGTAGGACTTTACATGCTCACGAACGTAACAAACATAGATTTCAACGATATGTCAGAAGCAATCCCTTGCTATGTATGCATCATCGCAATGCCATTCTTCTACAGCATCTCCGAAGGAATCTCAATGGGAGTTATCACATACGTGGCACTCAACCTGATCACAGGAAAAGCAAAAGAAAAGAAAGTCAGCATACTCATGTACGTACTGGCAGTACTGTTTGTATTGAAATATGTATTTTTATAAAAAATTGGGGACGGGGTTTTTTCAAAAACAATGTCATTAAGTTAAGGATTTTAGTAGTGTGAAAAGTAGTTTTTTACTTTTTGCACTACTTTTTTTGCCTAAAAGCTTGACAAAACTTCACAAAAGTGTGGCGAAGCCATTTGAATATATTCTTTTTTAGGAGGTTCAAATGGCAAATATTTCTTTTATTGTAAAGCAAAAACTGGAGTCTGCTATAAAAATATTATGCAGAGATTTTTCATCACACGTAAAGCGTCCGGGGAAGGACTTTTCTAGGAATCGTAAACTTCCATTTGAAGAGGTGATTCGATTCCTTCTCCCTCTGCAAGGACAATGTATGGATCAGGAATTATTCCGCCACTTTTCAAAGAAACCACTCTTCTTTTCAACAGACTATTCGGGTATTCCGCATAGTTCCGCTATGATTCAGGCTCGGCAAAAACTTTCAGATTCTGCAATGCCGGCCTTGTTCCATTCGTTTACAGAGACTTGTAAAAAAGGTGCGCTTTTCCAGGGTTACCAACTTCTGGCAATAGATGGTTCCCAGTTTTCTGTCCCGGAAAATCTAAAAGAACCACTATGCTGGCGTAAGATACCCAATATCTCAAAGGGAAGAAATGTGATACATTTAAATGCTATGTACCATCTTCAGAGTGGTATTTTTGAAGATGTCGTTTTTCAGCCAATCTGTGAATGTAATGAGCATAAAGCCCTGGCTCAAATGGTAGACCGCCGGTCTTCTGCGTTTCCTGCTATTTTTATGGCTGATCGGGGATACGAAAGTTATAATACTTTCGCCCATATAGAACAAAAAGGGGATAAATACGTGGTTCGGGGAAGAGAATCAGGTACAGGTATCTGTTCTGGTCTGAATCTTCCTGATACAGAAGAATACGATATCGAAAAAGAACTTTATATCTGTAAAAAACATAGCAAAAAAGTAAAAACAAACCCACGAAAATATAAACGAATTCGCAGTGATGCAACATTTGATTTTTTCACAGACGATTGTGAGGAATATCGATTAAATCTTAGAATTGTAAAAATAAAACTCTCTGAAACCACAACTGAAGTACTGTTTACAAATCTTTCTAAAGAGGAATTTTCGGCAGATGATTTAAAACGGTTATATCATATGCGCTGGGGAATTGAAACTGCATTTGACCAGTTAAAATATGCGCTTGGCGCTGCATCTGTTCATTCTAAGAACTCAGAATTAATCATACAAGAATTGTATGGAAAGCTAATTATGTTCAATTTTTGTAAAACTATAGTTGGTGGAATTGCGGTAAAACAGCAGGAATACTGGAAATATGAATATAAATTGAATATAAAAATGGCAATGTGTATTTGTAGAGAATTCTGGTGCTCCCAGACTTTAGCAGCACCAGAGGTTGAAAAAATGTTGCTGAACTATCTTGTCCCCATAAGGGATAACCGGACTTTTCCACGAGATACGGTTAAAAAGTCAGCAATAGCATTCAACAGTAGGATAGCATAAGATTGTAAAAATGAAAATAGGAACCATGAGAAAGCAGGGGTTTTTCGCTGCTTACTTGTAGTATCCTTGAAAAACAAGAAGCCTTGACAATCCATAAAAAGAAGTGTCAAAGCCTCAATAATTACAATTTTATCCTTAACTTAATGACATTGTTTTCAAAAAAACCCCGTCCCCAATTTCACTTCAACCTGTCCCTTTTTAAATTGTGTCAAAATTCCAACCGCCATTTTCCGGGCTTTCCTAAAATTCCAACCTGTCCCTTTTTGAATTGTGTATAATCTGGCTCCAAATTGTTTTTTCGCCATGGCTTCTGACCCCATCGCGTCTGCGGATTGCATAAAAGGTCGACTCCCATTTTGCCTCGGAAAGTGGAAGAACGTCTACATTCCGGTTTTTGAAGATATCCAGATATGGCAGGACAGAGATGCCAAATCCGTGTTCAATCATATTTAAAATCACTTCTATTTCTTCTGCTTCGCAGGCAGGGGCTGCAGAAATTTGATAATCTTTGTAGATTTGTTCCTGAAGCTTTCGCATTGGGCTTGTCCGTGTGAAGAAAATCTGTGGGTATGTAGTAATATCACGAAAGGTGAAAGCTTCTTTTGATATTAATTCATGTCCTTTTGGAACGACGATTCCAACATAGGATTTTTGAACAGGGCAGTATTCAAATAGTTCTGATGAGGGCTGTCCGGAGCAAAAGCCAAGGTCATAAGTCATAGTTTCTAGACCGTGAAGAATATCTGGAGTCATTCCATTGTAAATTGCGAATGGAAACTTCACAGAACAGGACTGGATTAGTTCTGGAATGAAGCTTCCGGCCAGGGGATAGACGCTGGCAATCCGGATGATTTTATCTTCTCGGTGGAAGTCAGAGATGGTCTGTTCTAATTCGTCCAAGTTGTTTAAAATGACATCTATATATTTTTTTATTTCTAGTCCATAAGGGCTAAGTCGTACATTTCTACCGGTTTTCTCAAAAAGTGGAAGTCCATAGTCTTTTTCCAAAGAATGAATTGCATGGCTGAGTCCCGGCTGGGAAATGTTTAATTCTTTTGCAGCCTTTCCATAATGTTGGAGTTCTGCAAGAGTGGAAAAGTAGCGAAGGTAATCGGTGTTCATAAATAATCCTTTCAGTTATATGTGTCAAGAGGTCCTATGATGCCTGCGGATTGTTTCGCGCTGCGCACTCTCACAATCCTACCCAATATTATACTATATTCATTCTAAAATAGAATAGATATATTCAAAAAATACATTAGTATTTATGAATTCTTGGGTCTATACTAAAATACGGTCAGCAAAATCTGACTGAAATTATACAGAAAAATTAACATTCAAGAATGCCTCGGCATTCTTGCTGCGAGGTGCGCGTCATGCAATTGCATGACATACTTCTACTGCGCACCTCTGCAAGTCTACACTCCGTTTCGGTCGGCGCAAAACCATTGTCCACCGGACAATGTGCGCCCTGCCGGAGGCTATATCAGATGTATGCAGTAAAAGTATATGAGGCGTATATCACAACAAGATTAAAAGAAAAGAGGATTATCATGAATAAAAAATATCTCCCTGGAGAACTGGCTCTTTGCATCGTACTGATCATCAACAGTCTTGGAGTATGCCTGATGGCAAAGAGTGGCTTTGGAATTTCAACGATTTCATCTGTGCCATTTGTATTCAATAAAGTATTTCCGGCACTGTCGTTTGGAACATGGAATTACATTTTCCAGACAATGCTCGTATTAACACTTATGATTTTAAAGAAAGCATTTTGTTTCGAATATATCTTTTCCTTTGTTGTAGGAATCGGTTTTGGGAAAATGATTGATGTCCACGATGCGTGGCTGGCACTTCTGCCAAATACAATGGCGTTAAATGTACTGTATTTTGCATTGGGATTTTTGATTATCGGCTTTGGAATCGCACTGGCGAATCGCTGTATGCTTCCGATTATTCCGACGGATACATTTCCAAGGGATATGTCAGAGATTCTGAACAAACCATATAAATATGTGAAGACCACATTTGACTTGTGTTGTCTGACTACAACACTGGTACTTTCCATTGGAATCCTTCACGGACTTCACGGCGTAGGAATCGGAACAGTACTCTGCGCATTCATTACAGGAAAGACAGTATCCATGTTTCAGAAAGTGTTAGATGACCATGTTGTATTCTATCGCGCGGTAATTCGTCCGACGAAGCCGGAGATATCCGGAATTTAAAAGAGACTTAACGATTTGAAATAGGATTATTTTTCTTTTTTTAATTGTAGATGGTAATCTTGAATGATATCCGCAAGTGTAACTGTTTTCATACTGTCTGCCAGTGCAGATTCGAATTTGCAATAAGACATCTGTAAAGTCTCCTGGATATTACGTCCGACAGGACACAGTTTAGAAGCCTTTGTGTGTATGTGAAAGATGTCTTGACAAAAATGTGGTTTTACAGCATTGCAGATTCTGAATACAGTAATTTTTTCAGGGGGCAGTTTCAGGGTCGCGCCACCTGTACCACTTTTTATATTAAGAATTTCATCTTTTTTTAAAGCACTTATTATGCTTCGTATTGCTACAGGATTTGCTCCTGTTGACAGGGCAATTTTTTCGCTCGTAATCTTATCTGTTTTTCCAAATTCACTGATTAATATCAGACAATGAATTGCCAGAGAAGCTTTTATTGATAATTGCATATTTCAATACCTTTCCTTTGATTTTAATTAAGTCTTTCAAATTTATTTCTAAGTGTAATATATCATAATTATCTATAGGTGTAAATGTTGACATTACATCTGGAAGATAATACACTAGATGTAAGTTTTTAAATTACATCAAAGGAGCAGAGAATATGAAAACATATCAAGTTGTAGAGATTACTTTTAGCCCTACGGGGGGAACAAAGAAAGTTGCAAATCAGATTAGTCATGCATTAGGAACAGTTACAGACACTGTAAATTTAAATTGTCATGATGTCAATTTTTCAGATGTAAAAATTGCAACGGATTCCCTTGTAGTCATTGCGGCACCTGTATTTGAAGGGGTTATTCCAGATACTGCAATTGAAAGAATCAAGCAGATATCTGGAAACTCTGCTAAGTGCGTAGTGGTTGCGGTATATGGAAACCGTGCATATGATGATGGGCTGATTCAATTAAAAGATACGGCACAGTTGTGTGGATTCCATGTTGTTGCTTCTGTTGCAGCTGTTGCAGAACATTCAATTATGCGCCAGTTTGGTAGTGGAAGACCGGATGAAGAAGACAAAAAAGAACTACAGGGATTTGCCGAAAAAATACTAAAAAAATTATCGGAAGAGACGAAACAGTATTCGGATTATTATGTACCAGGCAGTCATGAATACAGACGCCTTGGTAATTTTAATCTTGTACCCAAAGCAAATCACACCTGTACATGTTGTGGCAAATGTGCCGATGCCTGCCCGACAGGAGCCATAGATAGGAATGATATTCAAAACACAGACAGCAGCAGATGTATCAGTTGTATGGGATGTATCGCTGCCTGTCCAAAAGGCAGTCGGAGGTTACCGGCTACATTTTTGAAGATTGCGTCTATGAAAATGAAAAAACATCTATCTGGTCGAAAATCGAATGAGATTTTCTTATAATTTCGATAGTTCAGAGATAAATTTACATAGCAAAAACCCGTTAGTCTTTCGACCAACGGGTTTTTGTTGTTGTTATAGTTATCTAAAGGAATGAGAGTAAGTGCTTTCGCACTTTATGAGGGGGAGATAGTTGATTTATGTCTCTCTCAACTATCTGACTTTATTATAGCCAAGAATTATGTCTAAAATATGTTAAAACAATAAAACAAATCTGAAATTTCTTATGAAAACCTTAAGAAAACAGGAAAGTGGGTTAAGAAATAGAAAATGGTTATGTGTGTTCGCTGTCCGATTATATAGAGTATAAATAAGCGTAATTCAGTAAATGTAAAATGCCGAATATAAATAAAATAGAAAATACCAATATATTTCTTTATATATGCAAAAAATCAATTTGCCAATATGATACGGGGGGGGTAAGATTTATACATTGAACAATCGATTAAGATTGCATTACACTTAAGGAGGAAAAAAATGAAAAGAAGAGCACTTGCATTAATGTGTGCAGGAATTCTTGCTGTTGGAATGCTTACCGGTTGTGGAAGCAAATCTGACAAAAAAGACAGCACAGAAACGACTACAACAGCAAAAACAGAAAGCGATGGAACATTTACGGTGGCATTAAATTATATGCCAACATCATTGGAGCCTAATACAGCCAGTGATGATCAGACATCCGTAGTTCGTCCGATTTATGAGCCACTTTGGGCAGAGACAAAGGACGGAATGGAATATTATCTTGCAGATAAGCTTGATATTTCCGATGACGGAAAAACCTATACCATTCATCTGAATGCTGAGGCAAACTGGAGTGACGGAGAACCTGTCACAGTTGACGATATTTTATTTACTATGCAGTATCAGGGAAGAAACTCCGGTGGAAAATCTTCCTATAATACAATTAACAAACAGGATGTTACGTTCAACAAAATTGATGATAAAACACTGGAAGTTGTATTGCCAGAGGCATATGCTACATATACAGCAGCAATCGGAAGAATGATGATTTATCCATCTCATGCATTTGATAATGATTATACAAAAGTAGAGGGAAGCGGATACTTCAATTCCACAGATATGGCAACATCCGGCGCATATACAGTATCTGAAATCAATGATGATAGCGTTGTATATACAGCTCGTGATGATTATTACAGAGGTACCCCAAGTGTTAAGAAAGTCATTATGAAGACAATTGGTTCCGGAAGTACAAAACAGGTTGCTTTTGAAAATGGTGAGATTTCTTATATGAGAATTACAACACCAGAAGAGCTGAAAAAATATTCTGATGATGAGAATTACAACATCAGTTCTTTCTCAGAGGCAAGACTGAACTACCTGCAGATTAACCCTTATGGACCTGCGAAAGATAAATTGACTGCAGAGGCAAGAAAAGCACTTTTCCTTGCTATCAATCCAGATGAAGTGATTGATACTGCATATGGAAGTGATGAGCTTGCAACAGTAGCAAACAGTCTTCTGACACCAGATCAAGCATTTTATAACAAAGACTGTAAAGGTTATGAATTCAACCTTGAAGAAGCCAAGAAGTTGGCAAAATCTTCAGGAATTGAAGGAACAACTTTGAAATACATCTACAATGCTGACCGTCCGAACATGGAAGAAGTTGCTACAGTTCTTCAGCAGCAGCTTGCAGAAATCGGAGTAACACTTGAAGTTGAAGGAATGGATTCCAACGCATTCTTCCAGAGATTCTTCGCACTCAGCTTTAAAACTGGTGAAGAGACAATGTGGGATCTTGGTACAAATGGATGGGATTCTGAGCGTGGAAGCAGTCTTGGACAGGCTTACAGCTACATCAACAGCAGCTCCAAAGCATGGGGATTCAGTGATGAAGCCGGACAGCTTGCAGCAAAGGTAAACGCAGCAGCAGACAAAGACGAAGCAAAGCAGCTTGCAAATGATCTGCAGGATCTGACTTTATCAGAATACTGGGAATACCCACTTACTTACACCAATTATGTGATGGTATCTCAGAAAAATGTAACAGGTCTGGATGCAGTACCGGTTGTTCCGGAATTCGTTGATTACCTGAAGATCAAAGTAGACTAATTATATCGTATTTTAGCAGACGAAGAGGGGCTGAAGCACAAGATGACCTTTGTGCCGGTCCCTCTTTTAAAGGAGAAAAGCAATATGGCAAAATATTTCGTAAAGAAAGGGATTCAGCTGATTATTGTCACGATTTTGATTTCTTTTTTCTCATTTGCCGTGATCTATGCAGCACCGGGAGATATTTCCGGTATGTATTTGAATGAACAGATGTCAGATGAGGAAAAAGAAGCAATCAGAGAGAATCTCGGACTTAACAAAAGTATGCCGGAGCAGTATTGGGGATGGGCAAAAGAAGTGCTGAAAGGAGATTTCGGAATTTCTCTTGCAAACCATACTTCCGTATCTGAGCAGATCATCAAGCGTCTTCCGGCAACCCTGCAGCTGATGGGAGCCGCATTGGTTCTTTCTGTGCTTCTGGCAATCCCACTCGGACTCTGGTCGGGATACCGCAAGAATACCTGGATTGATAATATCATCAGTGGACTTTCCTATATTGGTATGTCGATTCCGTCTTTTTGGCTTGGAATGGTGCTGATTATTGTGTTTGCAGCAAAGCTTCATATTCTTCCGTCATCGGGGATGCATTCGGTGGGAAATGAATCGTTCCTGGATACGGTGAAGCATATGATCATGCCATGTATCACCCTGAGCCTTTCCAACCTGGCAGTCTTTATCCGCTATATCCGTTCTAATACGATCGGACAGCTTGGAGAAGAATACGTTCTTGCAGCAAAAGCAAAAGGAACGACAGGTGGAAAACTTTTAAAAAGACATATTTTGAAAAATACACTGCTTCCGATCATCACATTGCTTGGAATGAATCTGGCATCCATAGTCTGTGGATCGTTTATCATTGAAAGTGTTTTTGGATGGCCGGGAATAGGTACCCTTGCAATGACTGCGATCGGTGTCCGTGATTATCCGGTGATTATGGCATACGTCATGTTGTCCGGAATTATTCTGGTTGTCGGTAACTTTATTGCAGATATTCTGTATGCATTTGCAGATCCGAGAATCAAGAGGGAGGATATGGCAAATGACTGATACAAGATTTAAACGAATTGAAAAAAAGAAAACCCAGGAGTTGATTTCATATGATCACAGTGTGTGGAAAGATATCAAAAAAGAGCTTTTTTCCAATAAGATTGCACTGGTGAGTATCATTATTCTCCTGATCATTATCATAGCTTCCATTCTGGCACCGCTTAGTCCATATGATCCGAATAAGATCAATGTTGCTGAAAAACTGCAGGGAATCTCTGCAAAGCATATTTTCGGGACAGATGAATACGGAAGAGACTATTTTACCAGAGCACTTTACGGAGGACGTATTTCTCTTACGGTTGGTTTTTGTTCGATGATCATGACTGTAATCCTCGGAACGGCAATCGGTATTACTTCTGGATATTTTGGTGGAAAAGTGGATATGTTCCTGATGCGCTTCACCGATATTTTCCTGGCACTTCCGAGTATGCTTCTGATGGTTGTACTGAATACGATCTTGCGTCCGGGTCTGTTTACTCTGATCGCGGTACTCAGTCTTTTTTCCTGGGCACAGGTGGCGAGAATTACAAGGGCGGAAACCATGTCTGTCAAAGAAAGAGATTATGTGACCGCCGCAAGGAATCTGGGAGCCGGAAGTTTCCGGATTGCAGTGGAACATATTGTACCGAATATTATGGGACCGGTCATCGTAGCGGCAAGCCTTGGAATTGCCAATGCGATTCTGATGGAGTCGTCCTTAAGTTTCCTTGGACTTGGAGTACAGATTCCAAGAGCTTCCTGGGGAAGTATGCTGCAGAGTGCGCAGGGACATATTCTGGATGCACCGAGACTTGCGGTATTTCCGGGAGTTCTGATTCTGTGTACAGTACTGAGTTTCAATTTACTTGGTGATGTCCTTAGAACCGCACTGGAACCAAAGATTGTAAAGTAAGCCTGGAGGATAGAAGATGGAAAAATTATTGGAAGTAGAGAATTTATCTGTATCCTATTTTACATATGCAGGCGAAGTACAGTCTGTAAGAGGAATTTCATTTGATGTAAAAAAAGGAAAGACAACTGCATTGGTAGGTGAATCAGGATGTGGAAAATCCGTAACTGCCAAATCCCTGATGGGACTGATCGAGAAACCGGGAAAGGTAAAGCCGGAAAGTAAGATCATTTACCAGGGAAAAGAGCTTACCGGGTATACGGAAAAAGAGTGGAATACCTTCCGTGGAAAAGAATGCTCGATGGTTTTCCAGGATGCACTGGTATCCTTAAATCCGACGATGAAGGTTGGAAAGCAGATTGCAGAAAATCTGAAGAATCACGAGAGTAGTCTTTCGAAGGAAGAAATTTATCAGAAATCGTTGGAAATGCTGAAGCAGACCGGGGTTCCGGATCCGGAAGGGTGTATGAACAAATATCCCCATGAGTTATCCGGTGGAATGCGTCAGAGAGTGATGATTGCCTGCGCTATGGTGACACATCCGCAGCTTTTGATCGCAGACGAGCCGACAACAGCACTGGATGTGACAATACAGGCACAGATTATTGCGCTGATGGAAGAGTTGCAGGAAAAGCTTGGTATGTCCATCATTATTATCACACATGATCTTGGAGTGGTTGCAGATATGGCTGATGAGATCATCGTCATGTATGCCGGAGAAATCGTGGAAAGAGGAACGGCAAGGGATATCTTTTATCACCAGCAGCACCCGTATACATGGGCACTTCTCCAGTCCGTTCCGCGGATCGATGATGAAGACAAAACAATTTTAAATACCATTGAGGGAAATATACCGGATATGATCTACCCGCCAAAAGGCTGCAGTTTTTGCACGCGCTGTCCATATGCAATGAAAATCTGTGAAGAAGAAAAACCGAAAGTTACGCACATTACGGATGAGCACAGCGTTGCGTGCTGGCTGATGGATCCACGTGCTGACAGAAGCGGTGTTCCGTTCGGGAGGACAGACGCATGATAGAAAAAGAAGTTGTATTAGAAGTAAAAAATCTGAAAAAATATTTTCCGGCAAGTCATAAGCGTGTTTTAAAGGCAGTTGATGACGTGTCTTTTACGATTCATAAAGGAGAAACTTTCGGAATCGTAGGAGAATCAGGATGTGGAAAGACGACTTGCGGGAAAACCTGTACCGGAATCCTTACGAAGACAGACGGACAGGTGTTGTATCAGGGAAAAGATGTGCATCAGATGAGTAAAGCAGAGAGAAATGCATTTACACAGAAGGTGCAGACCATTTTCCAGGATCCGTATGCTTCGCTGGATCCACACCAGAAAGTGTATCAGATCGTAAGTGAAGGGATGCGGATCCATCATCTGACAAAAAGTAAAGAAGAAGAGCAGAAACGGGTGATGGAACTTCTAGAGATGGTTGGCTTAAATGCCGAGCATGCTACCAGAAATGTCCATGAATTTTCCGGTGGACAGCGCCAGAGAATCGGAATTGCAAGGGCACTTGCAGTTAACCCGGAATTTCTGTTCTGTGATGAACCGATTTCAGCACTTGACGTATCTATCCAGGCGCAGATCATGAACCTCCTGATGACCTTGCAGAAAGAACGGCATCTGACGATGCTGTTTATCGCCCATGACCTTGCCATGGTAAAGCATATTTCCGATAATATCGGAGTGATGTATCTTGGAAAGCTGGTGGAAATTTCACCGGCTGCGGAATTATATGAAAAGCCGTATCATCCGTACACGCAGGCACTTCTGGAGTCAATTCCGATCGCCGATCCGGATCTGGCAAAAAGCCGGGGACGTCATTTTCTCACCGGAGATGTGCCAAGCCCGATCGATCCACCAAAAGGCTGCCGTTTCTGCGGAAGATGTAGCAAATGCATGGATATCTGCCTGGAAGTCCGTCCGGAATTAAAAGAAGTATCCAAAGGTCACCAGGTGGCATGTCACCTGTATGATGACTAAAAGAAAAAAATGTATGTAACAGAGGAGAAAGAAAAATGAAGTACGATTTTACAAGTATTATTGACCGTAAAGGAAAAGATGCCCTTGCAGTGGATATCCTTCCAAATATGCTTGGGCCGGGGAAAAAAGTAGAAGTAAGAGAAGGGCTGGATTACATTCCGATGTGGGTTGCGGACATGAATTTTCCGGCACTCCCGAAGATCACCGAAGCGATCATTGAAAGAGCGAAACATCCGACCTATGGATATTTTATTACCAGAGATGAGTATTACAACAGCATCATCAAGTGGCATGAAGAACGGAATCATGTGACCGGACTGAAAAAAGAACATATCGGTTATGAGAATGGAGTTTTAGGCGGCGTGGCAAGTGCACTTCACGCAGTCTGCTCACAGGGTGACAATGTCCTTGTCCATGCACCGACTTACATTGGATTTACCGGCACACTGAATAATAATGGCTACCATATCATCCACAGTCCGCTGAAAAAGGACGAA
>ENA-OPCD01000393-OPCD01000393.1-human-gut-metagenome-genome-assembly--contig:-NODE-393-length-36300-cov-7.391282_pt1 | contig 36300 bp, 30 predicted proteins | sample MGYA00241560_ERZ501471 | MGnify/ENA primary metagenome ERZ501471 (study PRJEB25962, sample SAMEA2042578) | human gut metagenome | biome: human gut; feature: human-associated habitat; material: faeces...
GGCAACACAAAAATTTTATATTTTTTTAATTGTCTACTTGACGGGATGCACACCATTTATCTTACAGAGGGCGTCTCTTTTGCCTGCGGCAAATTCCTATTTTATTGTATAAATTTCTGTACAAAAATCTGGCTGTATAGTATAATTAAATGAAAAAACATGTGGAAATGCAAACGATAAAGGGGGAACTTATGCAGAAATACGTTGTATTACAGGTAACATTAAAGGAGAAGTTAATCGGAACAGCATCTAAAAACCTGAGCGAGTTAGAAGATGTAATTAACAAACAGGCAGATAAAGGATATCGTTTACATACCATCAGCACAACATCTGGTGGAAGTAAAGGACTTGGAGGCGGTGACCGCATCCAGGCAACAATGGTGTTTGAAAGAATCGAATAGGTGGCATTTATCCCTATTTGTGGTCTGGGAGCAAAGGCTGGATGCGGGCGCTTAAAGCGAACATTCAGCCTGCAGCGACGAAAGCCACAAATAGGGATATTTTATCTTCCTGGATTCGTCTGTTTTTGAATTTTTTGTCTATCCTCTGTCATTCCCGAATAAAAATCGAATCCCCCGGATGAGGAACTTTCCGGGGGATTCTTTATATTAAGTAATGAAGATATGATAAAAAATAGGAAAGAATTAGTTGTTACCTAAAACATCTTTCACTGTATCTTCTACCATTTTCTTAGTAACGATTTCAACTGTATCGCGGCAAATTGCAAGCTCTTCGTTTGTTGGGATACAGATGACTTTTACTTTTGATTCTGGAGTGGAGATAATACGTTCTTCTCCATGCATCTTGTTTGCTTTCTGATCTAAAGTTGTATCAAGGTAATCGAAATGTTCGATAATTCTTGAACGGATGATATCGTCGTTCTCACCGATACCAGCTGTAAATACGATGGCGTCAACACCGTTCATAACGGCGATGAAACTTCCGATGTATTTAACTACGGAATGAGAAAATACTCTTAAAGCCAAGTCAGCACGTTTGTTACCAGCTTTTGCAGCCTCGTCAAGATCACGGAAGTCAGAAGAAACACCGGAAATACCAAGAACACCGGATTTCTTATTTATGATATCCATAACCTGCTCAAGAGAAAGGTTCTCTTTGTGAGCGATGAATTCGATACAAGTAGGGTCGATATCACCAGAACGTGTACCCATTACAAGACCCTCTAATGGAGTAAGACCCATAGAAGTATCTACACATTTTCCACCATCAACAGCGGAGATGGAAGAACCATTACCAAGGTGACATACAACAATCTTTAAGTCTTCAGGTTTTTTACCAAGAATCTCAGCAGCTCTTAAAGAAACATATTTATGAGATGTTCCGTGGAAGCCGTAACGACGAACAGCGTATTTCTCATAGTACTCATATGGAAGACCATAGATGTAAGCTTCTGGTGGCATAGTCTGATGGAAAGCTGTATCAAATACACCAACCATTGGAGTTGTAGGAAGAAGCTCTTTACAAGCAGCAACACCAACTAATGTAGGAGGGTTGTGAAGAGGAGCTAAGTCGTTACAAGATTCTACTGTCTTTAATACTTCTTCTGTAAGTAATGTGGAACAAGCAAATTTCTCACCACCATGTACCATACGATGTCCAACAGCATCAATTTCATCGATGGATTTTAATACACCATTTTCAGGGTCTGTTAACTGTTTTAATACAAGTTCAACAGCCTGACGATGTGCAGGCATTGCAGCTTCGTACTTAATCTTATCCTGGCCGGCCGGCTGATAAGTTAAAACACCATCGATACCGATTCTTTCACATAAACCTTTTGCGAGAACGTGTTCTGTCTCAGAATCAATAACCTGATATTTCAGGGAAGAGCTACCGCAGTTAATTACTAAAACCTTCATTTCATATCTCCTTTTTGTATAATTATTTATTACGAAACGCCAAATTTCGCTTATTTTATTTTGCTAGGCATATTATAGCTTGTTTTTTTTATCTTGAAAATGTACTTATTCAGCTTATGATGGAGTTTTTTTGTTATTTCGGCACTTTTTTTTGAGTTTTGATAGGTAATTGTATTTCATAGTAAACAATAAATGATTTTGTTTGAAAGTTAACATGATTAGACAAAAATATAAAAATGTACAAAAAAATCAAAAAAATTCATCAAAAAATGATAAAAAATAGTAAGAAATACAAAAAATAGGAAGATTGCTGTTTCGTTTGTTTTCGGTTATAATATGGACAAAGATAAGCAGATTTATCCGCTTACAGCAAGAATACTCCGACCTCTAAGGTGGGAGATGAATTGCATTCAGGTAGAAATAAAAGGAGAAAGGAGTTCATTTATGAAAGTAGCGGGAATTATCGCAGAGTATAATCCATTTCACAAAGGACACCAATATCATATAGAAGAAACACGAAAAAAAACAGGGGCAGATTATGTTGTTGTAGTTATGAGCGGGGACTATGTACAGCGTGGAGAACCGGCAATTGCAGATAAATATATGCGAACCCGGATGGCGCTTTCTGGCGGAGCAGACTTGATTATTGAAATGCCGGCAATCTATGCGACAGCCAGTGCCGAATATTTTGCTACAGCAGGGATTGGGATTCTTGATCAATTAGGCTGTGTCGATTATCTTTCCTTTGGAAGCGAATGGGCAGAAGTAGAAGATTTTTCGGCATATGCGACTTTATTTCTTGAAGAATCGGAAGAATATAAACAGATTTTGCAGGAACAATTAAAATCGGGAAAAAGTTTTCCAGAAGCGAGAGCTTTCGCAGCGGGAAACTTATTATTCGATTCGAAACCAGAAAAAGCAATAGAATTTTTAAAAGAGCCAAATCATATTTTAGGCTTGGAATATATCAAAGCATTAAAAAGAAGAAATTCTTTGATCAAGCCAGTTGTTATTAAAAGAAAAGGAAATCATTATCATGAAAATAAACTGACAGAAAACTATTCCTCCGCAACAGCAATCCGCCAGGAAATGTACCATTTTTATAGAAACTTCAGTAGAAAAAATCCGTATAATACAGAAACTTGTAATAGCAGAAAATGTGGAAATACGGGAAAAAATACCAATAACAGAGTCAGCAATATCTATAATAATACTTATAACAAAGAAAAAGAAGCCCCCCGGGCATTTGAAAAAGCACTTTGTGGAGAATATCTTCCTTTTATAGAAGGATTTTTACAGAATAACTTTGTGACCTGGGAAGATTTAATGCCCTATCTTGACTATACGTTTCTTCTGAAAAATAAAGTAATTGGCAAATACTTTGGAATGAATCTTGATTTAGCAAGAAGATTTCAAAATATTTATGAGCCAGGACTTTCTTTCGAAGATTTGATAGAAGGCCTTCACGCCAGACAGATTACGGATGCGGCATTGAGAAGAGTTCTTTTGCATATCGTACTTCACATGAAATACTATCCATTCTTAGAAGAAGCCAAAGACATTCCGATACCATATGCAAGAATATTAGGCTTTTCCAAATCCTCTTCTCCCCTGCTAAAAGAAATACGTCAAAATGCCACTTTGGATATCATCCAACGTCCTGCAGAGGGCAAAAAACTTTATTCCAACGGTTCAGCACAGGCACAGATTTACAGTATAGATATACGAACCGCAGACTTGTATGAACAGATTGCTGCCAGAAAAGCAGGAAGAAAACCAATCAGCGAATATAAACGCCAGCAGGTGATAAGGTGAAATTTGGTTTGCCGCAGGCAAGGAGATGCCCGCAGCAATTACTATAAAAAATAACTGTGGAGAATTTACCGAAATCGAGTTATACTATGTTCTATATAAAAAGATAGCAAAGAAAATGCAAAATAGAAAGCGAGGTCGATTATGTATAATGCAGGATTGATTTTAGAAGGAGGCGGAATGCGCGGTGTATATACAGCCGGTGTATTAGATGCCTTTTTAGATGCAGGAATTGAATTTTCCAGTGTATATGGAGTATCTGCCGGAAGCTGCCATGCATGCAGCTACCTTTCTAAACAGAGAGGAAGGGCATTTCGAGTAAATGTAGATTATCTTGATGACCCGAATTACTGTGGAGCAAAAACATTTTTGAAAACAGGAAATGTTTTTGGGCCAGAGATGCTTTATGAACAGATTCCAGATGTGTTAGATCCATTTGATCATCAGGCATTTTTAAATTATCCAGGTAAGTTTTATGCAGTAGTTACTGATGTGGAAACAGGAGCTGCAAGATATTTAAGAGTGCGAGATCTTAGAAAGCAGATGTGGATGATTCGTTCATCAAGTTCGCTGCCATTAGTTTCTAAGACAATCGTTGTAAAAGGACATAAGCTTCTTGATGGAGGAATTGCTGACAGTATTCCGATTCGTAAATCAATAGAAGATGGCAATGAGAAGAATGTTGTCATTCTCACAAGAGACCACGGATATCGTAAGGCGCCGAATAAGCTGATGCCGATTATGCGTCTTCGTTATCCAAAGTATAAAGAATTTCTTCATGCTATGGAGACAAGACATGTCCGTTATAATGAGACAATAGATTTCTTAGAAGAACAGGAAAAAGAGGGAAAAGTCTTTATCATTCGTCCGGAAGCAAAAGTGGAAGTAGGAAGAATTGAAAAGGATAAGGCCAAACTTACGGTCCTTTATAAACAGGGACTTCATGACGGAGAAAAGGCAATAGAGGCAATGAAAGAATATTTGGAGAAATAGTCGGCGTGATTTAAATATTTTTTATATCTTGTAATCTTTTACAGGAAACTAATTTTATAAACACGCTCTGGAAATTCTTTTTATTTTCTGGTAGACTAAAAGACAAATATAACTCAAGTATAACTGTAGAAAGGATTGGGAATTATGAGCAAGAAAAAAGTAGTAATAGCCCTCGGACACCGAGCATTAGGAACAACAATGCCAGAACAGTACAAAGCAACAAGAAATACAGCCAAGGCAATTGCAGATTTAGTAGAAGCAGGGGCAGACGTTGTTATATCCCACAGTAATGCACCACAGGTTGGAATGATTCATACAGCGATGAATGAATTTAGCAAGGACAGAGAAGACTATACACAGGCGCCTATGTCCGTATGTTCTGCCATGAGTCAGGGATATGTCGGATACGATTTACAGAATGCGATTCGTGCCGAACTCTTAAAAAGAGGAGTGTATCGCCCAGTATGTACAATTATCACACAGGTAATGGTAGACCCTTATGATGATGCGTTTAATGAGCCTGTTAAAGTTATCGGAAGACTTCTTTCGAAAGAAGAAGCAGAGCAGGAAGAAAAACATGGAAACTATGTTACAGAAGTAGAGGGCGGTTATCGAAGAATTGTAGCAGCTCCAAAGCCACAGGGAATTATCGAGATTGATTCTATCAAAGCGCTTTCTGACCAGGGACAGGTAGTTATCGCCTGCGGCGGTGGCGGAATTCCAGTGTTAGCACAGGGAGTAGAACTTCATGGTGCCAGCGCAGTTATCGAGAAAGACTATGCCAGTGGAAGAATGGCAGAACTGTTGAACGCAGACGTATTCATGGTTTTAACAAGTGTAGAGAATGTCTGTGTTGGTTACAATACAGAACAGGAATCTCCATTAGAGCATATTACTGTAGCAGAAGCACAGAAATACATCGATGAAGGTCAGTTCGAGCCAAATACAATGCTTCCAAAGATTGAAGCAGGTGTTTCTTTCCTTGAAAAAGGCAATGGAAGAAAGGTAATTATTACATCAATTGATAAAGCTTTAGAAGGCTATCTGGAGAAAACCGGAACAATTATTGAATAACTTCTGGTTTGCGTAGCAGGAGAGACGCCCACAGAGAATATTATATTCTCTGTGGGCTGTGTTTTGGCTGCCTAAGTAAATTCAGAATTTATTTTTCTGGATATTTCTATGCCTTCAGCCTTCTTCTCCAAATCCCTCCGGCTGGTGAACTTGTAAAAATGTCAGAAAACTATAAAAAAGATATGGATAGACATTTTCTGTCTGCCTGAATCCGTATAATAACGGAAAGAAAGGTGGAAGAGAATGTTCATGTGGCATGTGGGAGATATAGCTGAAAAGAAAAAATGTAAAACAGGACAACACGAAAAAATGGCAATATTAACACACCTTGCAGCGTTTTGCCTAGCAGGTCTTTCAGCATGTCCTGGACGTCTTGGGCATCCTTTGGTTGATAGTGTTCCAACAAGCTACTGATGAACGCTTTGCGTTCCGGATCGATTTTTCTTCTTCGTGCCATAAAAAAATCCTCCTGAATTGATATTTATTTTAACATCAATCCAAGAGGATATATAGCTCTTTTAGAGTTTACACAGAATTAATTACAGTCTCGCTGTAGATGGATTAGGTTAATTTAACTCGTAGTCTTACCTTTCCAACTCTTTTTTCAAATTTAATACATAATCTACAGAAACTTCACAAGCTTTCGCTATTATTTCGGGCGAAAGACTTAATGCCAGCATACTACATATATTTTTCATACGTTCTTTCTCTCTACCTTCTTTTTCACCAAGTTTTATTAAATTATCTTCATGTTTTTTCTCATCAAATTCGGTTAATAACATAACGCTCACCTCACTTTTACATTGATATAAAAACGTTTCTATACATTTCCATTCTCTGGCTTTTTCGACTGCTTTATCTATAGCTTTCTTTAGTTCCATTGCTTCAGAGTATTCCCTTACGAGCTTAATAAAATGTGCGTATTCATACAATGGCTGACATTGTTCCAATAATTTTCGATTATGTCCGTAGTTAATATTAAGCATTGTCGCTGTCCACTCAAATTCTCCTGAATCGTCTGGAACTTGAAAGGCATCAGATAATTTTAGTTTAACTACATCTGGCTGTTTCTCTGTTCCATTGTAAAAAACATAATATCTTGGCGTTGGGATTTTCTGTAGAGAACTCACATAAATGTCTAAGCCATTTTCTGTAATATAAATTCCATACAGTTCTGCAAAATATTCCATACCACGAAGAGGCATGTTAGGATTAAAAGTACTTTGATGTTCGAATAGGTTCATCTGACTGTCTATTAAAAATGAAATATCATTCTTCATCTTAATGTTGTGATTTCAATATCATCTACATCGGTGTAATCTGTACCGCTTACTGCATTACACAAGGATAATAAATAAGCTTTGTTCTCTTCTGCACCAAAGACAAAACGAAATAAACGGTCTTTGTACTCTCGATTTGCATTCCCTGTATTAATTTTTGTCATAAATATCCTCCTGTAAAATTATTATACTATAGCATATTGGAAAAAACCACTATTTTTTGAAAATTATGAGGATATAACAAAAATCCCTTATTCGAGGCCCTGGCCTCGTCTATAGTTTACTTAATGAATTAAATAGTAAATCACAATTACAAATTTAGATTCCCTGTTTGCTATTATACAATCACAAACAAGAACGAAACTAAAGGAGAAAAATCATGGCAGGAAAAAAGAACAATGGAGTAGTAGCAGTTATTTCTGATTTAACAAACGAGCAGGCAGCACAGCTGACGAAAGAAATTATAAAGGCAAAAAGAAAGGTTGCGCCGAAAGGAAAATCAATTCTATAGAATGTATAAGAAGGATGTGATAAAATATATAAAAACAAGGAGGAGGAAAAGCAATGAAAAAAACAATGCACAATTACAGGAAACTTTTAAAGAAAAACCTAATGCTGGCTCTTATGTTTTGCCTGACTTTAGGAATAGGAATTTTTACAAATTCTGTACAGGTTAAGGCGGCAAATTCATTGAAGATTGGAAATATTCAGGCATATGGTGGAAGTCAGGTAGCTTTTGAGGCAACATTTAAAATGAATGGTTATCAGAAGATTGAAATTTACCGTTCGACTTCAGGCGGAGCATTTCAGTTAGTTGATAATTTCACAGAAGAAGGGGAGTTATGGAATACTTACAGTGAAGGCTGGTATACTGTAGGTAATAAGAAAAAGGTAACTTGCTATGCAGATAATACAAAGGTAGCTGGACAAGTAGTATTTGAAGATGATTCTGTTACTGTGGGAAATCGTTATTCTTATAAAGTAGTTCTCACCTGTTACGATGGAAGTAAAATTACGTCTGGAACGGTATCTGTTGCAGTAACATTAGATACAGCAGAGATTTTAAATATTTATTCTGCTGATGCGAAGAAAGTAAAGATAAAATGGCGTCGTGTTAGCAAAGCGCAAGGATATCAGATTTATCGTACAGAAGGTAAGAAATGGAAAGTAATTAAGACAATCAAAAGCGGTAAAAAGGTTACATTTGTAGATAAAAAGGTAAAGAAGAATAAGGTATACCGCTATAAAGTACGTGCTTACGGAACTGTGAAAGGTAAAAAGGTTTATGGCAATTTTGGATATGTATGTAAAGCATCATTGAAAAAGCCTACTGTAAAAGGAGCCTACAAAAAGGGCAGTATTTATGGCCCGGCACTTAATAACAATCAGTTAATGCAGGTTCGAAGAGTTGTTCAGAGTTTTAAAACAAACTATATCAAAAAAGGTATGAGCAACTATGAGAAAGCATTTATTGCATTTAATTATCTTAACCAGAATTGTAAGTATGCGACAAGAGGCTGGCAGTATAATGGAGCAAATACAGCTTGGGGAGCATTGGTATATGGTGAAGCACAGTGCTCTGGATATGCAAGAGGGATGAAAGCTTTATGCGATGCCATTGGAGTACCATGTTATTATGTTCATGCCAATAAAAAGGCATTAAATCCAAGCCATCAATGGAACCAGGTGAAAGTGGATGGAAAATGGTATATTGTCGATGCTCAGAGCGGATATTTTCTGGCAGGCAGCAAAACCTGGAGAAATGAAATTGGAATGTCATGGGATACAAAGGGACTTCCTAAATGTAGTGGAAGTAATCATAAACGAGGAGGATTTTACGGTATTTAGTTATTATTTAATTAAATAGAGCAGTATTCTATATCAGCAGGATGATTTCCTCACAGAAGGGTAGAGAATTTGTGAATTCCAATTATAATGATATAAAACGAGTATATTCCATATGGGTTTGTATGAATATGTCACAAAACTGTATGAATTATATTCATTTTACACAGGAAAGTGTAGTCGGTACTTATCAGTGGAAAGGTGACATAGACCTTGCAAATATTGTCTTAATAGGTTTAGCAGAAAACCTTCCAGAAAAAGAGGAACGATATGAACTTCATCGTTTACTGGGAGCGTTATTATCCGCAAAATTAAATGTAGATGAGAAGTTTGATATTATAGGAAACGAATTTGATATTCCATTGGAAAGTGACATTAGAAAGGATGTGAATGATATGTGTAATCTGAGTCAGGGAATAAAAGAACAGGCATATGTGGAAGGTACTGAGAATGGAATCGCCATTGGAAAACAAGAAGGAATTGCCGAGACTATAATTAAGATGTCCCGAAAAGGATATGAAGCAGAGCAGATAAGTGATATATTAGATATGACAGCCGAGGAGGTACGAGAAATTATAGAGAATGAGTAAGCTTCAATTTAATAGATAAAAAAGAAACCGACATAACGCCGGCTTCAAAAGAGAGGAAAGTATGAAAAAATCTATCAAAAATCTGTTGTTGTTTTTGATGGTTTTATCATACTGTAGATTTGTGAACAGCTTGTGAGCAAAGAATAAAGATAATCTGACAAAACAGAAATCACTGACGTTTTTCTGTAAGAAATAAGAAATAGAATAAGTTAATAGTATTAAAAGTAGACCGCTAGGTTTGACAACTCATATCAAAATGAATGTCAAATCTAACGGTCTGTTTTATTTCTATGCCTTGAAGTATTAAGATTTTGATAGTATTCTGTAAAATCACTATAGAAGCTATTTTTCCAGTAACCGTACTACATTTTCTGTTCCTTCATAACACGCTTCCTCTATAGCAATATCGTTCTCAGAATATTCGCCCACTCCTGCTTTAATATGATACACATCCCCATCTGATGTGTAAGCCAGTGCTGTAAGATTGTAATCGTGGAACTCGTCTTGTCTTTTATCAAGTTTTTTAACACGAAGATTCAGATGTGGATATTATGATTTTAGTCGATATGTCAGATTTAGAATTAAAAGCATATGCACAACAACTTTCTTATATGACATACGATTTTAATTTAGATTACACTTTAGATATTAAGCCTATCGCCAAAAGCGATGCACATTTCAAAAAATGGATTATTAACTACCCATTCTATTCCAATATTCATAAAGAAGGCATAGTTCTGTATAGCGCAACATAACCAGAAATGCTTTAAAACACACAGAAAATCGAGCAAAACCTTCTATAGCAGATGCTTCTCCAATAAACTTGAAGAGAAAAAGTCAAAAAATAAAAAAGAATGATTTTATGACTTTGCGCTATGGAATTCTGACTCTGGAAACTTCGGACTGCTTTCTCCTGCCTGAGCATTTCGAAAAAAGCTCCAGTGGAGGTTTTGAGATGAAGTTTCCGTTTTTCGAGGCAGAATGGAATGTTTAGCGCAACGGAATAAAACCATTCTTTTTTTATTTTTTAACTTTTTCGGTCACATATAAGATTGAAGCATCTGTATACGATACCCTTATTCGATTTTCGTCAGCTTTCTAAAGCATCTTAAACATGTTTCTGTCTATGTCCAACCCGAAGTCTCGCCATCGCACGGGAAAGGGAAGCCTGTGTATGATAATACTCCTGAATACTCTGTTTCTGACGTATTTTTTCCAAAGCTCTCTCCTTTGCTTCCTGTGCTCTTGCGATATCGATTTCCTCTGGGCGTTCGACACTTTCTACTAAAAGAGTGACACGGTTATTAACAATTTCGATAAAACCGATGCCGACTACAGCATACTGCCATTTCTCTTCCCCTTCTGGAAGGAAACGCATCTCTCCTTCATTGACAGCAATAACCATGTTTTCATGATGTGCCAGTACTTCTTTTTGTCCGTCATATCCCGGAACGATAACAGACTGGCATCTTCCTGTAAAAAATACACGGTTGGCGGATATGATTTTTAAACTAAATGTATTTGAAGCCATATCTACCCCTCCTAGTTTGCTGCTTTCATTTCCTCAGCTTTTTTCTTTACATCCTCGATTGTTCCGACATTGAAGAATGCATTTTCCGGATATTCGTCCATCTCACCATCAAGGATTGCCTTAAATCCACGAATGGTTTCTTTTACTGGTACATAAACACCTTTGATACCGGTAAAGTTCTCTGCTACATGGAATGGCTGGGAAAGGAATTTCTGAATCTTTCTTGCTCTGAATACGACTGTCTTATCTTCGTCAGATAATTCTTCCATACCAAGAATAGCGATGATATCCTGTAATTCTTTGTATTTCTGTAATGCTTCCTGTACCTTTCTGGCTACTTCGTAGTGTTCTTCTCCTACGATATCGGCCTCAAGGATACGGGATGAGGATTCGAGTGGGTCAACGGCAGGATAAATACCCTGTTCTACAATCTTTCTTGAAAGTACAGTTGTTGCATCCAAGTGAGCAAATGTTGTTGCTGGAGCCGGGTCAGTTAAGTCGTCGGCTGGTACATATACTGCCTGTACACTTGTTACGGAACCGTTCTTTGTAGAAGCAATTCGCTCCTGTAATTCACCCATCTCTGTTGCTAATGTTGGCTGATAACCAACGGCGGAAGGCATACGTCCAAGTAAGGCGGATACCTCGGAACCTGCCTGTGTAAAACGGAAAATGTTATCAATGAATAATAACACGTCCTGTTTCTTTTCATCTCTGAAATATTCTGCCATAGTCAGTCCGGTTTCTGCTACTCTCATACGAGCTCCAGGTGGCTCGTTCATCTGTCCAAACACTAAAGCTGTCTTAGCAAGAACGCCGGATTCTCCCATTTCTGTCCAAAGGTCATTACCCTCTCTGGAACGCTCTCCTACACCGGTAAAGATAGAATATCCGCCATGTTCTGTTGCGATATTACTGATCAATTCCTGAATCAGTACGGTCTTACCTACACCGGCACCACCGAACAGACCAATCTTACCACCTTTTGCATATGGCGCAAGAAGGTCGATAACTTTAATTCCGGTTTCAAGAATCTCTACTGCCGGGTTCTGTTCTTCGAATGTCGGAGGTTCTCTGTGAATTACCATCTTTGGAGCGTCTTTAATCGACTCTCCGTCATCAATCGTTTCACCGAGTACGTTAAAGAGACGGCCTAATGTTTTCTCTCCAACAGGTACTTTGATACCGCTTCCCTCAGCAGTAACTTCCATATCTCTGTGAAGACCTTCACTGGCTGCCAGCATAATACATCTTACAACGTGATTACCAATATGCTGTGCAACCTCCATCACACATTTTTTATCTCCATTTTGTACTTCGAGAGCATCTCTGATTGCAGGCAATTCTTGATTTTCAAATTCAACATCGACTACAGGTCCAAGAACCTGAATAATTTTTCCTGTTTTCATCAAAAAAGCCTCCTTATATTATTTCCGCTTTTTATTTCTTCTTTTTCTTCTGCGACTTCGCTCCGGCTATTACCTCCGTAATCTCCTGCGTGATCGCAGCCTGTCTGGCTCTGTTATATTCAATATCCAGTTCTTTTAACATTTGTTTCGCACTGTTTGTCGCACCTTCCATTGCCATCATTCTGGCATTCTGCTCACAGGAAAATGCTTCTACTAACGCACCATACACAAAACCTACTACATAGTTTGGAACGATGTGGTCCATAACCTCTTCAGCAGAAGGTTTTAATGCAAGTCTCTCTAATGGGATATCAATCGGAACTGGAATCTTAAAGTCTGTTTTTTTCAGTGGCAGGAGTTGGGCAACCTGTGCCTCCTCCTGCATTGCATTTACCATGGTTGTATATATAATGTAAAGTTCATCAAGTTGATTTTCATGGTAAAGCTTTAATAAATCCTCGGCAATTCTTCTGGCACGGCTTAAAGATGGATCCTGAACAACGAAATGGAACTGTTTATCAATATTAATTCCTTTCTGTTCAAAATAATGCCGTCCTAATTCACCGAGAACAAACAGTTTATAATCATCTCTTTTTTCAAGTTCTTCTTCTGCAAGTTTTAAAATATTATGATTATAAGAACCAGCCAGTCCCTTATCTGCTGTAATGACGATATAACCGGCTTTTCTCTTTCTTTCCGGAATTTCTGCATTTGTCTTAAAATAAATGCTGTTCATATCTGGAAGATGTCTTAAAATTCGGCTCATTTCAGACTGAAGGGTATAGAAATACGGCTCTGTGTCCGCTAACATTTTTTTTGATTTTTTCAGTTTGGAGGAAGAAATCATATACATTGCATTTGTAATTTTCAATGTATCTTTGATACTTCGCATCCTGTCCTGAATTTCTTTTGCACTTGCCATACCAACACCTGCCTGTTATTTATCAGTGTATTCCTTTGCTGCTTCTATAATCTTTGCAATCAATTCATCAGTTAAATCTTTCTTTTTCTCAATTTCTTTTCCGATTTCAGGATGTTTGAGATCAAGATAAGAAAGAATATCTTTTTGATATTTCTTTACTTCTTTTGGCATAACGATATCAAAGATACCATTGTTTGCAAGACATAATGTAATTACCTGCTCATGTAAGGATAACGGATGGCATAATGGCTGTTTTAACAGTTCCATGATTGCACGTCCATGTGCTAACTGTGCCTTTGTTGCATCATCAAGGTCTGATGAGAACTGGGTAAATACCTCCATCTCTCGATACTGTGCCAGGTCAATACGAATACTTCCGCATGCCTTCTTCATTGCTTTTGTCTGTGCTGCTCCACCTACACGGGATACGGATAAACCAACGTTTACCGCTGGACGCATACCTTCGAAGAAAAGATTACTCTCTAAGAATATCTGTCCATCTGTAATAGAAATTACGTTTGTAGGAATGTAAGCAGATACGTCGCCGGCCTGTGTCTCAATGATTGGAAGTGCTGTGATAGAACCTCCACCAAGCTTATCACTAAGACGGCTGGACCGCTCTAATAATCTGGAATGTAAGTAGAATACATCTCCAGGATAAGCCTCACGTCCAGGAGAACGCTCTAACAGCAGGGAAATCGCACGGTATGCTACCGCATGTTTGGATAAGTCATCATATACGATTAACACATCTTTTCCCTGATGCATGAAATATTCTGCTAACGCTGTACCTGCATATGGTGCAATATACTGCAGGGATGCAGGTTCACTTGCTGTAGAGGATAAAACGATAGAATAATCCATTGCGTCATATTTCTCTAAGGTATTTACAATCTTGGCAACGCTGGATGCCTTCTGTCCAATTGCAACGTAAATACAGATAACTCCTTTTCCTTTCTGGTTAAGAATCGTATCTGTTGCAATAGAAGTTTTACCAGTCTGACGGTCACCAATGATTAACTCACGCTGTCCACGTCCGATTGGGAACATGGAGTCGATGGAAAGAATACCCGTTTCCATTGGGGTATCTACTGACTTTCTCTCAATGATACCAGGTGCTTCTTCCTCAATCGGACGATAACCATCTGCCTTAATCTCTGCGCCGCCGTCAATTGGCTCACCTAACGCATTAATTACTCGTCCAATGTATTCGTTACCAACAGGAATACCTGCTTTTTTCTTTGTTCTAACTACTTTTGTTCCTTCTTTGATTCCAGTATCACGTCCGAAAAGGATTACACCAATCTCGTTCTGACGGATATCCTGAACCATTCCTTTTACTCCATTATCAAAAACGACAACCTCACCGTACATCGCATGGTCAATACCATAAACAGTAACGATTCCGTCACCTACATATATGACCGTACCTGTCTCTTCACTTGTGTTGTCCACATCAAAATTTTCGATTTCACTCTGTATAATAGAGATTATATCTTCTGCACTGATTGCGCCCACAAGATTCACCTCCCTGTTAATTTTCTTTCTAACCGTCTGAGTTTACCTTCATAACTGTGGTCATACTCTTCATAACCGACACGAACAACATAACCACCAAGAAGGGAAGCATCTGTCTCTTCCGAAAGAACAACCTTTTCATCTGGATAAATGCTCTCTAACTGCTTCTGAATTGCTTCTTTTTCTTCTTTTGCCTTGTCATCTGCATAAATGACTTTTGCGTGAAGAATGTGATTCATTTTATCCCAGTATTCATAATAGCAGTTAAAAATATCTGTGATCTGTCCGATTTCACCAATCCGGCACATCATCTTCATAAAATTCTCAAGAAGTTCCGGCATTCCACTCTGTCTCGCAATTTTGTCAAGCACTACCTCTTTCGCTTCCTCTGAAACAACTGGATTTGTCAGAGTCTCGAGAAGGAAAGGGGCCTTCGTGAAAATTTTATGGGCTTCTTCTACATCGCTTCTTGAAATATTCAGACGGTATAATACTTTCGCATTATTTACTGCCTTCTGCGTCATGGGCCTCACCTGTCTCTATAATCTTTCTTGCGGCGATAAGTGCAAGTTTCGCAATCTCACCCTGCACTTCCTGCTGTGCCTGTTTCTGTTCTTTTTCGATATCTGCTTTTGCTTTCTCGATCATTCTGTCCGTCTTCGCCTGTGTCTCAAGCACTGCTTTCTCATGCTCTTCTTTTGCCTGATCTCTTGCTGCAAGAATAATCTCATCAGCCTTTACATTTGCCTTCTGTAATTTTTCTTCATAATCAGCCTTTAACTGAAGGGCATCATCCTGCGTTTTTTTAGCAGAATCAAACTGTCCCTGAATCAATTCTTCTCTCCGATGAATTACATTCATAACCGGTTTATATAAGAACTTACGAAAAATCGCATATAATACAAGAAGATTTATTACAATCATTACCATATTCCATGGATTTATATTAAGCATATTCTTCGTCCGCCTTCCTTTTTCATTAAAAATCTGTAAGTTTCCAAATAGCCTTTTAAGCTTTTATTATTTAAGGAAAAGGATGATTAATAATGCGATAACGAAACCGTAAATAGCTGTTGCCTCTGCTAACGCACAACCAAGTAATAATGCTTTACTGATCTTACTTTCTGCTTCCGGCTGTCTTGCGATTGCATCTGTTGCGGCTGCGGTAGCTTTACCGATACCGATACCTGCTCCAATACCTGTTAATACTGCAACTCCTGCTCCAATTGCTACAAATAATGCTGATGACATAATTACAACACTCCTTTTCTTTTCTCTTTAAATTTTTTGTTGTTTTCTTATTCTGTCGCTTCCTTAATAAACAACGATGTAAGGAATACAAATACGTAGGCCTGAATCAAACCATCAAAAATATCAAAGTAACAGCTAAACACTGCCGGTAATACTGCCGGAACAATTAACTTTAATAATTCCATGATAACGAAAGAACCAAGTACGTTACCAAAAAGTCGCATGCACAGAGATAATGGTTTAATAAAAATCTCCATAATATTGATCGGTAAGATAATTGGAATTGGTTCCGCAAAACTCTTTACCCATCCTTTTGCTCCTTTTTGTCTGATGCCGGCTACCTCAATTAAGACAATACTCATAAATGCTAATGCCGCCGTCACGTTCATGTCTTTTGTCGGTGGTTTAAAACCAAGCAGTCCGATAAGATTGGCAATACCGATGTAGAGGGTCACTGTCATAAGATACGGTATATATTCCGCTCCATGTTCTCCCAGTGTGTCCTTGAAGAAATTGTGTCCGCCGCTTACGATTGTTTCCAGTATGATCTGTCCACGACTTGGATTTTCTACGCTTAAATTTCTGGTTAACGCTATACAAAGTACCAGAATGACCGCCATGATGATCCATGTTACTACTACAGATTCTTTAACCGGGATTCCTCCGAGTACCGGAATCGTAAAGACAGTGTCGCAATTCAACTCTTTCATCAGTTCATTGACCAGAGCATCCATCTGCCACACTCCTTCCTGATTCTTATATTGGTGACAATCTTCTTTGCTACCCTATTTAATAGGAAGAGATTGTTCGCCCTGAACCATTGCTACACATTCTACCCCTCTTTTTATTTATGTGGAAATGTTTTATATTTTTATCTATCATGTAAATTTTACATAGTGCAAAGATTTCTCATATAAATACGATTTTTTTATTCAATTTGACAAAACGATTTGTATGAATATGAGAAATCTTGTCAGAAATCAGTCAGATTTGATAAAGAATGTTTAAGAAAAAAAGAAAGAATAATTACAAATTATTATAACAATTCGGACATAATTCTTAAAATATAGAGACTATTTTTATTTTTTGAAAGTCTGTATATCTCTGAATCACTATAAATTAGCTTTCAATCATAATTGTTATATCTTTATAACATACCTGGAAATTTCTTTAAATAATCACGCTTTGTCTTTTAATTTCGTTTCAATATAATTATTTATAAATTGCTTTAATGCATTAGCTGCTATACTAAGCGGTGTTCTTTTTGACTCCACAAGGCAGATCTGTCTTTGTGGGATTTTCTCTATAAGGGGTACTTTTATTATTTTCCCATCTTCTAAGGCTTCTATACCTACATTTTCTGGTAAAAAACCTACTCCAAGATCATAGACAACCATCGGAAGAATCTGATGAATTGTTCCGGCTTCAATATCTGGATTTAACTTTAAACCATATCTTTGATAAAAATTACTGAAAAACTCATATGACTTTGTTCCTCTCCCAAGACAAATGAGTGGATAATCCTGCATCTTTGAAAGATGTATCGGCTTCTCACATAATTCTTTATGCGAGCTGCTCACTACCATTACATCTGAAAAATCCATCAAAGACGTAGATTTTAATGTAGCAGGGATATCGGCCGGTGTAGATACTACTGCCAGATCAACCAGACCATCTTTTACTTCCTGAATCGTCTCCGGAGTAGAATGATTGGAAAGGCGGATGCGGATACCCGGATATGCTTTTCGAAAGTCTGCCATTACCTGTAAGATCAGCAAATGTAATGCGATCTCACTTACACCAACGGTTATAATTCCACTCTGCAGACTTTTATCATTCGCCAGTTCTAACTCTGCCAGTTGAAAATGCTGATATGCAATTGTTACATGCTTGTATAGCTTCTCCCCTTCTCTTGTAAGTGTTACTCCTCTATTTGAACGAATAAACAAACGACAGCCAAGCTGATTCTCCAGATTATTCATAAAATGCGTAATATTCGGCTGGTTACTCATCAGAATCTCTGCCGCCTTTGAAAAGCTTTTATATTTAGCCGCATAATAGAATATGCGATAGTAATCGTATGTAATTTCCATTTGTGTTTCCTCCTTTATCTCGTCATTTGACAGACGAAACTAAGCTAATAGATATATGGCAGCTGTTCCGTATCACTGCGCTCATAATGCTCGCCCGCATTATGAACTTGCTCAAAAGTGGCACTATTCCATATCCGATTTCTATCTCTGAAGAAGAAAGGGGATAGTAATCCAATTTAATCCAGCATTCCTTTAGAGCGTGTTTGAAAAATGCTTTCTGCAAGATGTGCGTTACAATTTGCGGGAGATTTCGCCTGAATGAGGGCGGCGTAGCGGGCTACGTCAACCGAATGAAGGCAAAATATACCGCAAATTGGGGCGTGCAGGTTGCAGGAATGATTTTTCAAACACGCTCTAGTATTTCTATAAACAGAAAACTCTAAACATCTTATCTTGGCAGATGCGGCTTCGGAGCAAGTGCTGGATGCGAGCGCAAAAGCAAACATTCAACACGCAGCGACTATAAAGCAGCTGTCAAAATAGGATGTTTAGAGTTTTCGTCTGTTTATACAAAATGCTGCTTGATTATCGGATTTAATCTCTTTGTTAATATCCCGCTTAAGATTCCGATTAAGATTCCGGCTACGAGTCCAGAAAGGATTAAAATTGGGAGATAGTAGGCTAATGCCTTTGTTTCCAATACAATCATGGCAACGATAATCTGTCCTACGTTGTGGAATATGCCGCCTGCTACGCTTACTCCTACAGAAGAAAACTTCTTTGTTTTCTTTAAGAGTGCCATAACTAGCATACTCATTGCCGCTCCTGCTGCACTGTAGACCATTGCGAATCCGCTTCCAAAGAGGAATCCTGATAATAGGATTCTAAGTACGGAAATCAGGCAGGCTGCAGGGACTCCTACTATATAAAGAAGAAGCATTGTAACAATGTTTGCAAGTCCAAGCTTTACTCCGGGTATTCCAAGATTAATCGGTATAAGCTGTTCAATATATCCTGCTACTAAAGCAAGCGCAAGAAACATTCCATAAAAAGCTGTCTTTTTAGCACTCATATGCTATCTCCCATCTATTTCTTTTCCCATCGTCCGGAAGCACCGCATGGAAGAACAAGTCCATTTGCACTGACAGGAAGACCAACCTCATCTGCACTGACTTTTCCACCATGTTTTTTCGCAACTGCTGTTCCTAACATATAGGAAAGAACGGCAGGCTGTAATCCTGTTGTATAGGAATTAATTAAGAAGAACAGCGGGTCTTTGGAAAGAAGCTTTTCACAAAGACATACTAAAGAATAAATCTTCTCCTCAATCTTCCAAATCTCTCCCTTTGGCCCACGTCCATAAGATGGTGGATCCATAATAATTCCATCGTAATGATTGCCACGGCGGATTTCTCTTTCTACGAACTTCACACAGTCATCTACAAGCCAGCGAATCGGTGCATCACCAAGACCAGAAGCAACCGCATTCTCCTTTGCCCAGGTAACCATTCCTTTTGAGGCATCTACATGAGTTACAGATGCTCCCGCAGCTGCGGCTGCAAGTGTTGCTCCACCAGTATAGGCAAATAAGTTCAATACTTTTACTGGGCGGCCTGCCTTCTTAATCTTATCAGAAAACCAGTCCCAGTTGACTGCCTGTTCTGGGAAAAGCCCTGTATGTTTAAAACTGAATGGTTTTAAATGGAAGGTAAGACTTCTATAATGAATATCCCACTGCTTTGGAAGATCAAAAAACTCCCACTCTCCGCCACCTTTTTTGCTTCTGTGATAATGTGCATTTAAATGTTTCCAGTGTTTATCTTCTTTTTTTGTATTCCAGATTACCTGAGGGTCTGGACGAAGAAGGGTGTATTTGCCCCAGCGTTCCAGTTTTTCACCTTCGCTGCAATCTATAACTTCATATTCTTTCCAGTTATCTGCTAACCACATATTTTTTCCTCGCTTAATTTAAATCTAATTATGAAAATATTCTAATCGCTATAGTTTTCCCTGTCAATAGAAACGAAACTTAAAATACCTTTATTTCAGTTTTTCACACTCTTTTTTCAGAAAATGTACTGCAGCTTCTGCTTCTTTTCTAGTGATTCCTTCTGGTGAATACACCGCTTTCTGGCGAATCCTCATACAAAGATGTAACTTTTTCGGTTCCATTTCTCTGTCAAAGGTACGAAGTCTTTTTTCAAAGGTTCTTACACGATTATCTTTTATTTTTTCTTTTCCATATATTGTTTTACACAAAATATCGTACCAGAACATAACTGCCTGACTATACTTTTGCTGTTTTAAAAGTTTATCTGTTTTATAATTTCGGTATACTTTTTGCAGTCGTTTTCTAAATACAAAAAGCAAAAGACCTGCTATGAAAATAAAGAAACATAGAATATACAGGATTTTATGAACGGTTCTTCCACCTTTACTTTGCTTTGATCGATCCTGCGGAATCTGTTGCGGTGTTTCTACTGTTTTCTTTTCTGATTTCTTTTCTGTTGTCTGTTCTTTTTCCTGTGTTTTTTGTTCCTGCTGTTTTTCTTGTTTCTTCTTATCGTCATTTTCTAAAGATTGATCTGACGAACTTGAATTACTTACCGCAGTTTCCTGTGTCTCATAATACGGTGTTCCCATAATGTTTTCATATTTGGGAGTAACTTCTACCGGAATCCATCCCATTCCATCCAGATAAATTTCCGGCCATGCATGCGCGTATTTTTGTGAAACAGTCACCGTCTCTGCCGTTCCTGCCTCTTTTACCGTTTCCGGTGTAAGAAGGTATCCTTCCACATAACGGGATGGAATTCCATAATAACGAAACATCATTACTGCTGCCGCCGCATACTGCACATCGTATCCTGTTTTTTTATCTTCAAAAAACCATTGGGCAAAATCTTCATCTTCCGAGATACTTCCTGGATTTTCATTATAGGTAATCGATGTTTTCATGAAGCTTTTTACCCGGTTTATAATTGCTAATACCGATAGATTACTTTGAAGACTCCCTTCTGTTGCAGAAGAAATCAATGTTTTTGTTTCTTTATTTAAGAAAAGACATGTTGCATTTACATATTCTTTATAGCTTTCCGTCATTTTTTTTGAGGAAAGATTCTTATCCTCCGTCTTAATATTGGTAGACGATTTCAACTTTCCAGCCATTGTTTCCATTGCTTTAAAAGAATATTCTCCTGCTCCTTTTATTCCAGAAGCGAATATATTCTCTGTTTTATTAATCGCTGCCGTCCCTTCTTCTTCATATATTGTTGGTAAAACAGCACTCTCATAAGGAAGATAAAGATACTTTCGATTCGCCCCTACATTTTTTACAGATAAACTGTAAAGAGACGGATCTGTTTTCCCTTCCGAAAGCTTTTTCTGCCTTACAAAATGATACATTACTGTATTTCCGTAAAATTCTTTATTATGAAGCCATAATAAAGATTCGTATGCCTCCCGGTCAGAAGCTGCAAGCATACTCCTGTCTGAGCCAAAAATATTCCAGTTATTTGTACTTGCTTTCCAACAATTATTCTCATAAGTTGTTCCAACAAATCCTTTCAGATAATAACTGTTTTTCTTATAAATATTTACTTTAAGAGCCTCTTCACCTGTCCGCTTCATCTTCTTTGCCTTTGTAAGCTGACCTTCCGGAAGAACAGATACATCCTCTTTATATCGTTCTTTATTCCACTTCTTTTGAATTGCCGACATCTGTCCGGTATTTGTCATTCCTGAGAAAGTTCCTAAAAGAAGTAAAATAATAAGAATTGAAGTTCCAAGTACTCCTCCCCAAAAAGACGGAGCAAAGAAAAAGAAACAAAAAATGAGAAAGCTTAACACTGCAAACAATTCTGGCCGAACTCCCCATACAAAAAATGGAAAAGCAAAGCAGATCGCTACGGTAAAAAATAAAATACAAGGCTGGACTTTCCACAACAATGCCATAAAAAGAATAAGCCACAAAGTTATCCCCAATATTCCGACAACAAATGGAAAAAACTCCACATTTCCTGTCTGCATATCTACCGATGTATTTTGAATTATACGATGAAAAATATTTTTGCTCTGTCCATAATCTGCCAGATAATCAAAGACTGTTCGGGAGAAAATCAATAAAGCTCTTCGAATATTCTCCATAGAAAGAATGAAAAATGGAACAAAAAAATACAAACCGCTTATAAAAACCGTAAAACCTTTTCCAACAGATATCCCAACGAAATACAATAATATAAAAAAGGCTGCCCCGATAAAAAGAGCAACACCTGCTGTATCCATTTCAAAACGATCGGCAGCATACCAGATAAAACATAACAGCGCAGCAAGCCACACATACCCGGCCCGCATCATTTCTGCCCAGCCAAATCCACTCTGATGATTCAATTTTTTAATGTGAAATGAGTTTTTATGCTCCATAATCTACACTCCTGTACGCTGTCAAAATCCGATCAATATCCTCTCCCATGGTTTCTGCCGAAAAAATATACGGTACTAACGCTTCCCCTTCTTCTTTTCTTGCTTCCCGTCGTTCTAATAATAAAGTCAGGTTCCAGTCATCGAAAACTGCCTGTTTCTCGTTCCAATACTCTGTAATATAAATCACTTCTGAAAACTGTTCTTTTCTTTCTTTTTCAAAAGAATCTATCGTTGCATTCCCCTGAGAAAAAAACATACTTTGAAATACATGGGCATACACTTCTTCCAACTGCATTGCATTTGCCACATTGTAAAAATTCCATCCATCGGTCTTTTTATCCCACCAACAAAGACAATGCTTCTGTCCTTCCTGTGCCATATGCTGTGAAATAGAAAAAAATGCTTCTAACAACCCGTCAATCATAGCAGCATCCAGCTTTTCTACCCTTGTTTCGAGAAAAATAAGTGGCATCCGCATCATAGGAACTTCCACTTCTTTTACCATATATTCATCTGTTTTTCCTGTTAGCTTCCAGTGAATTAACTTCATGGAATCTCCATCAACATACGGACGGATTCCAAAATATTCCCCCGGACCATTTCCCTTTTTACCACTTTGTTCCTCATCAAAAAAAGAACAGGCAGCTCCGCTGTTTTGTACTGGAAAATGCAGTTCCGTTGTTTGTGGCAGAATCATTACCACCTTCTCCTGATTTACATATGTTACCTTTTTCATACATCCAAAAAAGCTGTACAGTTCCACCCGCAAAATCGTGATTTCCAAAAATCCCATATATTCCGAATCTATAACAAAAGCAGCCGCACCATTTTTTCGTCCCGCTGCCCTGATATTCATAGAAAATATTTCCTGTTCCCCACTAATCGTCTTCTTTACCTGTAAAAAAACTTTCCCAGATAAAACAGGGAACACTCCTGTATTGCTGATACAAAGTCGTCCGGTAATTTTTTCTTCCTTTTGCGCATAGGCAGGAATAATCAGATGAGTAGAAACTTCTTTTGGAAGATAAAGATTATAAATGACAGCCACCAGCAACATAATTCCTAATGCCATCCCGGCAATCTTCCCTGTTGTTCCAGAAAGAAAAATGACTAACGCAATCCACAGTAACAGACAGACAATCCCGCTAATTCGATTCATCCATAATCTTTTTCGGGTCATCTTCTTCCTCCTGCCGCTCTTCGATCTGGCACATGTACAGTGGCACAAATTTCATCCATAATCTTATCCACATCTTTCCTCGATAACCTTGCTCTTGACTTTAATACCAGACGATGACGGAAAACATCTTTTACAACATCCTGAACATCTTCCGGCACAACATAATCTCTGCCAGCCAAAAATGCACTCGCTTTTGCCATTCTGCACAAGGCCAGAGATCCTCTTGGGCTGACACCCAGCTGAATCATATCATGTCTTCGTGTCGCATCAGAAAGCATTGCAATATACTGATAGATTAAAGAAGAAACCTTAATCTCATTCACTTCCTTTTGCATAGAAAGTAATTCTTCTTTTGAGATAACCTCATTCACATCATCTAATGGATCACTCACCTTTCTCTGACTCATCAGAATCATTTCTTCCTTTATTGTTGGGTATCCCATAGATAAAAGAACCATAAAACGATCCATCTGCGACTCCGGAAGCATCTGCGTACCCGCAGAACCAAGCGGATTTTGCGTTGCAATAACAAAAAATGGTTCCTGTATATTTCTTGTCACACCATCTACCGTTACCTGTCCTTCTTCCATAACCTCCAAAAGTGCTGACTGCGTTCTACTTGAAGTACGGTTAATTTCATCTGCCAGCAGAAGGTTCGTCATAACTGCTCCCTGACGGTATTCAAACTTTCCATTTTCCTTATTATAATAGTAGAAACCGACCACATCCGATGGCATGACGTCCGGTGTAAACTGTATTCTTCGATAAGAAAGTCCCAAAGCCTTTGAAAAAGCCAGCGCCATCGTTGTCTTTCCCACACCAGGTACATCCTCAAGCAAAACATGTCCACCAGAGAGAATCGTCATCCACACCTTACGGATGACCTTTTCTTTACCAATAATTACTTTATTCACTTCTTCTATAATCAAATTCGCTTTATTCAAAAAATGCTCCTTTCCTGCTGGGACGGCAAAACTGAATTTTATACACAGATTACTGTCCATTATAACACGAAAAAGTTTTTTTGATATAGTAATTTATCTGATAGACAAAATCTGGAAAAGTTTTTAATACAATATTCTAAATATCACGAATAATATCACAGCCTTTCCTACAAGCATTGGTAACCATAGCTTTCCCAAAAAACCATTATGTGTGTTTTGCTTTGGACATTTTCCGATACATTTTCCACAGGAGAAACATTCACCGGATGTCGCATTATCCCCTTCTTTATCCGATGGTATCTCAAGGTTTGCCGGACATACTAAATTGCACGCTTTACAGTTTGGAATACAGTTTTCTCTGTTTCGTTTGATTACAGAAAATGGTAACACCGGCATCAGGGAAAATACTGCTCCCATTGGGCATAAGAAACGACAGAAAAATCTTGGTTCCAATGCCATTCCTGCTGTAACCAATAAAAAGAGACCTGTTCCTATAAGGCTGTCTGCCATCTTCAACTGATGGAAACGAGAAAATGCACTGAACGGACTATGTACAGCAACGGCACTACTGCAACCTTTTATGCAAAGAAACAGGACAACAAGCAGTACAGCATATTTTAAATACCGAAGTATCTTTCCCGCCTTTGAAAAACATTTCAACGGTTTCTTTTTTCTTTTTTTGCGAATCATAGATGAAATAAAATAAACAAAATCACCCCATGTTCCAAATGCACAGGCAAAACCACAGAAAAATCGTCCAAATACAATGGTAAAGACCAGCAATACAACAAGTGTCTGTACAAAGGAATTCCACTGCAGACTTGCACGCTGTGTAATTTGTTCTACAATTAATTTTATTCCGGTAAATGCAGTGGAAAATAACGCTGGATAGATAATAAAAAATACTGCCCGTATCATCACTTCTATGATTGTCTGCACCGATATTTTTTTCTTTTTTTTCATTATTTAGCTGCTCCCTCTAATGCCTGTCCTACTGCATTCTTTATTCCTGTAGATGAATAGGTTGCTCCGCTTATTGTATCAACATCTGTCGTCTGCTTATCAAGTATTGTCTTCACAATATCTTTTGCCATTGATAAATAAGCTTCATCTTCTCCACTTGCTTCTATAATGTCTATCGCACTGATCTTCTTCCCGGATACCGTTACTTTTACTTTGATTTCTCCTCCAAATCCCTGCGAACTTCCAGTATAGTTTCCATCTTTATACGTTTCAGCCTGACCGGCAGATGCACCATCTGCCCCCAGCTTTCCGGAATTTTTTGCTGCTTCAAGAATATCCTCTTTTTCTCCTTGAAGCTGATTTACCTGGCTTTTTAATTCTGCAATTGTGGCTTCTTTATCACGACTGTAAATTACAGCCTGATACCCTGCTAAAAGCCCCAGAACGAGAATAAGATCAAATAAACGGATTAAAAAGTTTTTGTATTTCATTCGTTGTCCCTTCTAAAATGTTTTCTACTATCTTTTATAAATTTTCTTACTATTTTAAATATTCAAATAACTTTTTCTTAAATAAACGCAAAAGCTTCTCTTTTCAAAATTACTTCTTTGCTGTATTAAATGCTTTTTGGCATGCATCTTTAATTGCTTTAGAAGAACAGGTGGCTCCTGATACAGTATTTACACCATCTGCATTTCCATTTGCTACAATTTTAGAAACCATTCCTTTCTTTGCATCGTTTGTATATGCTTTATTCGTTGAATTTGTATTCGCGGTAATATTAGAAATTTCTGTAATTTTATCTTTTTTAATTGTGATATCCATGGAAATCGTATACGGATCAAAATCCTCATCTTCATCCGGCTCGCAGCTTACGCTTACTTTGTATGTTCCATTTTTGTAGTTTTTCCCTTCGTCTGGATTTTCTGTTGTTTCTTCTTTTTTCTCTGTAGTCGTTTCCTCTTTCTTTTCTGTCGTTGTCTCTTCTTTTTTTTCTGTGGTCGTTTCCTCTTTCTTTTCTGTTGTCGTCTCTTCCTTCTTCTCCGTTGTTGTCTCTTCTTTCTTTTCCGTAGAAGAACTGTTTTTCTTCGCCTTTGATAAAGCATCATTTACCGCATTAAAAATAGCATGGGAACTGTACGTTGCTCCACTGACAGCATCTACTCCGCTTGTTCCGTTTTTAGAGACAATAAGTGATGGAAGATTCTTAATCTCATCTCTGCTCATAAACTGTTTCAGGTTGGTTCCTTTTGCTGTAGAAGAAATCTCCACCGCAGAAATCTTTCCATTTTTAATCGTTACATTTGCCGTTACACTATATTCCTTAAACTGCTCTCCCGAACAGGCCGCACTTCCAGTATAAGTGCCATCTTCATACCCTTCTGCCGGTGCTGCAATATTATTGTTGTTATTATTGCTGTTAGAACCACTGTTTTTTTTCTTATTTTTTTTGTTTTTCTTCTTTTTCTTTTTCGTACTGCTTTTCCCTGTTTCCGCCTTTGAAAGAGCATTTCTTACTGCGGTAATAATTCCATTGGAACTATAGGTTGCTCCAGATGCCGCATCCACATTTGTAGTCTGTCCGCTGATCATCTTTGGGATAATTCCTTTTGCCTTACTAAAATAGGAAGCAGTTTCTCCTGATGCGCTTGTTACATCAATCGCGCTGATTTTTCCATCTTTTACTGTTACTTTTACAGAAATAGTTCCACCAAATCCTTTACCGGATCCAGTGTAAGTTCCATCTTTCCATGTTCCAGACTCACTCACTTTAGAAACACTCGGAGCCGAACCAGCTGCATTACCTGCGTTCGCTGCTGTCGCATTATTAGACTCCGTTCCAAAAAGTGCATTTTTCACCGCACCGATAATTCCATTTGAACTGTATGTTGCTCCGGACACGACATCTACATCTGTACTCTGTGCCGTAAGCATCTCATCAATAACCCCTTTTGCACGCTGAAAGAAAGAATCCGTCTCACCTGGAGCACTGACAATATCAATCGCCGTCATTGTCTTTTTACTTACAGTAACATTTACTGTAACTTTTCCGCCATATCCGTTTGCAGAACCTTTATACGTTCCATCTTTTACATCAATAGCCCCCTTCTTTGTTGTATTCTTTTTCGTTGTTTCTGCCATTGCTGCTGTACTTTCCTTCGCAAGCGCTTCCTTAATCTGACTGATGTCTTCTGTCTCTGAAGCTTCATACTTTTTTGCCTGTGGGGTTTTGTATCCGGTAAGTACTGTCACCATAAGAACCGCCAGGCAAACCGCCGGAATTATCGCTGTAATTCCTTTCACACCTAAAACCTTATCACCAAGACTTTTAAATTTTTCAACATATTTTTTCCACTTTTCTCTCATCATATCTCCCTTTCTTTTTGAATGTATTCTTGTATTCCTGTACTCTTGTATTCTTATATTCTCGAAATCTTTTTGTACTTGATTTTATGAGAAATTTTTTGTATCATTATTTTTTTATTATCGTAAAATCAGACTCACTGGTAAAATACTCTGCGAGTCCCTCTGAAACTAGAATGCTTCCGTCATCTTTTACAAGAATCGTGTCAAACTCATCACTGTGTTCTTTCCAGTATTTCTGTGCTTTTTCCGGTCCCATAATGAATAATGATGTGGACAAACCGTCTGCAAGTGTTCCGTCATCTGATACGATCGTAACAGACGTCAGACCATTATTTGCCGGATATCCATTAGCCGGATCAATAATATGATGATATGTTTTTCCATCCTGCTTAAAATAACGCTCATATCCCCCAGAAGTAATCACTGCCTTATCCTTTATAGAAAGCACTCCAATATAACTTCCCGTATCTGCCGGATTCTCAACCGCCACTCTCCAGTCAGAACCATCTGGCTTTCCGTTTAGTGTCTGCACATTACCGCCAAGACTGATCACTGCACTCGAAATCCCATTTTCTTTAAAAATATCCATTACTTTTGAAGAAGTATATCCTTTCGCAATTCCACCAAGGTCAATCTTCATTCCTTCCTTATTTAAAGTGACCTCCTGTTTTTTTTCATCATATAAAACGTGATCTGCTCCCATCAGTCCCCTTAACTTCTTCAGCTCTTTCTTTCCGGGAACACGATAGTTCTCCGTCGGGAACCCCCACGCCTGCATAATCGGATAAATCGTAATGTCAAACACTCCATTCGTGCTGTCATAAATCTCTTTTGAGCGCTTAATCAGATATCCTGTTGTTTCTGATACCGAACCTTTTCCATTCTTATTAATCTGCGAAACTTCACTGCTGTCAATCCCCGTAGAAACAAGCTGTTCAATATTGTTAATCTCATCAACCGCCTCATCCAACGCTTTCTTAGCATTCTTTCCGTAAGCCGTTAAAGTCATATACGTATCCATCGCAAAAATATCTCTTGATTCTGATTTGTCCTCTTCATTTTGATTCTTACTATTTGTATCCGCTTCTGCCTGTGTTGTCTGCTCCACAGCCTTTCTACTATCATTCTTACTTTTCTCTGTATCTACTGATGTTCCACATCCGGAAAGCATTCCTGCAGTGAACACAGTGGCCAGTAACATCGCAACTGCTTTTTTTCTAAAATTTATCACAACAATCCTCCATTATCTTGAAACTTACTTTTATTAGTTCTTTCTAACTTTATACATTATATAGAAAATATTCTGACAATGCAATTTTTTTATAAATAAGTGAGAACTTTTTTCATTAATATATATATAGTTTGACACAACTAATAATAGTATACTATTATATTTTTCGTTAGAATAAGCTAACTCAAATACCAATTATAATATAAGGAGGAACTTATGAGAAACAAATTACTTGTAGCAGGTACTCTTGCTCTTGCAATGACTTGTACTACTGTATTTTCCAGTATTACTCCAGCAGTTGTAAAAGCAGCAAGTGTATCTACAGTACAGACACAGACAGCAGAAAATAGTGATGACTACGTTTACTGCTATGCAGGCCTGACATGGGCTGAATATTGGAAGGCTGAAGGAGTTTGGGCAGCCGGAGATACCACTTCTTCTGATACAGCTGATTCACACGGTGAAAAAGATAAAGGTGCCTTTGATGCAGTAACAAGAGCTACTGTTAATCACGGACTTCACCGCGGAAGTTATCAGTGTACTGCGATTATTGAAGGTGAAAAGGGAACTTATAATATATCTCACTGGACAGATGCTAATACTGCAATCCTCACTAATGGAGAAAAAATCACCTTTACTAGGGGCGCAATCAAAACCAGTGATGGCACTGAAGATACTATGAAAGATTATAAAGTTTATGGTCTTAAATATGTACCTGTTGCAGTAAAGTCTTCTGATTTTGAAGCTTTCAAAGCAAAATATTCCGTTGTAGAAAATAACGGTACCTTAATTGGCGGCTATGGAGAAAAAAATCTACAGGCTTATAACAACGTTACTGCATCTGTTGATAAGGATACCAATGGCCTAAAGACTGCCGAAAAGCAGAGTGATGGTTCCTTCACATTTACCCAAAGAAGTAACGGCTCTTCTTCTGGTATTAAAGATAAGACTCTTAAAACTGCTGATTTAAACAATATGGGAGCAACTGTAAAGGATGCAAGCGGTAGCTACGGTGAATTTCTTCGTGTAGATTTCACAAAAAATTACGGCGATCTTGGCGCTAATATGCAGGCTGTAAAATGGACCTACTATGGAAATGACAGCACACGTTCTAAGGCACTTGCCACTTACGGAACAAAGTTTGCTGCTGATAACTGGATGCATAAAAGTATGGGAATCCAGTTAGGTCTTACAAATTCTATTCGCTGCCAGCTTCCAAAAGGATATGACGGAACTGGCTACTGGAGTTTAACCATTTATGCTCTTGGATACGCTGATTCTACATATAACTTTGAAGCTACTGATGCAAACATTGTAAAACCTGACACAAATGCTGGCGATACAACTGAGTTAAACAAACTTGTTTCTTCTGTGGAAGAGTTAAAGAAATCAGATTATACAGAAAAAAGCTGGAATAGCTTCGAAACAGAATTAAATGAAGCAAAAGACATTTTAGCAAAAGAGACTCCTACTCAGGCAGAAATCAATGAAGCAGTTGAACATCTTACAGCCGCTAAAAATGCTCTTGATAAATATGAATACGGAACAGCGAATCTTTCTTATGCAGACTTCTATTACGGAGAATTAAATGACGTAAAAGAGGATACTACTTTAGACCTCACTTCTGATAAAGCCGCTTCTTATCGTGAAAGTGGTATGTATGATGCAGTAAGTAGTGCAACAACTAATAAATATAAATCTTTCTTCTCCAGTACGTATTCAGAAGATAATGCAAACGGACAGGGTGGCTCTATTATCGGTATGAAAGACGTAAATATCGCTGTTCCAACTTCATTATATGAAAATGCGAAAAAGGCTATTTCCGAAAACAAAGAATGCAGCAACAAATTATTGGAAATTATTGGTTCTATGAAATTATCTGATAATGCACCATCTGAATATAAAATCTTAAATGGTGATGGTACTTTGACAGCTATGAAATCTGAGGTTACCGAAGATACTTCTGATACACTTACTATCAAAACACAGTCTTTCTACGGACAATATGAAGTAGATCCTGTAACTTCTGAAAACAGCCCTCTTTCTAATTTAAGTGCTAAAGATTCCTTACTTGGTATCATCGTTGAAGACGAAGATGGCAAGAAATACGGTATGGAGCATCTGGAAAACATCTGGATTGGAGGCAAATTCTCCTTTGCCGTAACAGATGGATTTAAAGAAAAGCATGGAAACACAATTGATTATAATCGTCATGAAGCTTTACAAGGTAAAACAATTAAAAAAGTTACTTATCTTGTAAAAAACGGTGCTGATATTGTTATTAATACTAACTTAAAATGTAAAACTTTAGCTGGTTCTGACAGCATTAAAGCTACCGCTAATGATAACTTTAAAGATGGTGCAACCGTTTCTGTTGATACTACTGCTGTTCCTTCTGGTTCTAATTATACTTTAAGCAGCGTAAGTATGGGAAAAACTGTCCTGACAGAAGGTACAGATTATACATACGCAAACAATACTCTGACGATAAAAGCTACAGATAATACTGGTGTGGGTTCCTATTCTATGGTATTTACAGATGATACTTACTCTGATATTGTAGCCTCCTTCACATTAGAATCTGGCTACAAGACTGGAGATATCTCCATTAATAAAAATAATCAGGTTACTCTTCCTGCCGGTGTCAACTTTAAAAAATATGTAAATAATATTACATCTATTAAAATTAATGGGGTAGAAAAAACAGGAAAAGGCGGAATTAAAGCTACTGATTTATTTGATGCAGACGGAAACATTAACTTCAATGCAGCAATTAAAGGTAAAGATGGTTCTTCCACACCTGTATTTGCAGACAAATCTGCTTCTTACACAATAGAGCTTACATCAACCGGTTACCCATCTGTATCTGGAACTGTACAGCTGAATACTTCTATCCTTGAAGCTTCCATCAAAAAAGCAGAAGCACTTGATAGCAGCAAATATACTGCTGAAACCTGGAAAGCACTTCAGACTGCTTTAACAGAAGCAAAAGAAGCAAAATCCGCTAACACACAGGCAATTGTTGATGCTGCAAACACAAAACTTACAGAAGCTCTTTCAGGCTTAAAAGAAAAAGCTGTTACTCCTTCTAAACCTGCAACGCCTTCTAACCCAGACACAACAACAACTAAAAAACCTGCTACTAAACCAGCATTAAAGAAATCAAACGTAAAACTTTCCAAACCTGTTCTTAAAGTTGGAAAAACAACAAAGAACAAAGCAAAAGTTACATGGAAAAAAGTTAAGAAGGCTACCGGTTATGAAATCCAGTACACAACAAAAGGATTCGGTAACAAAAAAGATACAAAAACAATTAAAGTTTCCAAGGCTAAGATCACATCTGCTCAGCTTAAGAAACTGAAAAAGAAAACAAGATATAAAGTCCGCATCCGCGCCGTATATACAAAAGCCGGATATCAGTCAGCTACATCAAAATGGTCTGCAATAAAAACTGTGAAGACAAAATAATAATTGTAGATTTCGTGTAGACGAAAAAAGAAACGAAAATTAGTATTTAAGCATTCCCTTTTTTGAGAACTTTTTTCATTTGGTATTTTTTGTTTGACACAACTAATTTTATATAGTATTCTCTAATTGCGAGATATATTTTCTATCTCAGACTTACAAGATTTGAATTGAATTTTCGGTGCTTAATATCTTTTTATTAGATATTCATGCATGAAAACCTGGTAGGGGACCCTCCACTAACGCACTCCGTATGCGCGCTAGGGAGAGTTCTCTAATTTTTTGCCTTAAAAATCAGTGCACAGATTTTTATATATTTATTTTCTTATCAAATATGTCCTTTTGGAATTTTTTATGTTTGATTTCATAATCAGGTTCTAAAAGTATACAAGAGAAGAAGGGAGACTACAAATTTAATGAGAAAACAAAAATTATTAACTAAGGCTCTGGCAGCTTCTATGGCAGTATTTATGTCTGTCAGCCAGCTTTCTGTTCCTGCATTTGCAGCAGAAGGAACAAAATCCGTTTCTATCGCAGGCAGCACTTACACATATTCTGCAGAAGCTTTAGAAGGCTATACTCAGATTGGAAACAGTGGATTATATTATAAATTAACTAACGGTACAGGTTTTTCCGGAACGATATATGGAACATCTAATTTAACTTACAAAGAATTTTATTCTGGTGACGTAAGCAGCACAGACAGCTTTGATGTCGTTACTACTGCCAGCACTTCTAAGTATTCTGTTTTATCTAATGCCTGGACAGATTATAAGAAGGAAAGTGCAGAAGCTGCAGGGGGATATCATGTAAAAGGTGTTGCGAATGTAAATATTGCTGTTGATTCTGACCTTTATGTTGAATCTATTATTTTAAAAGATGCAAACAAAGAATTAAGCAAAGCATATGAGGAAGCTTCTGATATTACATTAAATGAAAATCCTACACAGGTTCCTTCTCAGTATAAAATACTTCAGGAAAACGGTTCTTATGTTTCTAATAACAAGACAGTCGCTACTGTAACTGATGCCGTACCAACATTAACAACAGGATCCACCTGGGGTGAATACGAGATTGATGTGGTGGAAACAAGCACAAAATACTTAAGAAATTCCCGACAAGATGAGGGATTCCCTGTCAATTCTACTATTCAGGGAATCATTCTTGAAACAACAGAAGGATATAAAGTAGGTCTGGAACATCTTTCAAATATCTGGGTACAACCTTATAAATTATCTTTTAATGTTGCCAATGAAGCAGCTACTATGGGAATTGCAAAATCAGATAATACGGCTGAATTTGCAAAGCTTGTCAATAAAACAATTAATAAGATTACTTATGTAACACCAGAAGGTAACTATGTTTATACTTTCGCTGATGGAATCTTTATAAAACCAGCTTACTCTGAAGAAATCAGCGGTACTTTCAGTGACGATATGAAATCATTTACTTTAAATCAGCTTCCTACTGTAAAAAACGGAACATTAACTGTAACATATACTGTTGGAGCAGGTCATATGAAGACTCCTTATACTCTGTATTCCGGAGCTATTGCAAAAAGCGTTTCTCTTGACTTAAATGCTATCCCATCTGATGCAGAAGGTGGAACTTACAGCGTTGCTATTTCTTGTGATAACTACGCTGATATCCACGTTGCAATCCCTGTAACAGAAGCTCAAAAAGCACAGTTACAGGAACTTATCAAACAGGCTGAAACTGCATTAAAAGGTGCCGGTGCTGATGATAGTGTATTATTAGCACATAAAAATGAGGCAGCAGAACTCTTAGCAAACGAAAGTTCTACCAGTGCCGATGCTGCTGATTTAATCAATGAACTTACTGAATTATTAAAACCATATCAATCCACAGAAGCTCCAACACCATCCATACCGGACAGTACAACAGCTTCTAAACCAAATACAACAACTGCTGCTAAACCAGCTACAAAACCTGCTACTACAGCAAAGAAGCCAAACACAACAGCCACAAAAGTAAAACTTGCAAAACAGACTACAAAAGTAAAAGCAAATGGAAAGAAAAAAATCAAAGTATCCTGGAAAAAAGATAAAAAAGCTTCCGGTTACGAAATCACATATTCCACAAAGAAATCTTTCAAAGGAAAGAAAACAATTGTAGTAAAGAGTAACAAGACAACAAGCAAAGTAGTAAAGAAATTAACATCTAAAAAGAAATACTTTGTAAAAGTACGCTCCTACAAGCAGGTTGGAAAGACTAAGACTTATGGGGCATACAGCAAAGTGAAAACTGTGAAAGTAAAATAAGTTTCTCTTAAACATTTTATATAATTGGTATTTTTATAAATAGTATTTTGCCTCAGGCAGGGAGAGACGCTCCCGGAGAAAGTAGAATAATAGTTGCCTCTGCAAATGTGAGAAGTAATAACCATATCTTCTGGTTTATACATTCTATTATTTCTTACTATTCAAACTCTATTTAGTAAAAACCCCACGAAGCTATATTCCGTGGGGTCTTTTTTATTATTTGAATAGGATTGCAACGGTGTACAAAGGGAACATAATAAAAAACTTAATAATGGACTGCCAATCTTACACAAAGTACCGCCCAAACGAGACTACGGGCGGTATTTTTGTATCATGGCGGAGAAAGGAGGAACTTCCCACGGGGGCTTGACTGAAAAGTTGAGCCCCTTTTTTCATGCCAAAAAACAGGAGGTAAATGCTTATGGCAGATGATAAAACCACAAAAACGCCGGAACAGCCGGTAACGGATAGCGGGCCGGGCAAGGAAACGCCTCCCGCTCCCCCAAAAGAGCCGGAGAAGGTTTCCGTTTCCCCGGAGCCGGAAAAAAAGACGGAACCGGAGGTAAAGAACCCGCAGGTTTCCGTCTATAACTTCGCTGAAATTATGAAGGAAAAGAAAGCCGAGGAACGGGCGGCAGCTCCCGGCGTGGAAAAGCCTGACCCGGCAAAAACGGAAAAACCGGAAAAGCAGCCGGAGGCTCCGAAGAAAGCGGAGGAAAAACCCAAAGAGCCGGAACAGCCGAAGCGCCGGGGCCGTCCCCCGAAAGCAGATAAGGACAAGGCCGCAGCCCCGAAGCCCAAAGCCCCCGCACAGAAACCGGAAAAGGCGGTCAAAAAGGAACCGGAGAAAAAAACGGCTCCAACGGTGCAGACTGCTCCCGCTCCGAAGGAACCCGAAAAGCCGAAGGATGCACCACGCCGGGGCAAGGAGCAGATCGTCTATATCAAGCTGAACGAGCTCCACGCCTTCAAGAACCATCCCTTTGAAGTCCGAGACGATGAAGAAATGCGGGCTATGGTGTCCAGCGTCAAGGACAAGGGCGTTACCCAGCCCGCTATCGTCCGTCCCCGTGAGGATGGCGGCTATGAGATCGTGTCCGGCCACCGCCGCCAGAAGGCCAGCGAGCTTGCCGGATATGCGGATATGCCCTGTATTGTTCGCAATCTGACGGACGATGAAGCCATCACGCAGATGGTCGAGGACAATCTCAACCAGCGTGAAGAAATCCTCCCCAGTGAGCGGGCCAAAGCCTTGAAAATGCAGCTTGAGGCCATCAAGCACCAGGGCTCCCGCACTTCGGGCCAGAT
>ENA-OPCD01000398-OPCD01000398.1-human-gut-metagenome-genome-assembly--contig:-NODE-398-length-36121-cov-5.605279_pt1 | contig 36121 bp, 36 predicted proteins | sample MGYA00241560_ERZ501471 | MGnify/ENA primary metagenome ERZ501471 (study PRJEB25962, sample SAMEA2042578) | human gut metagenome | biome: human gut; feature: human-associated habitat; material: faeces...
ACAAACGGTTTTCAAGACCGCCTCGTTATGACCACTTCGATACCTCTCCATCTATTTACTTGTCTGCCGCTTCCGTATCACCTCAGCGACAAGATGTATTCTATCACAGCTTTTCACTGTCGTCAACACCTTTTTCAAACTTTTTTTATTTTTTTGTATTTTTCTTATTTTCCCGTATTTTTCATCTATAAATACACTTATTTTTCATTATTTATACATAGAACCTGCCATCTGCAGCTTCTATTGCATATTTTGATATCTACAGAACCCACCATCTGCAAATTCTTCCAAATGCATGGCAATTCACAGATCCCGGCACAGGATTATTGATGTTCAATAAATCCCTTCGCCGTTTCCAGATCTTCCGGTGTCGTAATCTTAATATTACAATAAGAGCCCTCGAATAATTTCACAGGAATCTGCATCTCCTGTTCTACTACCATGGCATCATCGGTTACATTTTCCCTGTCATGCTGCATCAGCTTCTCATACGCCTGCGTAATAAGAGCTGTCTCGAATACCTGCGGGGTCTGAACATTCCATACGTATTTGCGTACAGGTGTAGTAACTGCAAACTGATTTTCATCTACGATCTTTACCGTATCCTTGCTTGGCATACCGGCAACACATGCACGGTTTTCTTCCACACATGTATAAGCCCTCTTTATAATCTCTTCGTCTACGAACGGTCTGGCGCCGTCATGGATATAGACATATCCTTCTTTCGCTTCTTCTCCCGCCATACCGTCACGGACAGCCTTCAGTCCATTCCAGACAGAGTCATAGCGTTCTTTACCGCCCGAAACTACTGCGCGCACTTTTCCAAAATGATATTTATTTACAATTTCTTCTGTCACATAGTCTTCCTGCCCGGCTCCGGCTACCATGATCACATCATCAATAATTTCTGACTTTTCAAATGCTTCCAGACAGTAACAGATGATGGGTTTTCCACACAGCTCGATATACTGTTTCTGGATAGATGTCCCCATTCTTTTCCCCTGCCCTGCCGAAAGTACGATTGCCACGCATCTCTTTTTCATTTACTTTTTCCCGCCTTAATTTTGCCTTTTTTCCCTTTTTAACGCTCGCCAAGCTTCAGATTCGGAACTGCATTCAGATCCCATCCGCTTCTGGTTCCATTCATATATTCATAATAAGCTGCCACACCAATCATAGCCGCATTATCGGTACAGAAAATCGGAGACGGATAATAGAATTTCACGCCTCGTTTTTCACATGCTTCTTTCATTGCCGCACGAAGAGCACTGTTCGATGCTACGCCGCCTGCGATGGCGAATTTGTCTACTTTATATTCTTCTACTGCATGCATAGCTTTAGCAACCAGTACATCGGTGACTGCTTTCTGGAAAGAAGCCGCGATATCTGCCTGGTTGTATTCTTCGCCCTTCATCTTGCATCCGTTAATATAATTCAAAACGGCGGATTTTAATCCACTGAAGCTGAAGTCATATGGTGCGTCTTCTACATTTGCACGTGGAAATGCGATGGAATCCGGATTGCCTTCTTTTGCAACTTTATCAATCTTCGGTCCTCCCGGATAGCCAAGTCCGATTGCACGGGCCACCTTGTCAAACGCTTCTCCTGCCGCATCATCTCTGGTTCTTCCGATGATATCGAATTTTCCATAATCCTTCACACGAACCAGATGGGTATGTCCTCCGGATACTACCAGTGAGAAAAATGGTGGTTCTAACTCTTTATGTTCAATAAAATTGGCTGCGATATGCCCTTCGATATGATGTACTCCGACCAGCGGTTTACCTGCTGCATATGCGATTGCCTTTGCTTCTGCCACACCTACGAGGAGTGCACCTACCAGTCCCGGTCCGTAAGTTACACCGATTGCGTCGATATCGTCCAGTGTTACCTCTGCCTCTTTCAGTGCTTCTTCAATGACCTGATTAATCTTTTCTATATGTTTTCTGGATGCAATCTCCGGCACAACACCTCCATACAATGTATGCAGGGCAATCTGTGAAGAAATGACATTGGACAGTACTTCTCTTCCATTCTTTACAACTGCCGCTGCTGTCTCATCACAGGAGCTTTCGATTGCCAGTATTAATACATCTTTTGTCTCGCTCATATTTTCCCTCCTAATCTTCAAATACCAGTTCTACCGAGCGCTTATCTTTTGCTGCGATTGAATTTGGGAATATTGCCTTGACATCGTCCATATATTCCTCTGGTTTTGTCAGTGACGGGCTATAATGTGTCAGCCACATTTCTTTTACTTCTGCTTCTTTTGCAAGCTGTGCTGCTTCATAGAATGTCATATGCTTATATTCTTTGGCCTTCTTCTGCTTATCCTTTTCGCCATACATTCCTTCACAGATGAAGAGATCGGAATGCTTTGCATTCTGCTTAATAGATTCCGTCGGTCTCGTGTCTGTGGTATACGTAAGCTTGATTCCCTTTCTTGCCGGCCCGAGTACCATATTCGGTGTATATACGTGCCTCTTAGTCTCTATTGTTTCACCTTTTTGCAAAAGTCCCCAGTATTCCTGTGGGATATTTGACGCTTTCGCCCTTTCCACATCGAATTTTCCTGCACGGTCGATCTCCATTGTATAACCATAACAGGTTACGTTGTGATTCACACGAAATGCTTTTAACCGGTAGCCATTCAATTCGAATGTCTGCTCGGTTTCCGTAAGTTCCATATATTTAATCTGGAACGGCAGCTCCGGTGCGATCACGCGCAGGGCATTTACTACCCGTTCCAGCCCTTTTGGCCCGATTAATGTAAGCGGTTTGGTACGGTCTGCATTTCCCATTGTAAGAAGCAGGCCCGGAAGTCCGCTGATATGATCCCCGTGATAATGCGTAAAGCAGATCACGTCGATCGGTTTAAAACTCCAGCCTTTTTCTTTGATTGCAATCTGCGTTCCCTCTCCGCAGTCGATCAACAGGCTGCTTCCATTATAGCGCACCATCAGGGATGTAAGCCACCTGTATGGCAATGGCATCATCCCTCCGGTTCCTAACAAACATACATCTAACATAATTTTCCTCTATTCTTCTTCCAGTTTAATCTTAAAACTGCCCGTCAGTTCATCATAACAGGCTTCACAAAGGTCAAAATGATCCATCCGGTTATCTTTGTCAGAAAAATATCCCCATCGCTTGTCCACGCTCAGCACATCTTCCTGGGGAACCCCTTCTATCACCGGAATCACTCTGCCGCATTTATTACATACGATACTTGTAACTTCTTTTACTTTTTTTGTCTGTTCTTCAAACTGGCGCATACCGTTCCTCCTGTAATTCCGGCACCGTTTTTACCGGTGCTGTTCTGCTGTTACATTGTTCTCTTTTCATTACTCTCTATCTTTTTGTTCTCTCGGTTACGCCTATATTATAGCTTTCCATCTGTATGCTGACCAGTGGAAAGTGCTGTAAGAATTACCATTGTTTCCTATAGATTCTTTGACATCAAAATGGCATTTTCCTGTGGATTCTCGTAATAGTTTTTACGGATTCCATCTTCTGTGAATCCACATTTCTCATAAAATCTTCTGGCGGCTTCGTTGCCTTCTCTTACTTCCAACATGATTCTTGTTATCTGCTGTTCCTCACAAAACGCCACAAGTTCCTGGAACATTTGTCCGGCAGCCCCTTGTCTGCGCATAGAAGGAGCTGTTGCGATTCTTGCGATCTCGCCTTCATCTAATACGTAATAGATAATGAGATAGCCTGCGATTTTCTCCTCTGTCTTTGCTGCAAATATCACTGCATTCTTCTGATTCCATGTCTCTTCCAGACTTTTCAGGCTCCATGCATCGAAGAATATTTCACTTTCCAACGCAGCAATATCCTGAAGATCCGACAGTTCTGCCTTACATATCTTTTCTAACATGCCTCAATGTCTCTGATCAGTTCTTCCACCACTTCCGGCTTTGTTGCCCAGCTTGTACAGAATCTGACCGCACTTTCTGCATCCGATACCTTCTCCCAGAATTCAAACACATATTTTTCTTTTAATTTCTCAATATGGCTATCCGGCAGGATCGGGAACTGCTGATTCGTATAGGAATCGTAACGCAGGCCATATCCTTTTTTCTGAAATGCCTTCTTAAGCTTCATTGCCAGTTCATCTGCATGTGCAGATATCTTAAAATAAAGGTCATCTGTAAACAGTGTATCAAACTGGACGCCAAGAAGACGGCCCTTTGCCAGCATTCCGCCATTCTGCTTGATCATGTAGCGAAAATCCTTCTTTAATGCCTCATTCGTGATCACAACAGCTTCACCAAATAATGCTCCTACCTTGGTTCCACCGATATAGAATACGTCTGTATATTTTGCAAGATCTGTAAGTGTAATATCATTGGTCTCTGCCATCAGTCCATATCCAAGACGTGCTCCATCAAGGAAGAGTAACATGTCATATTTCTTGCACACTTCATACAGATCCATTAATTCTTTCTTTGTATACAGTGTTCCATTCTCTGTAGGGTGGGAAATATATACCATTCCCGGCTGCACCATATGCTCCTGACTTCCATCTGTAAAATGAGCATGACACATTTCGTCTACCTGTACGGCACTGATCTTTCCGTCTCCACTTGGAAGCGGCAGTACTTTATGTCCGGTTGCTTCAATTGCTCCGGTCTCATGCACATTAATGTGTCCGCTTACTGCTGCAACTGCACCCTGATAAGGACGGAGTGCCGCACTGATCACAGTTGTATTGGTCTGTGTTCCGCCTACCAGGAAATGCACATCTGCATCCTGACATTCACACAGATCCTTAATCTTCTGTCTTGCACTGTCGCAGTATGGATCCAGTCCATATCCGTCGGTCTGTTCCATATTTGTCTCTACCATCCGCTGCATAATTGCAGGATGGGCACCTTCTGTATAATCACACTGAAATCTATACATTTCCCAGTCTCTCCTTCCGTTCTCTTTCTGCCTGAGACACACGGAGATAATCCGGTTCATGCTCCATTGCAGTTTCGATCTTTCCTTCTTTATAATACTGCATTCCCAGTGTTCCTACGGATGCAGCTCTCTGCCGGTTCATATTTGCCGGCGCAAATGTAACAGCTTCTCCCGGCAGGATCTCTTCTTTAATCTTTGTCTTGTGCACAGGAACCCCGTCGCCAAGGAAGGTTACTCTTCTTCCTTCTTTTAAATATTTTTTCAGCTTTTCTCCCAGTTCTTCTATCGGAACTGCCATCTGGTCTTCCAGTATGTGAAGCTTTTGTCCGTCAAATTCATAGATTCCCGCATACACCTGCCCGCGTCTTGCATCCATGATCGGACATACAACATCTGCGATTCCGCACAGATTGTAAGCAAGTCCCTCCAGTGTCGGAATATGGATCAGCGGTTTCTCAAGCGCAAGTCCAAGTCCCTTGGCCGTTGCGGAACCGATACGAAGTCCCGTAAATGATCCCGGCCCCCCGGCTACCGCTATCGCATCTACGGTATGCAGATCCAGTTCTGTCATCTTCACGATCTCGTCCAGCATCGGAAGTAATGTCTGTGAATGTGTCTTCTTATAATTGACTGTATATTCGGCAATGACCTGGTCATCCACTGCCCCGTCTTCTACTACAGCTACACTGGCGACCAGTCCTGAGCTGTCTAATGCTAATATTCGCATATTGTAATCCTCCGGTAATCGAATCCTTTTTCCAGATCCTTTTCTATCTTAATCTCTGTGTAATGTTCCGGTAATATCTCTTCAATCAGATTAGCCCACTCGATCAGGCTGACGCCCTCTCCGTAAATGTAATCTTCATAGCCAATCTCATCCATCTCTTCCACATCACCGATTCGGTACACATCAAAATGATAAAAGGGAATTCTTCCTTCATCATAGATCTGCACAATGGTAAATGTAGGACTGCTGACCGGTTCATCTATCCCCAGTCCTTTGGCAAGACCTTTGGTAAATATCGTCTTCCCGACACCCAGATCTCCCACCAATGTATACACCTGTCCTGCACAGGCTTTTTCACCCAGACTAAATCCCAGATCCCAAGTCTCTTTCTCACTGTTTGTCTCTATTATCATAAGCTCTCCCTTTCCATTTTTGAAATCACTGTATTCAGTATCTTTAAGTATAACACATCTTTTTTTCTTCTGCTACTCATGATATACTTTCTGATAACAGCTTAAATATATTAATTTTTATCAATAATGGAGGAAAACGTATGAAATTCACATTTTATCACAATAACATTAACGTTGCTGATCTTGACAAGTCTATCGAATTCTACAAGAAAGCACTTGGACTTAAGATTACAAAAGAGACAGAAGCTGCCGACGGAAGCTTCAAGCTGGTATTCATGGGTGATGATACCACCCCGCACAAATTAGAGCTCACATGGCTGCGCGATATGGACAGACCTTATGATCTCGGAGACAATGAGATTCATCTGGCAATGCAGACAGATGATATGGACGCGGCACTGGCATTCCATAAAGAGATGAATTGCGTCTGTTTTGAGAATCCGGAGATGGGTATTTATTTTATTAATGATCCGGATGGGTATTGGGTGGAGATTTGTCCGGCTGAATAAGTTTTCTATTTAGTTCATCATCGTGGCCTCTCGGTCCTTTAGAAAGCGTTGGTATTCTGTTTTTGGCTAAGATTCCACGATGAAGAAGTTGTAACTGGCCAATGATAATGAATTCAATAGAGGGACTGTAACTTTTGTGTGTAACCGGGAAGTTGTGGTGAAGGCCCTTGGTTTTCTGGCTTTTTTGTTGCCATATGTTCGTAAGAACCTGTTGCTTGCAGGTTATGTTGGTAACGGGTTTTGTAAGCAAACTTTCGGCATCACAACGGTTACGGTTCCTCTGTTTTATTTTTTATGGCATGCGAAAACGTGACTGAAAAAAAGTATAGCAGGGATTGCTGTGCATATGAAATCATGGTTGGAACTTCTTAAGTAAAAAAATCGGCCGTTAGCCGGTCAAAAATCATTTGTCTGAGCGATCAGCGAGTTATGATTTTTGACCGGCTGCTTTTAGGCCGATTTTTTTGCTTTAGATGTTCCCCATGATCGAATCAGCACAGCAATCCCTGCTATACTTTTTTCAGGCCCGGGGTAAGCCACCATAATAAATGAAACACCCCTACGCATTCATCTTCAATATCGGACTGATTTTTTTATAAACCAGGAACACGATCAAAGATACCAGTATACCTTTCAGCAGATTGAATGGTCCGACTGCCAGTATCACGAAAGTCTTAAGGTCTGTGATATGTTTGTTTACGGCAGTTCCCATTCCAACCAGGCCGTCGATCGGCATACCGAATGCTTTGGCATATGCCGGTAGTAATACGAAGGCATTCAGAAAACATCCGACTACTGTCATGAATACGGTTCCCGCTGCCATTCCGGCTACTGCTCCGGTTCTGGTATGTTTCTTATGGTAGATCAATGCGGCCGGCACAACCAGTGAACAGCCAATCAGGAAGTTTGCAATTTCTCCGACTCCCGCTGTCATAGTTCCGTTGATTGCAAAGTTCAGTAAGATCTTGATAAGTTCTATTGCCGCTCCGGCGAGTGGTCCCATTGCAAAACTTCCGATCAGAATCGGTACTTCGCTGAAATCTATCTCATAGAAGGACGGAGCGAACGGAAGCGGAATTTCGAACAACATCAATACTGTTGCGATTGCCGATAACATACCAATCTGTGCCATTGTCCTGATTTTGTTTCTGTTCTTTTCATTTTGTCTTGTCATTACTTTTGTACTCATCTTTCTTTCTCCTTTAAACCGAATTATATTCTAAAGGAAGAAACTTCTTAATTTTGAACCATACAATATTCACATAGCAAGCAAAAACCCCGCCACCCAAAGGGCAACGGGGCAATCATATCATTCTGATAATCCTGTAAATATCGTATCATCCTTCTCTCATCCAGACTTTACTGTCGGTTCCGGAATCTCACCAGATCGGCTGATCATCACATTGATAACATCTGTTCAGATATCTCTGACCAGAAATTCTTCAAATGACCAGTTCGCGGACTTTACCGCCGGTTGGGAATCACACCCTGCCCCGAAGAATCTTCTTTCGCCTTATATTATAGTACGGCATATCCGTCTATGCAACCATTATTTTGTGCTCATCTCACGGATCAGTTTTCTGATTGGAAGAACAAATGTCGGAGATACAGACAATTCATCGATTCCCATCTTAAGGAATGTCTCTGTCAGAGTCATATCTGCTCCAAGTTCTCCGCAGATACCAACCCAGCATCCTGCTTTGTGTCCGTTTTCGATCGTCTTCTGAATCATGCGGAGCACTGCCGGATGATGTGCATCGTAAATGTTGTCAAGCTTACTGTTCTGTCTGTCAATCGCCAGTGTATACTGGGTCAGGTCATTTGTTCCGATACTGAAGAAGTCTACCTCTTCTGCCAGAAGATCACTGATCATCACTGCTGCCGGTGTCTCGATCATGATACCCTGTTCAACTTCACCATACTCGATTCCTTTTTCTGTCAGTTCTGTCTTGATAGACTCTACGATTTTCTTAATCTCTTTTACTTCATCTACAGAGATGATCATCGGGTACATAATTCCGATGTTACCATATGCGCTTGCACGGAGAAGTGCGCGAAGCTGTGTACGGAAGATATCTCTTCTGTCCAGGCAGATACGGATCGCACGGTATCCCATAGCTGGGTTCTCTTCATGGTCAAGGTTGAAGTAATCTACCTGCTTGTCTGCACCGATATCCAGTGTACGCACGATTACTTTCTTTCCTGCCATGTTCTCTGCAACCGTCTTGTATGCCTGGAACTGTGCTTCTTCATTCGGATAGTTATCTGCTTCCAGATATAAGAACTCACTTCTGAACAGACCGATTCCGGCTGCATCATTGGCAAGTACGCTTGCAACGTCTTTTACGCCACCGATATTTGCATATAATTTGATGTGTTTTCCATCTACAGTTACGTCTTCTTTTCCCTTTAATTCCTGAAGAAGTTCTCTTGCTTTGATGTCTTCTTCTTTCTTTTCCTGCATTTTCTTTAAGATATCTTCGTCCGGATCAATGTAGAATGTTCCTGTGTAGCCGTCTACGACTGCCATCTTTCCATTCCATTCTTCCTTGATATCTACTTCGATCAATGCCGGAATGTTCATGGTTCTTGCAAGGATTGCAGTATGTGAGTTTGCAGATCCAAGTCTGGTTACGAATGCAAGAAGTTTCTCTTTGTCCATCTGGACAGTCTCACTCGGTGCAAGGTCTTCTGCCACAACGATCACTGGTTCATCACCGATAGCTCCACCGCTTTCGTTCCCACTTAAGATATTTACCATACGTTCGGAAATATCTTTTACATCTGCAGCTCTTGCTTTGAAATAATCGTCTTCCATCTCCGCAAACATTTTTGCAAAGTTATCGCCTGTTGTAGCAACGGCAAATTCAGCATTTACCTGCTGTGTCTCGATGATATTTACAACAGAATCGATATAATCATCATCCTCCAGCATCATCTGGTGTACTTCAAATACAGCTGCGTTTGCTTCGCCGACTTCTTTTAACGCTTTTTCATACAGTCCCTGTAACTGCTCTGCTGCCTTTGCACGTGCAGCCTCATATCGTTTGATCTGCTCTGCAGTATCTTCTATTTTCACACGTTTTACAGGTTGTTCTCCCTTCTGGTAGAACAATATCTTTCCAATTGCAATTCCTTTAAATATTGATTTGCCAGTATACATCTCCATAAATGATACCTCATCCTTCCTTAAATCTTTGTAAATATTCTAACTCACAATGCCTGCAAAGTCTAGTTTTTCGTATGATTCAATTCGTCGTAACGCAGCTTTTCCATTGTAAATCCACGTCCTCTTACCTCATTGATCTGCGTGATCGTGATAAATGCTTTCGGATCAATCTCCTGAATTGCCTCTTTTACAGAATACAGCTTTCTGCTGTGGATGACACATAATACGCCCTGCTGCTTCTGTTCTCCATAACCGGTCTCGATGTCTACCATTGTCACTCCGGCATCAATATCCGTTAAGACTTTCTGACGGATTTCTCTGTATTTGTCCGAAATTATAAATAACTGGATCTGTGACTTTCCAAGAAGCATCACCCGGTTCAGCACAACCGTACTTAAAAATAAATTCAGAATACCATACAGTATCTGTTCCGAATCTGAAAACAACATCTGAAGTCCCAGCACCGAAAAATCTACAATATACAAGAATACCGCTACCGGGACATGGAACCATTTATGTAACACAAGTGCCAGTATATCGGTTCCACCGGTAGATGCACCTACTCTTACCACCAATCCGATACCGATTCCAAGAAGGACCCCTCCATATAATGCCGCAAGCATAGCATTATTCTCCGTCACTTTGTCTATTCCCGGAATGGACTGTACCATCGACAGGAATATTGGATAAATAAAAGAACTGATGATCGTTGTCAATGCAAACTTCTTTCCCAGAAATACTGCACCGAGAACGAACAGCACCGCATTGATTGCCAAAATGATCAGCGACAGGTTCACCGGAAAATAATGGCTAATCGTAAGACCGATACCGGTTGCACCTCCCATGATGATCCCATTTGGCACGGTAAACGCAGCCACAGCAAATGACAGTACAAGATTACCGACCAGCACACCCAGAATAGTTTTGATTGTTTTTCCCCAACTTTTTTTCATATGTCCCATCCTCTCTCCGTATTTTATTTTGCGATTATACATATAACCCGTTACAGACAGTTATCCCCATATAACTGCCTGTAAACTCATGTTTTCCACATTTTTATATTAATAATGTGGATTCTCTTTCTTCTTTTTCCAGATTATGAAATTCCTTTCATCGTAAGCTGGATTCTCTTCTTCTTAAAATCCACGCTCATCACTTTTACATCCACGATATCGCCAACGCTTACCACTTCCAGCGGATGCTTAATGAATTTCTTATCCGTAATCTCGGAAATGTGTACCAGTCCGTCCTGGTGCACTCCGATATCTACAAACACACCAAAGTCAATGACATTTCTTACGGTTCCTTTAAGGATCATGCCTTCTTTTAAGTCTTTCATATCTAAGACATCTGTTCTTAAGATCGGTTTCGGCATCTCATCACGCGGGTCACGTCCTGGTTTTTCCAGTTCTTTCACAATATCCCGGAGGGTGATCTCTCCGATCTCCAGTTCTTTTGCAAGTCTTGCATAGTCTTTGATCGTAAGAGAAAGTCCGGTAAGCTTTCCTCCGCTGATGTCTTCCAGTGAAAATCCCTGTTTCTTCAGAAGTTTTTCTGCAGCTTCATAAGACTCCGGATGTACACTGGTTCCGTCTAACGGATTCGTACCGTTCTGTATTCTCATGAATCCGGCACATTGTTCGAACGCCTTTGGTCCAAGCTTTGCAACCTTCAGAAGCTGTTTTCTGTCTGTGAATCTTCCGTTTTCTTCTCTGTATGCCACAATGCTCTTAGCAATCGCACCGGAAATACCTGAAATATAAGAAAGTAACGGTGCGGATGCTGTATTCAGGTCAACTCCGACTTTATTTACACAATCTTCGACAACTCCGGATAAGGCTTCGCTTAATTTCTTCTGGTTCATATCATGCTGATACTGTCCGACACCAATGGATTTCGGATCAATCTTTACAAGCTCTGCCAGCGGATCCTGCAGTCTTCTTGCAATAGACGTCGCACTTCTCTGTCCCACATCAAATTTCGGAAATTCTTCTGATGCGAGCTTACTTGCAGAATACACGGAAGCTCCTGCTTCATTTACGATTACATACTGCACTTTCTGCGGGATCTCTTTTAACAGTTCTACAATGAACTGCTCAGACTCTCTGGATGCAGTACCATTTCCTACGGAGATCAGTGTAATGTTATATTTTGCAATAATCTTCTTCAGCAGGTCTTTGGACGCCTGGATTTTCTTCGGTGTCGTCGGCGCTGTCGGGTAGATCACTGTCGTTCCGATCACCTTACCGGTCGGATCTACAACTGCAAGCTTACATCCGGTACGGAATGCAGGATCCCAGCCAAGTACAGTCTGTCCTACAATCGGAGGCTGCATCAGAAGCTGGTGCAGGTTCTTCTTAAATACGCTGATTGCCCCGTCTTCTGCCTTCTCTGTCAGGTCGCTTCGGATCTCACGCTCGATTGCCGGTGCGATCAGACGCTTATAGCTGTCTTCTGCTACTTCTTTTAAAATCGGTGTGGTATGCGGGTTATCACTGTGGATCATCTTCTTTTCCAGATATCTTAAGATGTCATCCTGCGGTGCTTCGATCTTTACTGTAAGGAACTTTTCTTTCTCCCCGCGGTTCAGTGCAAGCACTCTGTGGCCTGCAAGCTTTGTCACCGGCTCTTCAAAATCATAGTACATCTCGTATACCGACTCTGCTTTTTCGTCTTTTGCCTGTGAAATTACTTTTCCGTGCTGTACGGTTGCTTTACGGATCCAGCTTCTGTAATCTGCCTCATCCGATACCGATTCGGCGATGATATCTTTTGCTCCGTCAATTGCTTCTTTTACGGATTTTACTTCTTTCTCCGGATTCACATATTCTTCTGCATACACTTCTATCGGTTTCTCCGCTTTCTGAAGTGTGATAAGTGCTGCAAGCGGTTCCAGTCCCTTCTCTTTTGCAATCATGGCACGTGTCCGGCGTTTCGGCCGGTATGGGCGGTAAAGATCTTCTACCACTACCATTGTCTCTGCTGCCAGGATCTGCTTTTTCAGTTCTTCGGTAAGCTTTCCCTGTTCTTCGATACTTGCCAGAACCTGTTCTTTCTTTTCTTCCAGATTACGCAGGTACATCAGTCTTTCATGCAGCGTCCGCAGTTGTGCATCGTCCAATGTTCCTGTAACTTCTTTTCTATATCTTGCGATAAACGGAATCGTATTGCCTTCATCAATTAATTTTACCGCAGCATCTACCTGCCATCTCTTGACACCAAGTTCTCCGGTAATCACCTGATTAATATCCATATGTTTTGTCTGTCCCTTTCTTGCTGTATTTCGAAGATTTTTTTCTTCTTTATTACGCGGATAATTATAACTGAATTCACTTCCGTATGCAATGCCGCCGGCAATACAGAGTTCACTCTGTTTTCTTGAAAATATATTTTCTCTATGTTATACTGAAACTGCTTGAACTTATTAGAAAATATAAATACTCAAAGGGGCTTTTACTTATGAATCAGGAAACACAGGGACTCTCAAAACAACAAATCAAATCCAGAGAAACACGCGCCAAGATCTTCCAAGCAGCCAAACGCATTCTGCAAAAGCAGGGCTATGAACAACTGTCAATCAAAAATATCTGCGAAGAAGCAGGCGTTTCCAACGGAAGTTTTTATCACCATTTTAAGACGAAAGATGATCTTCTTTCTTATTATATAGAAGAACAGCCAAGTATGGATCCGGATCTTCTTGAACTTCCGTCCAGTGCTGCTGAGACAAAAGAAGCAATCATCTCAGTTTATTTAAATTATGTTCACTACTGCGAAGAGCTCGGAGTGGAATTCATGGCCAATTATTATACACCTAAGAATCAGTCCCTGAATCCTTTGATCCGTACAGAAAGACCATACCCGATCGTTACCGTTCATGATTATCTGAAGCGTGTGATCGAATCCGGAATCATTTCCCCATCGGCAGACCTTGAGGATATTACAACTGACATCCGTATGATCGTAATCGGAAATGTATTCGAATGGTGCTTAAAAAGCGGCGATGCTGATTTTGAAGGTAATATGCGCCGGTCCCTTACTACTTATCTGAACGGATTATTCTAACAAATCATTACATCATATAGATACTTTATCGAATTTCAAAAACTTACAAAGGATGAATGCGATATGTACACATTTATTGCCAATCCTAATGCCAGATCCGGCAGAGGGATTCTTCTCTGGAAACAGATTGAGAAGATCTTACAGGAAAAAGAAATTGAATATAAAGTTTTATTTACTAAATACCAGCATCATGCTACCAGACTGGTTCATGATCTTACCTCCGATAGCGCATCCCATACGATCGTTGTACTGGGAGGCGATGGTACTTTGAATGAAGTGATCGACGGAATCGTATATCTCGATAAGGTAACACTCGGATATATTCCGCTTGGATCCGGCAATGACTTTGCCAGAGGCCTTGGTCTTCCAACGGATATTCACGGTGCCCTGGAGCAGATTCTTGCCCCAACGCATTACACCGCCATGAATGTAGGTGTACTTGATTACGAGAATAAGCACCGAAGATTCGCTGTAAGTACCGGAATTGGCTTCGATGCTGCAGTCTGTCATCAGGTGATGGTCACACCGCTTAAGGCTTTCCTCAACCGGCTGAAGCTCGGAAAGCTTACATATCTTGGTGTTGCCCTTCATAAACTGTTCACATTAAAACCAGTCACTATGACGGTCACAACCGAAAATGGTGAGACAAAAACATATGAAAAAGTATATTTCACAGCTGTTATGAATCTGAAATATGAAGGTGGCGGTTTTAACTTCTGTCCTGCTGCCAGTGGTACAGATGACAGGTTAGATATCATTACCGTAGCAGAATTACCGAGACTTAAAGTTCTTTGTCTGCTGCCAACGGCCTTCAAAGGATGGCACACACGTTTCCATGGAATCCATCTTGATACCTGCACAGAAGTGACTGTCATAAGCGATCACCCACTGCCTGTACATACAGACGGCGAGCCCGTCTTTTTACAATCTGAGATCCACGTACATCTGGAGAAAGAAAAGTTACGTATTATTACACCTTGTTAATCATATTGTTCACGGGGAGGTTCTTTTTTGCGTTTACTGATTACCGGAATTATTGTATTTCTTATATTATTTTACTTTTATCTGATCTGGCCGAGACTGTCCAGGAAACGACAGATCCGTCCATTTCTTCACACGATGTTCGCCCATCGTGGATATCATTGTATTGAAAAAGGGATTCCCGAAAATTCCATACCTTCTTTCCGTGCCGCTATCTCCCATGGATATGGGATCGAACTGGATGTCCATCTGACAAGCGACGAAAAACTTGTCGTATTCCATGATGACGACCTGTCTCGTATCTGTGGACGACCGGAAACCATTGAATCACTCCCTTTAAAAGAATTACAAAGCTGCCGGTTACAGAATACGAATGAGACTATCCCACTTTTCACCGATGTACTATCCCTGGTGGGCGGCCAGGTTCCGCTTCTGATTGAACTGAAGATTCCAAAGTCTTCTCTTGGCATCTGTGAAAAGACCTGGGAGATTCTTAAGAATTATAACGGACCTTATATGGTACAGTCTTTCAACACACTTGGTATCTGGTGGTTCCGCCGTCATGTACCCCATGTCTTAAGAGGTCAGCTTTCTTCCAACCTGACTGCCGACCATCTTCCGGAGCCATGGATCCTGACCTTTGTTGTAAAGCATCTGCTTGGTAATGTACTCGGACGGCCGGATTTTATTTCGTATAAGCTTGCAGACCTTCCGATGTTTGAAGTCTGGTTTTTAAAGCACATTCTGCATCTTCCGGTTGCAGTGTGGACTCTGCGGACACCTGATGCTTTAAAAAAGGGAAAACGGCATTATGATATGCAGATATTCGAGAAAAAGAACACTTACTATTAACTTTGTAAAAAATGTTAATATTCCATGAACTTTATTGTTGATTCAATTTTTTCATGTTATAATGCGCTTTGAAACGAGATAAGATAATAACAAAGGCTTTGAAAAAGGGGTAGTTCATATGAAAGCCATTGATAAAGCAAAGAGTTTTTTGAAGAAGTACCGTCATGCATGGGTATTATCATACTTTCTGATCTATATGCCATGGTTTGTTTATCTGGAGAAGCGCACGAATGTACGTCATTACATGATACATTCCCCAATCGACAATCATATTCCGTTTATTGAATATTTTATCGTGCCGTATTTAGTGTGGTTTGTATTCATTGCCGTAACGGTAGCTTATTTCCTTATTAAGGATAAATGGGGATTTTACAGACTATGTGCTTTTTTATTTTCAGGTATGACGATTTTCCTGATCATATGCACGGTTTTCCCAAATGCATTAAATTTGAGACCAACTGTATTTCCACGCGATAATGTATTTACAGATATGGTAAAAGTCCTGTACAAGACAGACACACCGACGAACGTGCTTCCTAGTATCCACGTATTTAATTCCATCGGTGTCAGTATTGCTATTTCACACAGTAATGATCTTAAAAAGCACAGATGGATTCAGATCAGTGCCTATATTCTGGCAGTGCTCATTATCCTGTCTACAATGTTCTTAAAACAGCATTCCGTGACGGACGTGATTGCAGCTGTTACGATGGCATGTATTATTTATCCATTCGTGTATGTGACAGCGGATAAGAAAGCGCCGAAGCTTTCTCAGCAGCCGACGTAACATGAATATAGAAATGACTAGCTATTGGCAATTTTTTGTATATTATGCTATGAAAAGAAAGATGCAGGTAACTGTTATATAACTGACAGTTACCTGCATCTTTTTATTTTTGTTCCGTTTTCTTTAACAGACAGCGCTTTTTGAAAAATGCGATGCCGTAACCGAGCAAGCAGTGTTTCCAGCTTTTTCGTAATATTACTTCCGGCATACTCGATAAAAGAACGGATTACCGCATCGTCACTTGTATTCTTCCAATAACTTGCCGGTGCTGCTTCCGGATTTTGCTGCAGATCCCGCATATAATTCATGACATCCCACGGGCAATATACATCGAAGCGTCCAAAATGATAACCATCATACCATCTTTTCACTTCTTCTGCCTTTCCGGACACATTTGCGTCGGTCAGAATCTGATCTACTTCTTCCTGTGTAAATCCAAAATATTCATTGAATCTGGAATCCGTAATATTATCAGGCACAAAATTATTCGTTCCTGTGAAGATACTTTCTTTTGCAATCTTCAGACAACCTGTTATCACCGCAAACCGAAGTGTCGTATTATCTTTCAATGCCGTACTCATAGTATGCAGGGACTGTCCTACCTGAATCTTTCCCGCACTTCCACTTTTTAACTCTTTAAAAAGATTCATCCATGCACTGCACAATGCTTCATCGTAGATAATTTCAAGACCATCGAATAACCTCCTGTTATCGGACCGTATATCAAAAAATGGGCAAGCATACTCATCCCCATTGTTTTTCCAAAGCGTCTCGGACGGGTGATCAGTGTAACTTCCGCAGACTCTCTTTTTAGCAGTTCTTTGATCAGTCCGCTTTTATCTATGTAGTAGTAGTCATTTTCCCGGATTTTTTTGAAGTCGGATATTCCCTACCAGGAAATTGAGTTGATTGTTCACTGGATCCACTGCACCATTTTTTGTTGATATTCTGCTGTCTGCATCAGAACATCTTCCTCCGGATTTGTCATATATCCCATTTCAACAATCGTTACCGGTACCTGACTCCAGTTATTTCCGCTCATTGTATCTGTTTTCCATACATATTCTTTATTGCAACCAGTAACTTCACAGTATTTATCAAGAATTGCTTCTGATAACGCTTTACTTTCGTCATCATTCAGGAAAGTAGTATCTGCAATGCATTTTCTGAATTTTTCCAATTATTGGCCGATTCGGAATACATAACTCCAGAGAACCAGACACGCACACTTATTCAGAAATACATCCAGCAATTGAAACAACTGACATTTGGTATTACTCCCTAGAATTTTTTCATTTCTTCTTGTGGCTTTTTTATTTTCTCTCTGATCTGCAAAACCTAGCACTGGCAGTTTCTTTCGAACACATGACGATATAAATTAAGGAGGTGTACATCCAAAACATACACCTCCTTATCTATTTACTCCGAATTCCTGCATACTCCGTATACTTCTCAAATGCCGACGGTATCGAATATTCTTTTTTTATCTGCTCCGGATGAATGAACAGAAAACCTTCCTCATTCGTCTTCTCCAGTTCATCTACGGTCACTTCATAACCTGTCATATGCCATTCAATATGACTGAAGATATGTTTCGCCTCCGGAAGTTCCTGTATGCGGACCGGCATCAGACCAATCTTCTTGCTGTATTCCGTAACTTCAGCCATTGAAAATTTTCCTTCCAGATTCGGGAATTCATATAATCCGGCCAGCAATCCTTTTGCCGGACGTTTTCGGATTGCAATCTGTTTACCGTCTTTGAAGATCAGTACAGTTCTTTCTTCGATCTTTCTGGCCTTTGCTTTCTTCTTTACCGGTATCTCCGCTGTCAGATTCTCTGCATGTGCAATACAATACTCTTTTACCGGACATTGTTCACATTTCGGTCCCCCGTTCGGAACACACACAATTGCCCCCAGTTCAATCAGTCCTTGGTTAAAATCGCTGGCGGCATCTGTAGGTATCACCTGTTCCAGTGCACTTTCTATCTTTTTGCGGACGCTTTGTTTCATGATATCTTCATAGCTACCCGTAATTCTGGAAATCACCCTGAGCACATTGCCATCCACTGCCGGTTTCGGGATTCCATAGGCAAATGCACTGATCGCCCCCGCCGTGTAATTGCCAATTCCCTTCAATTGCAATATTTCTTCATAAGTATCCGGAAACCTTCCCGCATGATCAACCATGATCTGCTGTGCCGCTTTCTGCATATTTCGTACACGATTATAATATCCTAATCCTTCCCACAGTTTCAGCAGTTTGTCTTCTTCTGCTTCTGCAAGATCTTTCACTGTCGGAAGTGCTTTTAAGAACCGGTCATAATATCCTTTTACTGCTTCTACCCGTGTCTGCTGCAGCATGATCTCGGATACCCATACCCTGTATGCATCCGGATTATGGCGCCACGGCAGATCCCGTTTATTCTCCCGATACCAGTTCACCAACGGCTTTACAATATTTCTAAGCTCTGCCTCTGAGGACATCTTCGTTTCCTGCAGTTCTCTGTCTTTTTTTGATTTTGCTTCTTCGACTTTTACTTCTGTTTTTTTCACTACTTTATGTTCCATCTGTTTCTCCATTGTCCATTTGGGAAACAAGTGCCTTTGCTGTTGTTTCCTCACTTATTTTATTTTCGAACATATGGTTTATTATAACTTATCTCTCTATACAACGTCAAAGCCCTTTTCCTGGAAATGTCGTCTTGGGGAAGACACTTTCAGGAAAAGGGCTCTTAGAAGGGAATGTGGCTGATCCTTGCCACTAACAATATTATCGTTTGAATTTATTATATCCCCGTTTTCTTTAAATTACCAATTGGTTATTCTCATGTACTTATAGGCATTTTCTATATGTCATATTCTATTGAATCCTTTCATTTTTTCTATTATTATAGGTATTTTCTATTTCATTTTATCCTTATAGAAAATACCAATTGGAAAATTCATTTAGAAAAGCCTATACTATTCATAGAAAATAAATATGAATATTTAGGAGGTATTCGGTATGTCAATTACAGCGGAAACAGCGAAAGCTCATGCTAACGATCCTGCCGTATTATGTTGTAGAGCAGAAGGCGGAATTACAATTGAACCAGCAAACTTAGAGGATCCGGCAATCTTCGATGAATTAGTAGATTCAGGTCTTTTAAATCTTGATGGATGTCTGAAGATCGGACAGGTTCTGGGAGCAAAATTAACAAAGACAAGTGATTCTCTCTGTCCACTGACAGCAGACAATGTAGAAGGATTCAAGACTGATGATGAATTAGCAGCAGAAGAGGCTCCTGCCAAAGAGGAAGCTCCTGCTGAGGCTGCACCTCCTGCAAGCGTTCAGGGTGCTGTTACTACAATTAAGCATGGTAAAGTAGTCATCTCTATCAAAGAAGGAAAAGATATTTATCTGGAACTTCCTATCTAGTTTGAAGAGAACATACAAAATTTTCTTATAAGGACAAAATGGCAGATATCCCCCAAATGATATCTGCCATTTTTATTCTTAATACTACATATTCTATTTTTCTGCTTCTGCTGCTTCTTCAGCATCTTCCGTCCAGTTCATTCTTCCATAACGCAATGTCACCGCATGGATCTCTTTCTGTAATTTCACAGATAACTGGTTCTTGCGGATTCTCCACTTCCAGTTTGTTCCGACAGTTGACGGTGTATTCATACGGCACTTGTTATCAAGGCCCAGATAATCTTGCATCGGGATCACGCACCATTTTGCTGCGCTTCTCATGATCAGACTGATCAGAGGCTTATTCAGTTCCGCCTCCGGTGTATAGGTATCACAGAGATATTCGCGGGTCAGCTTCTGCTCATCCTTACTGATGCTTCCCCACCAGCCGGCAAGTGTCTCATTGTCGTGAGTTCCTGTGTAAGCAACACTGTTCACCGGATAATTGTGCGGTAGATAGTCGTTCGCAGATCCGGAATCTCTCGAATCAAATGCAAATTCCAGCACCTTCATGCCTGGGAATCCGCTGTCTCTTACCAGATCACGTACGCTGTCCGTAACATATCCAAGGTCTTCTGCGATAACTGGTTTTTCACCCAGTGCTTCTCGTACTTTCCAGAACAGATCCATGCCAGGCCCCTTTTCCCAGTGTCCGTCTACTGCCGTCTCTGCCCCGTATGGAATAGAGAAATACTCATCGAATCCACGGAAATGATCGATTCTTACCACATCATACAGGCGGAATACATAAGCCAGACGAGATATCCACCACTGATAGCCGGTTTCCTTATGATATCCCCAGCGGTACAGTGGATTTCCCCATAACTGTCCGGTTGCAGAGAATCCGTCCGGCGGGCATCCGGCTACGGCAACCGGTACATTTTCCTCATCCAGCTGGAATAATTCCGGATGTGCCCAGGTATCTGCGCTGTCCATTGCCACATAGATTGGGATATCGCCGATGATCTGAATTCCTTTTTTATTGGCATATGCTTTCAACTGCATCCACTGTTCATAGAACTTGAATTGCATATACTGCTGGAATTCAATATCAAAATACAACTCTTCACGGTAATAATCCATGGCAGGTCCCCAGCGCAGCTTGATATCATCTGCCCACAACTTCCATTCCACACCGTCAAATCTGTCTTTAACTGCCATAAATAATGCATAATCTGACAGCCACCAGCTGTTCTCTTCTACGAACTTCTGATATTCTGCATTCTCATGTACCTTACTTCTTTCGTAAGCTTTTCGAAGAAGCGGGTAACGCCCTTCGTAAATCTTTTTATAATCAATACTCCCTTTTACTTTTCCCCAGTCTACGGCCTCACATTCCGCCTTTGTCAGAACCCCTTCTTCCACCAGTGCCTCCAGACTGATGAAATATGGGTTTCCCGCGAATGTAGAAAATGACTGATACGGGGAATCCCCGTAACTTGTAGGACCAAGTGGCAGGATCTGCCAGTAACTCTGACCTGCTTTCTTCAGCCAGTCTACAAATTCATATGCACTTTTTGAGAAACAGCCGATTCCATATTCAGATGGAAGGCTGCTGATCGGCATGAGTATGCCTGCTGCTCTTTCGCTCATCTTTCTTTCCCTCTTCTTTTTTCTATTTATTTTGATTTCCTTTTTGCTTTATATTTTTGCAGATGTCTTATTATAAAATGATCCATTATACCGTTATCATAACTCCATAATGATCCGATACAACCGGTGCATTCTTTCCGTTACAGATAACATTTGATGAGCGGACATCTGCCGGAATAATTGCCACTCCGTCTCCTAATACCTTATCTGAAAACACCGGATCCGGTACTTCACTTAAAGGCACTGCCTTTCCGGTTAACGGCGCAAGAACTACTTCTGGAACCTTTTTACTCTCATTCTCGTTCATAACGAAACCTCCTCATGTTTTTCTCATCTGCACTTCTTTTGCATTTGTTTTGCGCAACCGTTTGCATTAATTATATTCAGTTTTTGCATTGTTTTCAATTAGTATTTTACTTTTTGCTCTGATTTCTACTTTTTTTACAATTTTGCATTATTGTTTTTGTGCACTTTCCCTATGTTTTCTCATGCGTGCGTTTGCGCAATATTTCATGCAAATGCATTGCAATGTTGTTTTCTTTGCTGTAAAATAAAAATATATGAAAAATCTATGATATCGGAACGTATAAAACAAGAATATCAGAACTACAAAACAAACGGAGGTTATCTTTATGGCAGTAACGATCAAGGACGTGGCTGCGTTGGCAGGAGTCTCTCCTTCCACCGTGTCCAGAACCTGTAAAAATAATCCATCCATCAGCGAAGAAACGAAAGAACGTGTCAGAAAGGCTATGGCGGAACTGGGGTATGAGCCGAATTTCCAGGCAAGCAATCTTGCCTCTCAGAATTCGCGTACCATTGGCATCATTCTCCCCGCTTCCGCAAAAGAAGTCTATGAGAACTCCTTCTATCTGGAAGCAATCCAGGGAATCAGCCATTATTGTAATGGCAGACAGTATATGACAACAATTGTAACCGGGCAGGATGAAGCAGAGATCCTTGACGCCGTTCGCTCTATGTCCAGAAGTGGTAAAGTAGACGGTTTCATCATACTGTATTCCAAGAAAGATGATCCCGTCATCGATTACCTTTTTAACGAAGGTCTTTTATATATTCTGATTGGAAAAGCAACACAGTATACCAACCAGACTATCTATATTGATAATGATAACCTGCTTGCCGGAAGAGAAGCGGCTGAATATCTTTATCAGCTTGGACACCGCCGGATTGCCTACCTTGGTTCCGACAGCTCCCTGATGTTCTCTGCCGATCGCAAAGCCGGTTACCAGCTTGCGCTTGCAAGCCACCAGCTCCCGGTTCGTCCGGAATATTGCGTGGAAGTAAAGAATGTATCAGAGAATAACGAAGAAGCCATACGCGGGCTCCTTATGCAGAAAGACCGCCCGACAGCAATCCTGGTCAGCGACGATATCCTCGCCGTCTCTTTAGAAAGAGTCTGTCTGGAAAACCATCTTGCAATCCCGGAAGATTTGTCGATCATCTCCTTCAATAACTCTTTGTTCGCAAGACTGACCTCACCACAGTTAACATCAATCGACATCGGAGCAGGCCAACTCGGAAGTGAAGCCGCTTCCCAGATCATCAACCACATAGAAAATCCAAATCTCCTTGCAACCAAGATCATTGTTCCTCACCACCTGATCGAACGGGACAGCTGTTGTAAAATATAACCTGTAAGAGATTTTGTTATAACATCATAAAACACAAAAAGGAAATATATAATGTTATAAGGTTTTCTGCATAGCAAACGAAAACATTTACATTATATATTTCCTTTTCATTTTTCATTATAAAATCTTAGATAAAAATTCCTTAAGACGAGGATCTTTTGGATTCTCAAAAAATTCCTCCGGTTTTGCCTGTTCTTTTATCTGTCCCGCATCTATAAAGATAACTCTGGAACCAACTTCCTTGGCAAATCCCATCTCGTGTGTTACCACAACCATCGTCATGCCTTCTCTTGCAAGCTGTTTCATCAGCTCCAGAACTTCTCCTACCATCTCCGGATCGAGTGCCGATGTCGGCTCGTCAAACAGGATCACATCCGGATCCATTGCCAGCGAACGGACAATTGCAATTCTCTGCTTCTGACCGCCGGATAACTGCGATGGATACGAATCTGCCTTTTCGGCAAGTCCTACTCGTTCCAGAAGTTCCATTGCTCTTTTATCTGCCTCTTCCTTACTCTTTCCAAGAAGCTTGATCGGAGCAAGTGTGATATTTTCCTTGATCGTCTTATGTGGGAATAAATTAAAGTGCTGGAACACCATTCCCATCTTCTGACGGTGCTTGTTAATATCCACATGTTTGTCTGTAATATCCACACCTTCAAAATAGATATGTCCCTGATCCGGAACCTCAAGAAGATTCAGAGAACGCAGGAATGTTGACTTACCGGAACCGGATGGTCCTACAATAACGACCACTTCTCCTCTGTGAATCTCCTCGTCAATCCCATTCAGCGCATGGAAATCCCCGTATATTTTATGCAGACCTTCTACTTTGATCAGTACATCATCTTTCTTAGTGGTCACTGTTTCTCAACCTCCTCTCCAGTAAGCTGACAAGCTTGGTAAATATCATTACCATTGCCAGATAGATCAGTGCAACGGCGATCAACGGCATAAATGCATCATATGTACGGCTTCGAATGATATCCCCGCCTTTAGTCAGGTCCTGTAATGCGATATAACCGGATACAGAAGTTTCCTTTAACAGAGAGATAAATTCATTACAAAGTGTCGGGAGTACATTCTTAAATGCCTGTGGCATAACAATATACATCATCGTCTGTGCATAGTTAAATCCAAGGCTTCGCCCTGCTTCAAACTGTCCGTTATCGATAGACATAATACCAGAACGGAATATCTCAGCAACATATGCACCCGAGTTAATACCAAATGCTACGATCGCAACGACAACCTTACTGATATCAACACTTCCAAATATAATAAAGTAAATGATCATCAGCTGTACAACTACTGGTGTTCCACGGATCACCGTCAGATAAACTTTACAGATTGCATTCAGAATCTTCAATTTGCCGGTCTTATCATGTGTTGTACGGACAATTGCGATCAAGAATCCAAGTACTACACCAATCAATACTGCAAATACAGTAACCAGCAAAGTGATCTTCAGACCATCTGTAATATATCTCCAGCGGTTATCATCTATAAAATTCGAAATAAAACTACTTTTCAATTCCTGCATATTCTCATCCTACTCTTCTGGATTATTTCTTAACGATGATCATCTGTTTTCCTGTGTAATAGGAATCAGAAAAATCTACCTGTTTCTCTCTTTCCTTTGTAACAGTCATACCAGCCGCACCAAAATCTGCTTTTCCGCTGTCAACTGCTGCAATAATTGAGTCAAATTCCATATCATTTACAGTAAGTTCCATACCGAGCTTATCTGCGATTGCCTGTGCAAAGTCTACATCAACACCAACAATCTTGTTATCTTCATAATATTCATATGGCTCAAATGCTGCATTTGTTGCCATCACAAGTTTACCATTAGAATGATCGACATCTGCCGGAGACTCATATCCTTTTTCTTCTGTTCCGTCGATATAATATCCAACGATCTTGTCAAATGTTCCGTCTTCTTTCAGTTCCTTGATTGCTGCGTTGAATTTGTCTTCCAGCTCTGTATTGCCCTTTTTAAAGCACATTGCATAATCTTCTTCTACATAAGGTGTCTCAAGAATCTTCAGTCCGTCATTTGCATCTACAAATGCTTTTGCAGGCTCGTTATCAATAACAACTGCATCGATCTTTCCTTTTACCAGTGCCTGTACTGCATCTGCACCTTTATTAAAACGCTCTACATGATCATCACCGAAATCATCAGAACAGTAGATATCGCCTGTTGTACCTGTCTGAACACCAATCTTTGCATCCTTAAGATCATCTGCACTTTCAATTTTCTTTTCTTCTTTTTTAGATCCGCATGCTGCCATAGAACATACACATGCACCAATCAGCATTACACTGATAAGTTTCTTTAATTTCATAATCTTTTCCTCCATTCTTTTGACAAACTGTATAAAAATACATATATACTTAATATATTATCATGTTTTAATCAAAAAACAAGTGGATAATTCCACATATTCGCAAAACATCCACCCATTTTCTTTATACATTTCTATGCAATTACAGTCTGAATAATAGTCCATACAATGATCAGACCGCCCAAAACGATACGATAATATCCAAATACTTTAAAATCATGCTGTTTGATATATCCCATAAGGAACTTGATCGCAATAACCGATAATCCAAAAGACACGATACATCCAAGCATCAGAAGACCAAATTCTGCGCCTGTAAAATGGAAACCGAATTTGATCAGTTTCAAAAGACTGGCACCAAACATTGCCGGAATTGCCAGGAAAAATGTAAATTCTGCAGCCACTTCTCTTGATACTCCGATCAGCAGTGCTCCGACAATCGTAGCTCCTGATCTTGATGTTCCCGGTATCAGCGCAAGCATCTGGAAGAAACCGATCCATAATAACATCTGTACACTTAACTGGGAGATCCTTGTCACAGAAGGTTTTTTGCCTGCATTATGATTTTCTACAACGATAAATAAGATACCATATACGATCAGCATCACTGCTACCGGAATCGGTTTATAGAAGATCTCATCCAGAATATCATTGAACAGAACTCCTACGATTCCTGCAGGTACCGATGCGATCAGTACCTTGATCCACATCTGCCAGGTCAGCATCTTCTGCTTGTGGCTCTTTCTTGGTGAAAACGGGTTCAACTTATGAAAATACAGTACTACAACTGCCATGATCGCACCTAACTGGATAACCACATCAAACATCTCCATAAATGCATCACTCATACTTGGTTTCAGCACATTTCCAACCAGAATCAGATGTCCGGTACTGCTGACAGGAAGCCACTCTGTGATTCCCTCTACAATTCCTAAAATTATAACCTTGATAATATCTAACATGTTGCGCTCCTTTCCTTAATCCAGCACATATTTTTCTATAAATTTCGCAACGCCCTCTTCGTCATTGGATAATGTCACATACTCTGCTGCTTCTTTTACGGAAGGAATGGCATTTTCCATTGCCACACCCGTTCCTACTTCTTTCAGCATCTTCAGATCATTGTTGCCATCTCCGAACGCCATGATTTCTTCTCTTGGAATTCCAAGAAGCTTTCCAAGTTCGATCATTGCTTTTCCCTTGTTCACTCCTGCTGCATTAATCTCCAGATTCATCGGAAGCGCTCCCGTGATCTCAATTCCCGGAACATCTTCGATCTCTTTTCTGGCCGCATCACGATCTTCCACAGAAGTAAATAACGCCTGGATCTTATCTACAGGAAGTTTCGTCTCATCAAATTTGACTCTCACATCATCCACTGCCACACGTGTAGACATAATATAATTCGCCATTGCCGGAACACTCAGATATTTACCAATATGTTCCAGTGCTTCCCGCGAGGCATAGCCTACGCCATCAAAATAAATCTCCCGAAATGTATCATAATGTTCGAATACGTCCATCATTACTTCTGCAATATCATGTGGAAGCAGTTCCTCTACAATTGCTTCATTCTTCTCAAGATCTATAACTCTTCCGCCGTTCGCAGTAACCGCATAACGTATGCCCGGGAATTCCAGCAGTTCCTTTGGCACTCCCGTAATAGGTCTTCCCGTCGCCGGCATCACAATAATTCCCTGTTCAATCGCTCTTTTCAACACATCTTTCGTATATTGTGTCAACTCTTTGTCAGATTTTAAAAGTGTTCCATCCAGATCCATTCCAATCATTCTGGTTTTAATTTTCATATGTAATTAATTCCTTTCCTTCTCTTAAAAACATAAGAAGTTTCTTACTGATCTTATTCTCTCCCTGTTCATATGCCTTTTCTCCGTGATCGATCATTTTTTCAACGATATCTTTATTTCCGGCCGGAGCAAACAACACTGTATCTTTTCTCGGAATCATGATGATCAAATCATCCTTCAACTTGTCTGCGCAGACCTGCCAGATATGCTTAAAGCACACGGAACTTGCCTCATGATGTCCGTCTGCTACGATCCCATATCCCCCATACCAGGTATTCGCAATTACAAATTCTACATCTCTGTTCAGATTTTCACAAGCTTTATGATACAGTTTTATGATATCACATTCAGGCGGAAGCATGTTATCCTTTAAGATCTCATATATATCTTCCCCTCTTTTAATTGCAAACACTACGTTCAGATCCCCAAGGAACCCAATTACAGGTGCATCTTCTTCCGAAAAATGCTTTCCATTCAAAGCCTGGGAATCCGTAAGCTCTGCTTTTATCCACGGATAGATCTGCTCACTGATATTTTCCAATTTATAATTTTCTTCTTCGTATTTTTTCATATTATATATATTCCTCTCTTATTCAGACATTCTACCTATTTATTTTATACATAATTCTTTCCTCTGTAAACCTTTTCCGAATTAGTTTACATAAAGTTTAATATATCTTTAACCTGCCAAAAGAAACCTAAAATTTGCTTTATAATGAATTTTGTTGTATAATAGATAAGCATTCGCGAAAAGGGAAAGGATATGTTTATGATAAGTATGAAAAAGAAACGAGCATTACGATCGGCTTTGGCAATTACCATCTGTACCGTAACAATTGCTTCTGTTAGTACTCCGGTATATTCAGCACCTTCGACAGATGAATTGGAAAATACCACCTCTGATCTCAAAGGTGAGTTAAACGATTTAAACAGCCAGTTATCTTCTTTAAGTAAAGAGCTGGACACTGCTTCCAGTCAGGTAGAGGATCTGGCTGCCAAAGTAGAAAAATCAAAACTGGATCTGGCTTCTGCCCAGCTTGATGAGGAAGCTCAGTATGATTCCATGAAAGATCGTATCAAATTCATGTATGAAGGCGGCGGAGCATCTCTGGTTCAGATTCTGCTCACTTCCGAAAATATGGGAGATTTTCTGAATAAAGCTGAATATGTTGCAACTATCAGTAAGTATGACCGCTCTATGCTGGAAGAATTACAGCAGGTTCGTGCTAATGTAGAAAAGAAACAGAAAGATCTGGAAGAACAGCAAAGCAAACTTTCCGGACTTCAGGAAACATTGACAAGCAAACGTGATGAACTGAATTCAAAGATTTCATCCACTTCCGGAGAACTGGCAAATTATCAGGCACAGTTGGATCGTGCCAAAGCTGCCGAGGAAGCATTAAAGCTTGCACAGAATGATAAAATATCTGGCTCTGTAAAATCAGAAGCCTCAAAACCAAGTAACTCAACCAATACTACGAATAACGCGAATAAAACAAATTCAACAACAAACGGTTCGACTAATCAAAATAAAAATAACACCACTAATAATACCGGCAACAATACTACCAACACAGGCAACAACACCAATGTATCTACAACGGATGTCGCATTATTAGCGGCAATCCTTCAATGTGAGGCAGGTAGTTATGATGGAATGCTTGCTGTTGCAACTGTTATCATGAACCGCGTAGCAAGCCCGGCTTATCCGAATACTCTGCGTGCTGTTATATACCAGTCAGGACAATTCGCTCCAACCTGGAATGGTTCATTGAATAAAGTACTGAGTAAAGGTGCTTCATCCACTGCTTATTCTGTAGCTCGGGCTGCACTTGGTGGTGCAAGACATTCTGCAGTTATCAATTGTCTGCAGTTCAGATCCGCGTCAACCGGTGTATCCGGAATCAACATTGGTGGAAATGTATTTTTCTAATTTTATTTAGTAGCTGACATTGTCTCCTGCATACTATGGTATAAAAAATAAGCCTCATTTTGAGGCTTATTTTTTATACCATAGTACACGGTAGAAATTAGCGGCAACACCTTTCCTGTATTAATATCATCTATTCATACTCCATAACATCGATCCATTTCATCAAGAAGTCTTTTTCCAGACGGATATCTTTCCCAAGCTCTGCAGCAGCTACGATTGGCAGCCATTGTTCTACATACTGTCTTGCTGTGTCACTCTTCTTGCAGAATAACTTAAGATAAAGATCTGCACTTTCCTGATCATGTAATGCAAATAACAGATATGTCATTGCAGCATCTGCACTTGCATTTCCCTGTGAAGCATGTGCCCAGTCGATCACTGTCATCTTTCCGTTCTTTTCAACAATCACATTACTCGGGTTAAAATCACCGTGACACAATTTCGTATGCTTCGGCATTCCTTCCAATCTGGTCAAAAGCTCATAACGTTCTGTTGCATCCAAATCTTTCAGACTTCTTATCTCATCTGCCAGTTTGTCTTTTAATTTCGGTAATGTTGTGGCCGTTTTGCTCTGTACTTTAAGCTGAAGATCTACAAAATCTGACATGTATTTTTCAAGATTGGCACGGTCAACTTTCATCATCTCTTCCAAAGTTTTTCCTTCTCTGTTCTCAATGAGCAGTGCCCATTCTCCATTAATCTGAGTTACCTCTTTTAATTTTGGAATATCCAATCCTGTTTCTTCAACTTTCACTGTATTCAATGCTTCATTAAATACCGCTGACTTCGGATGATCTGTTGCAAATATTTTAACAATACCTTCCTCTGTCTTATAAACTGATTTATAAGGTCTCTCTACGATTAAATTTTTCTTCTCAAGCTTCATACAGATTCCTCCTTTTTATTGAATCTTTGGCCCCTTCCTTCTTGTTATCTGTATTATATACCTTATTATCAGATTTTTAAATAGTTTTTTGATATTTTTTTCACTATTTTTTATCGTATATATTTATTGTTATTTTTTTAACATTATTATCCGTCTATTCTCCCAAGTAACAGATCCGATTCTGAAAATCATTCTACTCGAAACATCCCTTTACATTTTCCATCTTTCTTTGCATAAGAAAAAGTGCAACGTTGAACGCTACACTTTTTCTATGCTAAATACATTATCCGATTTGCAAACAAAAACTCTTGGATATTATATTTTTGCCTGTTTTATTTTCCATAATAGCATTTCAGGTAGATTTCTTTCATCTCACTCATAAGTGGATATCTTGGGTTAGCTCCTGTACACTGGTCGTTGAATGCCTGCTCTGTCATATCATCCAATGTATCCAGGAAGTATTTCTCATCTACACCGTAATCTTTGATTGTCTTCTTAATGCCAATCTTCTCTTTGAGTTCTTCCAGTTTAGCGATGAAGTTCTCAAATACTTCTTCATCTGTCTTACCTTTGCATCCTGCAAAACGTCCTAATTCTGCGTATCTTGCAAGTGCATGTGGATACTGATACTGAGAGAATGTTCCCATTCTTGTAGGTACTTCTGCAGCATTGTAACGCATTACATCTGTCAGGATTACAGCGTTAGCAATACCGTGTGGCAGGTGATGGAATGCACCAAGTTTGTGAGCCATAGAGTGGTTCAGTCCAAGGAATGCATTTGCGAATGCCATACCAGCCATGCATGAAGCGTTAGCCATCTTCTCTCTTGCGATTGGATCATTAGCACCATTCTCATATGCAGATGGTAAGTAATCAAATACTGCTTTTACTGCCTTCATAGCAAGACCATCTGTAAAGTCTGTAGCCATGATAGATACATATGCTTCGATTGCATGTGTCATTACGTCGATACCAGATGCACTTGTCAGTCCCTTAGGTGCTGTCATTGCATTGTCAACGTCTACGATAGCCATGTTTGGCATTAATTCGTAGTCTGTGATAGGCCATTTTACTCCTGTATCAGCATCTGTGATGATTGCGAATGGAGTTACTTCTGAACCTGTTCCTGAAGATGTTGGGATAGCTATAAAGTAAGCTTTCTCTCCCATCTTAGGGAATGTGTATACTCTCTTACGGATATCCATGAAGTCCATAGCCATATCTTCGAATTTTGCTTCCGGATGCTCATACATTAACCACATAATCTTTCCGGCATCCATTGCGGATCCACCACCAAGAGCGATGATCGTATCTGGCTCAAATGCTCTGATCTGTTCTACACCTCTTCTAGCACACTGCAGAGTTGGGTCTGGAGCAACTTCAAAGAAGCATGTATGCTGGATTCCCATCTGATCTAATTTATCTTCGATCGGTTTTACATAACCATTCTTGTACAGGAAACTGTCTGTTACGATGAACGCTTTCTTCTTATGCATTACAGTTCCGAGTTCATCTAATGCTACAGGCATGCAGCCTTTCTTAAAGTATACTTTCTCAGGTGTTCTAAACCACAGCATGTTTTCTCTCCTCTCTGCAACTGTCTTGATATTGATCAGGTGTTTCACACCTACGTTCTCAGATACAGAGTTTCCTCCCCAAGAACCACATCCAAGTGTAAGAGATGGAGCAAGTCCGAAGTTGTAAAGGTCTCCGATACCACCCTGTGATGAAGGTGTATTGATCAGGATACGGCAAGTCTTCATAGCCTGCTGATGTTTCTCAATCTTTTCTGTCTGTGATGGGTGGATGTAAAGTGATGATGTATGTCCGTATCCACCATCTGCAACAAGCTGCTCAGCTTTTGCAAGAGCCTCATCAAATGTCTTAGCTCTGTACATTGCAAGTACAGGAGATAATTTCTCATGTGCGAATTCTTCTGAAATATCAACAGATTCTACTTCACCGATCAGGATCTTTGTAGCCTTCGGTACTTCAACACCTGCTAACTTAGCGATCTCATATGCTGATTTTCCAGGAATCTTATTATTTAATGCTCCGTTTATGATGATTGTCTTACGAACTTTATCAAGTTCTTCTCCCTTCTTGAGGAAGTAGCATCCACGGTATGCAAATTCTTTCTTAACTTCATCATAAATGCTGTCCAGTACAGTTACTGACTGTTCAGAAGCACAGATCATACCATTATCAAATGTCTTAGAGTGGATGATTGAGTTAACTGCCATTCTTACATCTGCTGTATCGTCGATGATAACCGGTGTGTTACCAGCTCCAACTCCGAGTGCCGGCTTTCCTGAAGAGTAAGCTGCTTTAACCATTCCAGGACCACCTGTTGCAAGGATGATATCTGCATCTCTCATTACTGTGTTTGTAAGTTCCAGTGATGGAGCATCGATCCAACCGATGATTCCTTCCGGAGCTCCTGCTTTCACTGCTGCATCAAGAACAACTTTAGCTGCTGCGATTGTAGATGCTTTAGCAGCCGGATGTGGGCTGATGATGATTGCATTTCTTGTCTTTAAGCAGATCAGTGTTTTGAAAATTGCTGTTGATGTCGGGTTTGTTGTAGGGATAACTGCTGCAACAAGTCCGATTGGCTCTGCGATCTTTTTGATTCCAAATGCCTTATCTTCTTCTACAACACCACATGTCTTTGTATCTTTGTATGCGTTGTAAATATACTCTGCTGCGTAATGGTTTTTGATAACCTTATCCTCGAGAATACCTCTCTGAGTCTCTTCTACTGCAAGTCTTGCAAGCGGGATACGCTGCTTGTTTGCTGCCATAGCTGCTTCATAGAAGATTTTGTCAACCTGCTCCTGTGTAAATGTAGCGAAGATTTTCTGTGCCTCGCGCATCTCTTTCATTTTTGCTTCAAGAGCTTCAACGTTATCAATGAATCCGGTGTTTACTGTCTTTGTCTCTACAGTTTTTGCCGCCTCTTTCTTTGCCATCTGAGTATTCCTCCTGTACTTGAATAAATCATTTTTATAGTCACTGTTTTCGTAACCTGCAAGTTTTATCCGATCGGGTTGTTTTTATGTTTCCCGATTACAGGTATTAGTATACTAGTTCGTTAATTAATTGTCAATGTACCAGTTGTTAAAGTTTTAACGTTATTTTTTTAACATCATTTGTGCAGTTTTCACAAAAGCAAATTTTCACTTGACATTTTTAACTATGAAAAACACTTTACTAATATGCAAAAAACTCCCATACAGGACATTTCTGTCCTATATGAGAGTCAAAAATCAGCTATATTATCAAATTAAACAAGCTCGATCAGAACTTCCATAGCTGCGTCACCTTTACGCTGACCAATCTTTACGATTCTTGTGTAACCACCGTTACGATCAGCATATTTTGGAGCGATCTCATCAAAGAGTTTTGCAACCATGTCAACATCTTTCACATTTCTCTTCTCGCCTTCTTTAACAGGGAAGAGAACTTTCAGCATCTGACGTCTAGCGTGCAGTCTGCTTGGCTTATCTTTTTTGATTGTCTTCTCAACTTCGTCATAAACAGTAACTTTCTTACCGTCAACAACTTCTTTCACACGTTTGCCATCAGCATCTTTACGTGCTACTTTAGCCATTACTGTAACTTCTTCGAAGTTATCTTTCTCTTTTACAGCAAGAGCGATCAGGCTTTCTGCCTGCTTACGGATCTCTTTTGCCTTAGCTTCTGTTGTAACGATCTTTCCGTTGTTAAGAAGTGCTGTTACCTGGTTTCTAAGTAAAGCTTTTCTCTGGCTTGCTGTTCTGCCAAGTTTTCTATACTTTGCCATTTCAAATTTCCTCCATTAATTAACATTTGGTTATGCATCTTCGGGCTTACTAATCAAATGCTCCTGCTGTGCTCTTCGGGCTTACCACCAGGATATTCAATCTTCAGCGGGCTGCAATTCACAAAACTGTAATCACAGCCTGTGCAGGACATGAGTGTCCTGATAATTTATCATAGTACGGATATAGAATATTATTCTTCTCCGTGGTTCAGTTCCAGATTGAGTTCTTTCAGTTTTGCAAGAACTTCTTCGAGAGACTTACGACCAAGGTTACGAACCTTCATCATGTCTTCCGGAGTCTTGTTTGTGAGCTCTTCAACTGTGTTGATTCCGGCTCTCTTCAGACAATTGTAAGAACGAACAGAAAGCTCAAGTTCATCAATGCTCATCTCAAGAACTTTTTCTTTCTCGTCATCCTCTTTCTCAATCATAACTTCTGCCTGCTGAGCTACCTCTGACAGGTCGATGAAGAGTTTCAGATGCTCACTTAACACTTTTGCTGCAAGGCTGACAGCCTCATCAGGAGCCATTGTACCTTTTGTCCAGACATCAAGTGTCAGTTTGTCATAATCTGTAACCTGACCTACACGTGTATCCTGAACTGTCAGGTTGACACGATCGATCGGTGTGTAGATAGAATCGATTGGAAGAACACCGATTGGCATATCTTCTGTCTTATTCTTATCTGAGCTTACATATCCTCTTCCTTTTGTGATTGTAAGTTCCATATAAAGCTTGCTGTCTTTGCCACCGCTTAATGTAGCAATTACCTGCTCCGGGTTTACAATCTCAATATCAGAGTCACACTGGATATCAGCACCTGTTACAACGCCTTCTCCTTCGAACTCGATATAAGCTGTCTTCACTTCATCAGACTCAGATGTGTTCTTGATAGCCAGAGATTTCAGGTTCATGATGATCTCTGTCACATCTTCTTTAACACCCGGGATGGAACTGAACTCGTGCAGTACACCGTCGATTTTCACAGAACTGATTGCTGCTCCCGGCAGGGAAGAAAGCATGATTCTTCTCAGCGCGTTACCAAGCGTAGTTCCGTATCCTCTCTCCAGCGGTTCTACGACAAATCTTCCGTATTTCTTGTCATCTGAAACATCTGTAATTTCAATATTCGGTTTATTAAAATCAAACACTACACAGACCCTCCTTATGGGTTAAAATATGTTGAGGGGGTACAAAACTGTATCTAATCAACTTATTCAGATTAGTTAGGATTGCCCTGCATAAATGCCTGCGCAATCCTTTCAAATCGTAATTATTATTTAGAATACAGCTCGACGATAAGCATCTCGTCAACCGGTACATCGATTGCTTCTCTGTTAGGAAGCTCTTTTACTGTACCTCTAAGATTCTCAGCGTCTGCCTCAAGCCACTCTGGTACCATGTTTCCAGCTGTAGCTTCAAGAATCTCTTTGTATCTCTGTGAACCTTTTTTGTTCTCTTTGATTTCAATAACATCTCCAGCCTTTACAAGGTAAGATGGGATGTTAACCTGTTTGCCGTTTACAAGAACGTGCTTATGATCAACGATCTGTCTAGCTTCTTTTCTTGTTCTAGCAAGTCCAAGACGGAAAACAACATTGTCAAGTCTTGACTCAAGGATGATCATAAGGTTTTCACCTGTCATTCCTTCCTGCTGTTTTGCCTTTGCATAGTAGTTTCTGAAAGGTTTTTCAAGAACACCGTAGATGAATTTTGCTTTCTGTTTCTCGCGAAGCTGAAGACCATACTCGCTCATCTTTCTGTTTGCTCTTTTTAACTGTCTGTTAGATTTCTTATTGATTCCGAGGTAAATCGGATCCATTCCTAATGAACGGCATCTTTTAAGAACAGGAACTCTATTTACTGCCATTTCTATCCTCCTAATATTATACATGCCAGCGGTACTCATGCCGCTGCGTCAACATTTACTATTAAATAACTGCTTTTCTTATACAGCAGAGTATAATTACACTCTTCTGCGTTTCGGTGGACGACATCCGTTGTGCGGTACCGGTGTTACGTCCTTGATGCTTACTACATCAATTCCGCATGCCTGAAGTGCACGGATTGCTGCTTCTCTTCCTGATCCCGGTCCTTTTACGAATACATCTACTGTCTTAAGACCATGTACTAATGCTGCTTTAGCTGCTGTCTCAGCTGCCATCTGTGCTGCATATGGAGTAGATTTTCTTGAACCTCTAAATCCCAGACCGCCTGCACTTG
>ENA-OPCD01000401-OPCD01000401.1-human-gut-metagenome-genome-assembly--contig:-NODE-401-length-36043-cov-14.365955_pt1 | contig 36043 bp, 30 predicted proteins | sample MGYA00241560_ERZ501471 | MGnify/ENA primary metagenome ERZ501471 (study PRJEB25962, sample SAMEA2042578) | human gut metagenome | biome: human gut; feature: human-associated habitat; material: faeces...
TTTAGGGGCGTTTTCCGGTCATTAAGGTCACGGTCATTAAGGTCATTAAGGATTTTAACTTCTCTATTCTGATAACACATTAGCGCTTTTTGATAACACATTTGTAATACACATGGATGATTTCTCAATACGTCAAATTCATAACATATTGATTAACAGCTATTTACAAAAAGAGTACATAAAAGAGGAATAAGTGATAAAATATATTTAAAAACAAAAAAAGAACAACAGAGATAAGTACCTATGAATAAGCAACTTACTACTATTGTTCTCCCACGCTATTTTGTACAAATAAGTTTCATTTTGCTTATTATAGTGATTCCGTTGGGGTTCGAACCCAAGACCCACAGCTTAGAAGGCTGTTGCTCTAATCCAACTGAGCTACGGAACCAACACTTTTCAAAACGCAAACCAGCTAACCAATAACGCAATCAGCCACTTTTCTTATTTGCGGCTGCAAAGGTACATATATTTTTTGAATACACCAAACTTTTTCTCACTTTTTTCTTTTTTTATGCTTAAATATCGCAAAAAATAACTACCTTTGCATCCGTTAGGAGCAAGAAACAGTATTCTGGCCCCGAAAGAGAAGAGATTTTTATAACGCATATTCAAACATAAAACATACGCAAATGAAAAAGTTAATCTTTTCAGTAGCCCTGCTCTCGGCAACACTCTCTGCCAGCGCAGAAGAACATCCGCTCTGGATGCGCTACCCAGCCATCTCGCCCGATGGCACAACCATCGCCTTCGCTTATAAGGGCGACCTCTACAGTGTTTCTGTCAACGGCGGTGAAGCACGACAGCTCACAACCCATGCAGCCTTCGATTCGCACCCTGTATGGAGCCCTGACAGCAAAAAAATTGCCTTCCAGTCTAACCGCGAAGGAAGTCTCGACATCTTCGTAATCGATGCAAAAGGCGGTGCTCCTACCCGACTAACCACCAACAGCGGCAGCGAAACACCTATCGCCTTTGCAGACAACGACCATGTGCTCTACTCTGCCAGTCTGCAGCCTACAGCCCAGAGCATCATCTTCGGCGACAACACATTCCCACAAGTATATAAGGTAAGCACCAAGGGCGGAAGACCGGAACTCTTCTCTACCCTCACCATGGAGGATATCAGCATCGCCAAGAACGGCGACATTCTCTACCACGACAAAAAGGGATACGAAGACCCATGGCGCAAACATCAGAAATCACCTATCGCTCGCGACATCTGGCTGAAAAGTAACGGAAAGTTTGCCAAGCAGACTACCTTTGCCGGCGAAGACCGCTCGCCAGTATGGACATCAGACGAGAAATCATTCTTCTATCTGAGCGAGCAGGACGGCACATTCAATATCTACCGCCGCAGCCTCAACAGTTCAAGCGACAAGCAGATTACCCACCACAAAGGCAATCCGGTAAGATTCCTCACTGCATCCAGCGCCGACCTGCTCTGCTACGGATATGATGGCGAAATCTACACCGTGAAAGAAGGTGGAGAGCCTCAGAAGGTGAACATCTCCATTACAACAGATAATGACGCTCCAAGCCTCGTACGTCAGATTAAAAGCTGGGGAGCTACAGAGATTTCCGTTTCGCCAGACGCCAAGGAAGTGGCTTTCGTGATGCATGGCGACGTATACGTAACTTCTGTAGAATACACCACTACCAAGCGCATTACCGACACACCGCAGCAGGAGCGCAACCTGAGTTTCTCGCCAGACGGCAGAGCACTGGTCTATGCAGCCGAGCGCAATGGCGTATGGCAGATTTACCAGTCTAAGATCAAGAACGAGAAAGAGAAGAACTTCACCTACGCTACCGACATCGAGGAAGAGCAGCTGGTGAAAACAGGCATTACATCGCAGTATCCTCAATACTCTCCTGACGGCAAGGAAGTGGCTTTCTTCGAAGACCGCGCTGCACTCCGCATCGTCAATCTGAAATCGAAGGAAATCCGTACCGTGCTCGATGGCAAATACGTCTACTCTTACAGCGATGGAGACATCGATTTCGAATGGTCACCAGACAGCAAATGGCTCCTTTCAACCTATATCGGCAACGGCGGCTGGAACAACCAGGATATTGCGCTGGTAAAGGCTGACGGCAAGGAGGTTCACAACCTGACCAATTCCGGTTACAGCGACAGCAACGGCAAATGGGTGCTCGACGGCAAGGCAATGCTCTTCCAGAGCGACAGAGCCGGCTACCGCAGTCATGGAAGCTGGGGAGCTGAAGACGATGCCTACATCATGTTCTTCGAACTGGACGCCTACAACCGCTTCAACATGAGCAAGGAAGAAATAGAACTGGCTGACGCCAACAAGGACGAAAAGGAGAAGAAGGAAGAAGAGAAGAAGGAAGAGGCTAAAAAGAAGGCTGACGAAAAGCAGAAGAAGACCGGAAAGATAGAGGTGGAAAAAGTGAAGCCACTGGAGCTGGACATCGAAAACTGCCGCGACAGAATCGTACGCCTCACTGCAAACTCTTCGCACATGGGCGATGCTGTTCTCTCTAAAGACGGCGACAAACTCTACTACCAGGCAGCCTTCGAGGATGATTACGACCTCTGGCAGCACGACCTGAAGGACGGCTCTACCAAGCTCGTGATGAAGGGCGTAGGCCAGGGCAACCTACAGACCGACAAGGATGTGAAGAACCTCTTCATCTGCAACGGAAGCAGCATCAAGAAGGTGGATCTGAGCGGATTCAGCACCAAGAACATCAGCTTTGAGGCTAACTTCAACTATAAGCCAGCCGAGGAGCGCCAGTATCTCTTCGACCACGTATGGCGACAGGTGAAAGACAAGTTCTACGACCCTAAGATTCATGGTGTTGACTGGGAAGGTTACCGCAAGACCTATGAGAAGTTCCTGCCTTACATCAACAACAATTTCGACTTCCAGGAGATGTTGAGCGAAATGCTTGGCGAGCTGAACGCTTCGCATACAGGAGCCCGCTACTACGCTTCGAACAGCGCGCTTACCACCGCCAACCTGGGAGTATTCTTCGACCCTCAGTATCAGGGCGACGGCCTGAAGATTCAGGAGATTATCAAGCGTGGTCCTTTCGATGTGAAGAATACGGGCGTTACAGCCGGCAGCATCATCGAGAGCATCGACGGCGAGGAGATTAAAGCCGGAATGGACTACTTCCCATTGCTCGACGGAAAGGTTGGCAAGAATGTACGCCTCGGCATCAGAAACGCCAAGGGCAAGAAGATGGAGGTTACGGTGAAGGCTATCTCTCAGGGCAAACTCAACAACCTGCTCTACAAGCGATGGGTAGACCGCAACCGCGCTTTCGTTGACAGCATTTCGGGCGGACGCATCGCTTATGTTCACGTTAAGGCGATGGATTCGGAGAGTTTCCGCACCGTTTACAGCGAACTGCTGAGCGACAAGAACCGAAACAGAGACGCTGTAATCGTAGACGAGCGCCATAATGGTGGCGGCTGGTTGCACGATGATCTCTGCACCCTGCTCAACGGCAAGCAGTATCAGGAGTTTGTGCCTCACGGTAAGGTAGTTGGCCGCGATCCGTTCAACAAATGGGTGAAGCCATCTTGCGTCATGATCTGCGAGAACGATTACAGCAACGGTCACGGTTTTCCATGGGTTTACAAGGAACTCGGAATCGGCAAGCTGATCGGTGCTCCTGTAGCAGGAACCATGACAGCCGTATGGTGGGAAACGCTGATGGACAACACGCTGGTATTCGGTATTCCTCAGGTAGGCTGCCGCGACATGCGTGGCGTGTTCGGCGAGAACACCCAGCTGAACCCAGACATCGAGGTTTACAACAGTCCGGAAGATTTCATCAATGGCCATGATACCCAGCTCGAAAGAGCCGTAAAGGAAATGATGAAGAAATAAACAGAACGCCCTGCAAGGGTCCAGAAGCCAAACCACTTCTGTCCCTTTGCAGAGCGAATTGTTTTTGTATCTGACAACATTATTTATTAAACCTTATTAACCCACATTATCAGTAAAAAACCTTCTGTCATGACATAAAACCCTCTAAATCTTTACTTTTTTTCTTGAAAAGGGCGAAAAAGCAAGTGAAAAAGCCATAAAATAAAAAAAAATGAGTATCTTTGCAGAAGATAAGCTGCACTCGGCAATTTGAAAGCAAGCTTTCATTGCGCTCGTTTGCATTATCTTTGCAGAAAATAAAAACAAGATTATGGGATTATTCGGATTATTCAGCAACAAAAAGAAAGAAACTCTCGATAAGGGACTTGAAAAAACCAAGGAGAGTGTGTTTGGCAAACTGGCGCGCGCCGTTGCCGGAAAGTCTACCGTCGATGATGATGTGCTCGACGATCTCGAAGAGGTACTCATCACTTCAGACGTAGGTGTAGAAACCACGGTCAAGATTATCCGCCGCATCGAAGAACGTGTGGCCCGCGATAAATATGTTTCAACCAGCGAGCTCAACCGCATTCTGCGCGAGGAAATCGCCATTCTCCTCTCCGAGAATCACAGCGATGACCTGGCAGACTGGGATCTCCCTGCCGACCATAAGCCTTACGTTATCCTCGTAGTAGGCGTAAACGGCGTGGGCAAGACAACCACCATCGGCAAACTGGCTTACCAGTTTAAGAAGGCTGGCAAGAAGGTTATGCTGGGAGCTGCCGACACCTTCCGTGCCGCTGCCGTAGAGCAGATTTGCATCTGGGGCGAGCGCGTGGGTGTGCCTGTAGTGAAACAGCAGATGGGAAGCGACCCGGCAAGCGTGGCGTTCGACACCCTGCAGAGCGCCAAGGCAAACGGCGCCGACGTGGTGCTCATCGATACGGCAGGCCGACTGCACAACAAGGTGAACCTGATGAATGAGCTCAAGAAAATAAAGGAAGTGATGAAGAAGGTAATGCCTGAGGCACCAGACGAGGTACTGCTCGTGCTCGACGGAAGTACCGGACAGAATGCATTCGAGCAGGCTAAGCAGTTCTCTGCCGTTACCAACATCTCCTCGCTCGCCATCACCAAGCTCGACGGAACCGCTAAGGGCGGCGTTGTCATCGGCATCAGCGACCAGCTCAAAGTGCCTGTAAAATACATCGGACTGGGCGAAGGTATGGAAGATCTGCAGCTCTTCAACAAGACAGAATTCGTAGACTCGCTCTTTAAAAATTAGAAAATGAAGAAAAATCAGATAGATATTATTACCCTGGGCTGCTCGAAGAATCTCGTAGACAGCGAGTTGCTGATGAAGCAGTTTGAGGCAAACGGCTACCATTGCGTTCACGATTCCAAGCGCCCTCAGGGCGAGATAGCCGTAATCAATACGTGCGGATTCATCGAGGATGCAAAGCAGGAAAGCATCGACACCATCCTGGAGTTTATCCAGGCTAAGGAAGAAGGCCGACTCAGAAAGCTCTACGTAATGGGCTGCCTCTCGCAGCGCTACCAGAAGGAACTGGAAGAAGAAATGCCCGAAGTGGATAAGTTCTACGGCAAATTCAACTACAAGCAGCTTCTGCAGGAACTCGGCAAGGCGGAAGTTTCATCCTGCAACGGCCAGCGTCATCTCACCACTCCGCGCCATTATGCCTACATCAAGATAGCTGAGGGCTGCAACCGCCACTGTGCCTACTGCGCCATTCCTATCATCACCGGCAAGCACGTTTCCCGTCCGAAGGAAGAGATTCTGCAGGAGGTGCGCGAACTGGTAGCAGAAGGCGTGAAGGAGTTTCAGATTATCGCTCAGGAACTCACCTACTACGGCGTAGATATTGACGGCAAGCATCATATTACCGTACTCATCAGCGAGATGGCTGATATTCCGGGCGTGAAATGGATTCGCCTGCATTACGCTTATCCGAACCAGTTCCCAATGGATCTTCTGGACGTGATGCGCGAGAAGCCAAACGTATGCAAATATCTCGACATTGCCCTCCAGCACATCAGCGACCACATGCTCACCAGCATGCATCGCCACGTAACGAAGCAGGAAACCATCAATCTGCTGAAGGCCATCCGCGAACGCGTGCCAGGCATTCACATCCGCACTACGCTGATGGTTGGTTTCCCAGGCGAGACAGATGAGGATTTCCACGAGCTCCTCGACTTCGTACGCGAACAGAGATTTGAGCGCATGGGCGCCTTTGCCTACTCTGAGGAAGAAGGAACCTACAGCGCCACCCACTACGAAGACAATGTGCCTGCCGAAGTAAAACAGCGCCGACTGGACGAACTGATGATTCTGCAGCAAGACATCAGCTCTGAGGTTGAGGCTGATAAAGTGGGCAAAACCATGACCGTTATCATCGACCGCAAGGAAGGCGATTACTACATCGGACGAACAGAGTTCTGCTCTCCGGAAGTAGACCCTGAGGTTCTGATCCGTGCCGATGAGAAGCGTCTGCGCGTGGGTTGTTTCTATCAGGTAGAAATTACTGCAAGCGAGGAATTTGACCTCTATGGCAAGGTGGTGAAATAATCATTCTCTCCCCCATAGCCTGGAGTTTAAGAAAATTTGACTATATATTAAATAAATATGAACAATAAGGAATACATCGCTGAACTGGCTCAGCAAACCGGCTATTCGCAGGAAGACACCCAGAAGTTGGTGCGCAAGGCGATAGACGCTATGATTGCCGAGTTTGAGGATGGAGAAGCTGTCTCTATCCCCAATTTTGGCACCTTCGAAGTGAAGAAGCGCATGGAGCGAGTGGTGGTTAATCCTACTACCAAAAAGCGCCAGCTGGTGCCGCCTAAGTTGGTGTTGGGTTTCCGACCGGTTGCTTCGGTCAAGGAAAAACTAAAGAATGGAGGGGATGAGCAATGAGCAAATTCAGTTTAAATACACTCGGAAAACTACTTGCTGACAAAAGCGGGCTGAGCCAGGTGGAAGCAGAACTCTTCATCCGGAAGATGTTTGATGTGTGCAACCAGGGACTCGATGCCGACAAGCAGGTGAAGATAAAATGGCTGGGCACTTTTAAGGTACAGGCCACGAAAGACCGTGAAAGCATCAATGTGAACACGGGCGAGCGCTTCACCATTGAAGGCAGAGACAAACTCACCTTCACGCCTGACAACATCCTGAAAGAAATCGTAAACAAGCCATTCGCCCAATTTGAAACGGTGGTGGTAAATGACGGCGTAGATTTCGATGAAATAGATGAGAAGTTTGGAGAAGAACAGACAGAAGATGCTCCTGCACAAGTAATCGATTTTCTGGACGAAGAAAAAACTGCAACTCCAAATCCGGAGGTTGTCGTAATCGAATCAGAAAAGGAAAAGGAAAAAGAAGCCGAAGACGAACTGGCAAAGCAAATTGCTATTGAACAAGCTAAACTGGAAAAATTAAAACAAGCCCAACTGGAGCAGGAAAGAATACAGAAAGAAAAGCTTGAAAAAGAAAAGCAAGAGCAGGAAAGACTGGAGCAGGAAAGGCTGGAGCAGGAAAGACTGGAACAAGAAAGACTTGAGCAGGAAAGGCTGGAACAGGAAAGGCTGGAGCAGGAAAGGCTGGAGCAGGAAAGGCTGGAGCAGGAAAGACTGGAGCAGGAAAGACTGGAGCAAGAGAAGCTTGAATTAGCCCAGCAACAGCAAGCCCTAAAAGCAGTTGTTGAACCTGCAGTACCTGCATCAGATGAATCTGAAGAAGAAGAGGAGGAAGAAGAATCTTCCAATTCTCATCATATTGTTATTCCTCGCTATCTGGTCGTTGCAGTCTGTCTCATCGTAGTAGCTTTGATTGGCGGAATGGGATGGTTTGCCTTCAACTATGATCAGATGACTGCCCAGCGCGATCATCTAGCCATGCAGCTAAACCAGTATCACCAGGCTCCAGCCAAGAAAGTCCCAGCCAAACCAGCTGCCGCCCCACTCTCTCAGGAACAGAAACTCCGCCAGAAAGCGATGGAAGACAGCATCCGTATGGCAAAAACTGCAGAAGCAGTAAAACTGGCTGAAAATTCGGATGAGGAAAGTGCTAGCGCTGAAAAAGCCAAGCAGACTGAAGCAAAAGCTAAGGCTGAAGCGAAAGAAAAGGCTAAAGATAAAGCCGAAGAAAAGGCTACTTCGAAAATAGCATCATCCCAGTATGATAAGGATGCTCGCGTACGCACGGGAGCTTACCGAATCGTAGGAGTTGCCCAAACCGTTACGGTTGGCGCCGGTCAGACCCTCGAACAGATCAGCACCCGCCATTTAGGTTCGGGCATGGAATGCTACGTAGAAGCCCTGAATGGTACAAACACCGTAAAAGCCGGACAGAAAATCAAGATTCCGAAACTGGAATTGAAAAAGAAAAAGAAATAAAATACTGAACAAACAAAAAATCGCCCTGTAAGAGCAAATGTAATTTTGCACTTACAGGGCGACATTGTTTTATGTAACATTACTTGCCCAACACTTCATCAAGCAAAGTGTAGAAAGCAGGATCCTCGCCAACAATAGTCTTGATAATCTTACCGTTAGCATCAATCACAATCTTTGTAGGGAAACCCTGAACAGCGTAATCGCTGAGAACCTTGCTGTCCTTAGAATTGTAAACATGAATCCATGGCAGCTGGTGCTTCTCAACAGCAGCCTTCCACTTAGCCTCTGTATCATTACAATCTACACCAAGAATTTCAAACTTACCCTTGTACTTTTCGTAATACTCCTTCATCTTAGGCATTCCCTTGATGCACCATCCGCACCATGAACCCCAGAAGTCAAGAACTACAATCTTACCGCGAAGGCTGGAAAGCTTGAAATCATTTCCCTTAATATCCTTCAGCGTGAAGTCAGGAGCCTCAACACCGGCAGCCTGCACCTTCTTAGCCTTCTCCTCAGCCTCAGCACGCTTCTTAGCCATATCAATCATTGGCTGGTAGAAAGCCTTCATTCTGCCGTTCTTCACATTCTCAGAGAGCAAGCCCAGCAGTTTCTCCATCTTGCTGACATCATCAAACTGCTCGAAGATAGTAGCACAAGCCTCATAATCAGGATGCTGTTTTACGAAATCGAAAATCTTATCGTCCTTTGCCTTTTGCAGGGCAGGAGCCTTCTGCTCATACTCTGCCATGATGGTCTGCTGGGTCTCACCATTCTTGATTCTCTGGTTCAGGGAAGCTTCGTAATCTCTCAACTCTTTATTAGCATTCTCCAGCAGAACATCTACTTCATGATACTGCTGATAGAACTTAGAACCCGAAATATCGAAGCGGGTCTTTGCATCACCCTTAACTTCAGCCTTCTCGCCAGGAACACAAGGCAGGTTGAACATAAACTGACCTGCACCACGATAAGCTTCAGGTGAGAGGAAAACGTATCCGGCTGCCTTATCAAGGTTTGCAGAATAGGTAAACTTGCCATTCTTCACCAAAACCGTATCCATCTTAACATTTCTGCCCTTGTAAACAAGTACAGAATCGGAATTGAAATTCTTCAAATCTACCTTCAACTGGAAGTTGCTCTTCTGAGCCATTGCAACGGTTGATGCAAGCATCAGAGCCGCAGATAAAATCGCTGTTTTCATTTTTCTTTTATTATATTTATTCTGATTACACCTTATTATATATAGGGAACTAAGAACGCCTGGTTCGTCGTCATCCTTATTTTTCATACTCGGTAGTATCCTCAATACCCGCCTCGGCCAAAGCTTCCTTGCGCTCAACGCAGGTTCCGCATTTGCCACAATGCTTCTCACCGCCCTTATAGCAGCTCCAGGTTTCAGCATAGTCAATGCCCAACTTCTTGCCTATCTCCGCAATCTGCCCTTTGGTAATATTCGTATAAGGAGCCACCACACGCACATCAACGAACGTTCCTGCTTCAGCAGCCTCATCTATCGCCTTGATAAACTCCGGACGGCAGTCTGGGTAAATCGTATGATCGCCACCATGGTTAGCGATGAAAACTTTCTTCAGATTATTACTCTCAGCAATGCCGATGGCAATGCTCAGCATGATTCCATTACGGAAAGGAACCACCGTACTCTTCATATTATCATCAGCATAATGACCCTCAGGAATTGCATCGGCACCTTCAAGAAGAGAACTCTTGAAATACTGATGCATGAAACCCAAATCTATCGTAATATGCTTGATTCCCAAACGCTCACAATGCATCTTGGCGAAAGGAATTTCACGCTCGTTATGATTACTTCCATAGTTAAAACTAATGCCGAGTGCAATCTCGTCTTTCTTATCGTAGAGCAGCGTGATGCTATCCATGCCGCCGCTCACAATGATTACTGAATCCTTCATTTTACTTTGAATTTTGAACTGTATGATTACTTTTTACTTCACCCAAACAGGCAGCGGAATGCTTCTTCCACCTTCCTTACGGGATGAATTTCTATCTTATATTTCTTATGGTCGAAACCATGATTGTTGTATTTCGGGATGATAATGTGCTGGAATCCCAATTTTTCAGCCTCAGCAATACGCTGCTCGATGCGGCTCACCGGACGGACTTCACCGCTCAGACCTACCTCGCCTGCCATACACCAACCTTGCTCTATAGGCGCGTCAACATTACTGCTCAATACGGCTGCCAACACACTCAAGTCCATGGCAGGATCGGTGACTCTCAATCCACCGGCAATATTCAGGAACACATCCTTCTGCATCAGTTTGAACCCCACACGTTTCTCCAGAACCGCCAGGAGCATGTTCAAACGGCGCTGGTCAAAACCCGTTGCCGAACGTTGCGGAGTTCCATAGGCAGCTGTTGAAACCAAAGCCTGCGTCTCTACCAGGAACGGGCGGACACCCTCGATGGCTGCGCTGATGGCAACACCCGAAAGCCCGTCATGATCTTCAGTAAGCAGCAACTCTGAAGGATTGCTCACCTGTCGGAGTCCGCCTTGCATCATCTCGTAGATTCCCAACTCAGAAGTACTTCCGAATCGGTTTTTGATGCTTCTCAAGATGCGGTACATGTAATGCTGGTCGCCCTCAAACTGAATTACCGTATCTACGATGTGCTCCAAAATCTTTGGTCCGGCAAGCGTTCCCTCCTTATTAATATGACCTATCAGAATGACCGGAATGCCACTCGTCTTGGCAAAACGGAGCAGGGAGGCTGCACACTCGCGAACTTGGGAAACAGAACCTGGCGAACTGTCTACTTCTTCCGTAGCAATGGTTTGGATAGAATCTATAACTATCAGCTGAGGAGCGACTTTCTGAATATGGCTAAAGATTTTCTCCAACTGTGTTTCGCAGAAAACCGTAATATGATCAAAAGCTCCTTCTGGTGAAAGAGAAGCCGTTTTCAGTGTGTCAGCAGAAGAGCCATCTCTGAGCATTGCCTGTCCTTTAGCCAACCGGTCGGCACGGAGCTTGATCTGATGGGCACTCTCCTCTCCGCTCACATACAGGATGCGGCGGTCAGTCATGTTCAGAATAGTCTGCAAGGTGAGCGTACTCTTACCGATTCCCGGTTCACCGCCCAGGAGCGTGATGCTGCCGGGAACCATTCCGCCACCCAGCACACGATTCAGTTCCTCGTCCCTCATATCGATGCGCGGTTCATCAATCGCAGAAATATCGCGAAGCTTCATCGGCGCAGCATCATGCTCGCCGTGCTGCCCGCCAAACATCGTGGCAGCCCCACCATGACGCATGGTCATTCCGGCATTTTTCGCAGCCTGCGATCCGGAATCAGCAGCAATACGAATTTCCTTAAATGTATTCCATTGTCCGCAGCTAGGACATTTGCCCATCCATTTGGCACTTTCCTGTCCGCAATTGCTGCACACAAAAGCAATCTTATCTTTCGCCATTTTATCTCATTTATATGTAATAACGTTTTAACTGCGCACAAAGGTACTATTTATTATCGAAAAATCCAAAAAAAAAGTAATTTGTTAAGAATATATTTCATTTCTCTCCATTTTGTTTAACAAATCTAGCAAAAGAAAGTACAAAACATGAATTTTGCAAACCCGATATAGCAAACAGACGATTTCATCTACTAAAAATCATAAAAACCGCTACTATATTTTGCTGATTCAAATATAATTTGTATCTTTGCCTTCGGTTTTTGAAACCAGCAGAAAGGTTTAGAACAATAAATTAGTACATAAACTAAATAAAATTTAGGTAAAATGAAAATTGAAGATTTTAACTTTGCCGGTCACAAGGCAATCGTGCGCGTTGACTTCAACGTGCCATTGGATGAAAATGGTAATGTAACAGACGACACTCGTATCCGCGGTGCCCTTCCTACATTGAAGAAGGTACTTGCAGACGGCGGTGCGCTCATCATGATGAGCCACATGGGTAAGCCAAAGGGCAAGGTTAAACCAGAGCTTTCTCTCTCTCAGATTGTTAAGAACGTATCAGACGCTCTCGGTGTAGACGTTAAGTTCGCTAAGGACTGCGGTAACGCAGATGCTGAGGCTGCTGCCTTGAAGCCAGGTGAGGCTCTCTTGCTCGAGAACCTCCGCTTCTACCCAGAAGAGGAAGGCAAGCCAGTTGGCGTTGAGAAGGGTACTCCAGAATTCGATGCTGCTAAGGCTGAGATGAAGGAGCGTCAGAAGAAGTTCGCTGCCAAGTTGGCTTCTTACGCTGATGTATATGTAATGGACGCATTCGGTACAGCTCACCGCAAGCACGCTTCTACAGCTGTCATCGCTGATTCTTTCGACAAAGATCACAAGATGCTCGGCTTCCTGATGGAGAAAGAGGTAAAGGCTGTTGACGCAGTTCTCGGCAACATCAAGCGCCCATTCACAGCTATCATGGGTGGTTCTAAGGTTTCTACTAAGATCGGTATCATCGAGAACCTGTTGACTAAGGTTGACAACCTGATTCTCTGCGGTGGTATGACTTATACATTCTCTAAGGCTCTCGGTGGAAAGATCGGTATGTCTATCTGCGAGGATGACAAGCTCGACGTTGCTCTCGACGTAATCAAGAAGGCTAAGGAGAACGGTGTAAACCTCGTACTCGGCACAGACTCTATCTGCGGTGATGACTTCAAGAACGATTGCAATACTCAGGTTTGCCCATCTAACGACATCCCTGACGGATGGGAGGGTATGGACGCAGGTCCTGAGACTCGCAAGGCTTTCGCAGCTGCCATCAAGGGTGCTAAGACTATCCTCTGGAATGGTCCTGCAGGTGTATTCGAGTTCGACAACTTCGCTGGTGGTTCTAAGGCTATTGCTGACGCAATCGCTGAGGCTACTAAGGAAGGTGCATTCTCACTCATCGGTGGTGGTGACTCTGTAGCTTGTATCAACAAGTTCGGTTTGGCTGATCAGGTATCTTACATCTCTACAGGTGGTGGTGCTCTCCTCGAGGCTATCGAGGGTAAGGTATTGCCAGGTGTAGCAGCTATCGAGAAGTAATCTTATGTTTAAAAGAAAGCCATTTGAAAAAAGGGCTTGATTTTTTACAAGAAAAAATAGGTTGGAGGGCATCCTATGTGATGTCCTCCAATTTTCAGTTTTAATTGAATCCCTAATAATCTACAGATTCTCTCTATAAACAGAACTGTATCTTTCATTTAAAACAAGCAACAGGAAACATAAATTCTAAAAGAATTTGGTAAACTACAGGAATATAATTTCCTGATTTTAAAACGAATACATGGATTGGATTGTTAATCTCTTTACCAATACCGAGTCGGTGGCTCACATCGCCCTACTCTACGCTATCGTGATAGCTATTGGTGTTTACCTCGGAAAGATAAAGATTGGCGGCATTTCGTTAGGCGTCACCTTCGTACTCTTCGCAGGTATTTTGGCTGGCCACGTTGGCTTCACCGGTTCAAAGGAAATTCTCACATTCGTGCAAGACTTCGGATTGATCCTCTTCGTCTTCATGATTGGTCTCCAGGTAGGACCTGGCTTCTTCGAGAGTTTCAAGAAAGGTGGTGTTACGCTCAACATGCTTTCGGCTAGCGCTATTCTGCTCAACATCCTCGTGATGTTTGGTTGCTATTATCTCTTCTTTGATACGAGCAACCCTAACAACCTGCCTATGATGGTAGGTACTCTCTATGGTGCGGTTACCAATACTCCGGGTCTTGGTGCTGCCAACGAGGCTTTGCTCAGCGTCTTCCCTAATGGTGCTCCAAGTATTGCCAACGGTTATGCTTGTGCTTATCCTCTTGGTGTAGTGGGCATTATTGGTGCTACTATCCTTATCAAGTACATCTGTAAGATTAATACTGCTGATGAGGAAGAACAGCTTAACGAAGAAGATGCTGCCAACCCACACGCTAAGGCCCACAACATGCACTTGCGCGTGGAGAATGCCTATATTACAGGCAGAACGCTGAGAGAAGTTTCTGAGTTCTTGAACCGTGACATTGTATGTTCACGACTGCTCCACAATGGCGAGGTGAGCATTCCTAACAGCAAGACTAAGTTTGAGGTTGGAGACGAATTGCTCGTTGTATGTGCAGAGGCTGATGCTGAAGCCATCAAGGCTTTTATCGGACCAGAGATTGAAGCAGAATGGGACCGCGAGAAGGATGAAGTACAGCACTTTGTTTCTCGCCGTATCATTGTTACCCGTCCGGAAATGAATGGTAAGACCTTGGGTAAGATGCACTTCTCCAGCGTATACGGCGTTAACGTAACCCGTATTTCCCGTCAGGGAATGGACATCTTTGCAGGCAGAAACCACCACTTCCACGTAGGTGATAAGATTCTGGTTGTAGGTCCTGAAGAGAATGTGAACCGTGTGGCTGAAATCATGGGTAACTCTGTAAAGCGTCTCGATGCACCTAACATTGCTACTATCTTCGTAGGCATTATGGTAGGTATTATCTTCGGTTCTCTCCCATTTGCCATTCCAGGAATGCCGGTGCCTTTGAAGTTGGGTATTGCCGGAGGTCCGCTTATCATCGCCATCCTCATCGGCCGTTTCGGCTATCGCATGAAGCTGGTAACTTATACGACGACTTCGGCTAATATGATGCTGCGAGAAATAGGACTTGTACTCTTCCTGGCGAGTGTGGGAATCAAGGCTGGTGCCGGATTCTGGGACACAGTAGTACAGGGTGACGGTTTGAAATATGTGGGATGTGGTTTCCTCATCACCGTTATTCCTATCCTCATCATCGGTACAATTGCCCGCCTGAAGTTTAAATTCAACTACTTCACCATCATGGGTATGCTCGCCGGTACTTACACAGACCCTCCTGCATTGGCTTATGCAAATGCTTCTTGCTCTAAAGAGGCTCCAGCTGTAGGATACTCTACGGTTTATCCATTGAGCATGTTCCTTCGTATCTTTACAGCCCAGATAGTGGTGCTGTTCTTCTGCGGAGCGTAAGGCTTACAAAAGTTAACAAAACAACTGGAAATAGTTATAAATTATAAAAGAGGTGCACAAAGACAAAAATTTGTGCACCTTTTTTGTTGTCTTTTCAGAAATTCTTCGTACCTTTGAGCACAAGAAACAAACCTAATGAATCTTCTAGGAACAGCTATCGTTCCTATATGATGCAGATTTTTTCGAAATATGAAACAATAACCCTATAAACGTTAGTAAGCGTATGAAGAAATTGGGATTTCTGATAACCATGCTAGTCATCACGTCCTTGCCCGCTTGGAGTCAAGGAGCCAAAAGTATCCGTATTACGGAGGTGATGACCGACAACCGTACCAATCTTGTAGATGAGTACGGGCAGCACAAACCATGGGTGGAATTGAGCAATTCCTCCTTTACCACGTATAATGTACGCGGTATGTTCCTAACCACCGACCGAAGGGTTCTCGACAAGAAAATGTCGCCTGAAGCTCGCCGACAGCTGATGTGTCCATTGCCTAACAATGAACCACGAACCACACTGGGAGGCAAGAAGAGCATCGTTATCTTCGACAGCAGTTCCTGGTACCAGGATGGCAGTAACGGACAACATTGGAAGGCAAAGAATTCTTCCAACTCGGGACCTTTTCATCTCAATCTTATTCTACAGGAAAAGATGCCCAACTGGATAGCACTCTATGACGGAAATGCCGTTGACCTGATAGACTCCGTAAGCGTGCCAGTGTTGGCTGCTGATGAGAGTTTTGAACTGAGTAAGGACTTCAAGACATGGGAGAAAGCCATTGCCGGATCAGTAACTCCAGGCTATCTGCCTCAAAACACAGGTTTGAGTAAAGCCCAGCAATTGAAGAAAAGCGACCCATACGGAATAGGAATCGCCGTACTTTCAATGGGAATCGTATTTGCCTGCCTTGCTCTCCTCTTCATCGTGTTCTGGGTTTTCGGAGCCTACATGAAACATAAACAGCGCATCGCCCGTGCTACTGAGAAGCACGCCACCTTATTATATAAGACAGGAAAGAAGACCATCAAGGTTACTCAAGACCTCAGTCATAAGACCAACGTGATTCTGAAAGATGGTTTAGAAACCAAGGGTATTGATAAGGAGATTTACATAGCAGTCATCTCCCTTGCACTACAGGAATATCTGGAAGATGTTCATGATGTAGAATCCGGCATTATCACCATCAAGCCAAAACAGACCAGATGGAATGCTCCGAAATTCAACAACAACAATAACAACGTTAAAATATAAAAACTATGGCAAAGTACGAATATAAGGTTAAAGGCGTAGATTACGTCGTTGAAATACAGGATATTGAAGGCAATATCGCCAATGTAACCGTGAATGGAATTCCATTCGAAGTGGAAATGAAACAGCCGGTTAAGAGCAGTAAGCAGAAAGTGAAGTTAACTGATGGACAAAACAACATTTCTGCCAGCTCAGTTGCAAGCGCAGGTTCTGCTGCAGGTTCAAGTTCTGCAGCAAGTTCTGATTCTGCTTCATCAAGCAAACAGGCAACTCCTGCTGCAGGCAAACCAGTTGTTGCCCCTCTGCCTGGTACTATCAACGAAATCAAGGTGAAAGTCGGTGACAAGGTGAACACAGGCGATACTGTTGTCGTTCTCGAAGCTATGAAGATGCAGAACAACATCGATGCAGAAACCTCGGGAACCATTGCCAGCATCAACGTGAATAAGGGCGACGCTGTGATGGAAGGAGACACGCTTGTGACAATCGCGTAATAAGCTGTTTAGACAAAAGCTAATGATTACTCTTCCAATCAAAAGACTAATCATAAAGTTCAATGTTCAACTTTCAAAGTTCAAAGTAAATTATGGATTTCATCATACAAAACTTCAATGAGTTTCTTACCTTCACGGGCTTTGCCAACGCCTCGGCAGGAAACCTCATCATGATACTGGTGGGAGCACTCTTTATCTGGCTCGCCATCAAGAAAGATTTTGAGCCGCTGCTCCTGGTTCCTATCGGATTAGGAATCATTCTTGGCAACATTCCATTCCGTGCCGATGCAGGACTCGAAATAGGTTTATACGAAGACAACTCCGTTCTGAACATCTTCTATCAAGGAGTGAAACAGGGCTGGTACCCACCACTCGTATTCCTGGGCATTGGAGCCATGACCGACTTCTCGGCGCTCATTTCCAATCCGAAACTCATCCTGATTGGAGCCGCTGCCCAATTTGGAATCTTCGGCGCCTACATGATTGCCTTGGCTCTTGGGTTTGAACCTAACCAGGCAGCAGGCATTGCCATTATCGGAGGTGCAGACGGACCAACCGCCATCTTCCTGAGCAGCAAACTGAGTCCGAACCTCATGGGAGCCATTGCGGTTTGTGCCTACTCTTACATGGCACTGGTGCCTGTAATCCAGCCACCTTTGATGCGACTGCTTACAACCAAGAAAGAGCGCGTCATCAAGATGAAACCGGCACGTCAGGTTTCACAGACCGAAAAGATTCTCTTCCCTATCATCGGTCTGCTTCTCACCACCTTCATCGTTCCGTCCGGTTTGCCATTGCTAGGAATGCTGTTCTTCGGAAATCTTCTGAAAGAGAGTGGAAAGACAACCCGACTTGCCAAGACAGCAAGCAGCAGCTTGAATGATATTGTCGTCATCCTCCTCGGTCTGACCGTAGGCTGTTCTACCCAGGCATCAGAGTTTTTGACATTGAATACCATCAAGATATTTGCTCTCGGTGCTCTTGCTTTCATCATCGCATCGGCAAGCGGAATCTTATTCGTCAAGCTGATGAATCTCTTCTTGCCAAAAGGCAAGAAACTGAACCCACTTATCGGAAACGCCGGAGTGAGTGCCGTACCAATGAGTGCACGCATCTCCAACAACCTGGGTCTGGAATACGACCGCCACAACTTCCTTCTCATGCACGCCATGGGACCAAATGTTGCGGGAGTCATCGGTTCTGCCGTTGCAGCCGGAGCTTTGCTGGGATTCTTCAATTAAAAATTGATCCATCAAGCTACTCCTCCAGGATAAGCACATAAAAAAGAATCGCCCTGAAAGGACAAAAGCATCTTACATCCAACGCTTTCCCTTTCAGGGCGACTTTTTTTATTCTATTTTAGTTCTTAACCCGCATGCTCATTTTTCCTTCAAAGGAAATGATAACCTCAACCTGATAACTCAAACTGCTGTCAGGCATTGCCAGCACAGCAAGATAATGAATACCAGACTCATCTATCTTATTGAATACAATGTCGCTCAATATAGCCTGATTCAAGAACGAAGCAGGAACCTGCTTATCGAAATCCTTCTTATAGAAATCACGAGAGAACAGACGGTTGGCACCATGATAGACATGCAGATTCACAATATTATCGTAATAAACATTGTCTACCTCAACACCATCATCATTATAAGAACTCTTGTAGACCTTATAACTTGTTGGGTTAACCTGTACGTAGAGATGATATTTCTCATCGCCCCTTACAACCACCGTATCACGTTTAATCAGCGTATTCTGATTCAGCGCCACGGAAGCATGGTTGTGGATGAACTGCTGCAAATAAGACTTATCTTCCGTCTTCACCAGCTTAACCACATCCCCATTCTGCACTTTAAACTGGAAAATATGCTCAGCCTGTTTTACAATCGGATATTTTGCAATATTAGCACCCTTCATTACAAGCGTATCACCAGCAATGTAGAAGTAGACAGGCTGACTGGTTGAATCAGGATAATAAATCGTATCGCCTTTTGCACGGAACGCCACATCATCCTCATCGTCATCATTCAACCAAATGCCTTGCAACATCTTCTTAGCCGCAGTATCTTCCTTCACTTCCTGTTGCTTTTCGGCCTTCTGCCCACAAGCAACAAGAGTCAAGATACAACTGAGCAGCCATAAATTAACTATCTTTTTCATGATGAGTTCTTTAAATAAATTAATCGGTAAAAGCTGATGCCAATTCTACTCGAAATAATCAGCCTCTTCGAAAGACTTTGCCTTGGTTCTGTCTTTTTCTGACGTAAGCACCTCAACTCCTTCAATAGGCCATTTTATTCCGATAGTAGGATCATCCCAATGAATACTGGCTTCATAATCAGGAGCATAAACATTATCTACTTTATAAGTAAAGATGGCTTCGTCACTCAGTACCAGGAAACCATGGGCAAAACCGCGAGGAATGAAAAACTGACGTTTGTTCTCTCCACTCAGTTCAACCATTACATATTTACCGAAAGTCTTACTGCCCTTTCTCAAGTCAACAGCTACATCCAGCACGTGGCCTTTGATGACACGCACCAACTTAGCCTGCGAGAATTCACCTTTCTGATAATGCAAACCTCTGAGCACACCACGAGCCGACATCGATTCATTGTCTTGCACAAACTCCACATGCCCTCCAACGTGAGCATCAAAGTCAGCCTGCTTCCATGCTTCAAAGAAATAGCCGCGAGCATCTTCAAATACCCGAGGTTCTATCAGCCAGACTCCTTCAATTTCTGTCTCTGTATATTTCATTGATTTATACCTTATTTATTTTAGGCACAAAGGTAATACTTTTTCCCGAAACGACAAAACAAATTAGACTTTTTATGATTTCATCGAAAATTTTCTTTATTTTCTGTTGGTCATTTCCGAAAAAATCACTACCTTTGCAAACGTGAATAGACTAGAAAGACATATAGAGATCCTACTTTTGAGCAACGATTGCGTGATTGTCCCAGGATTTGGTGGCTTCATGGCTCATCATGTAGATGCGCGTTACGATGGCAGAGACAGCATGTTTTTGCCACCGCTGAGAACTATTGGCTTTAACCCACAGCTCCAGATGAACGATTCTCTCCTTGCACTTTCGTATGTTGAAGCATACGACATCAGCTATCCGGAAGCTTTGAACCGCATTGCTGATGAGGTGACAGAGATGCGTCAGACTCTGGAGAATTCAGGAAAATTTGAACTGAATGATATTGGCACCATCATATTGAACGAAGACGGAAATTATACCTTCGAACCATGCGAGGCGGGCATTCTTACCCCTGAGTTGTATGGCTTGGGCGGCTTAAACATGCTCCCACTCGCGCAGATTTCTGCAGAAGAGATTCAGAAGACTGAAGATTCTGCTGCTTCAATCATTGAAATGCCAGCAAAGACAGTAGAAAACAATCGTACAGAAAGCGAAGTCAAGAATCAGGATAGTAACCAGAAGATGGAGAGCGGACTCTCTGTCAACAATTCTGTGTTCGTTAACGAAGAAGAAGAATCAAATGCCGAATTCATCAGCATCAAGAAGAGCTGGTTGCGCAATATTGCAGCAGCCTGCATCGCTCTCATTGCATTCTTCACCTACTCTTCTCCATTGGGAACACCAACCGTTCAGAAGAGCCAAATCGACACAGGTATGTTGAACCGCATCATGCCGAAGGAGATTAATAAGGTTGCGCAACCTCAAGAACTGGTTCTTAGTACAGAATCGCAGGCAGAAGAGAGCATTCCTGCCAAGTCTGTCAACATGACTCAGGACAATGAATTACAAACAGCTTCTTCTTACTATAGCATCGTTTTGGCAAGTCGTGTTACCAAGCGCAATGCTGCCTGCTATGCTGAGCTCCTCCAGAACAAAGGATTCAAGGAAGCTAGGGTGTTGATTACGGATAATAATGTGAAAGTTATATACGGAACATACTCAACCGAGGGCGAAGCTTATACTGCTCTCAACCGTTTACACAACTATGATGCTTTTACTGACGGCTGGATTACGAAAGTGAAAGAATAGTTGATAGTTAAGAGTTTATTGTTTATAGCTAGAACAAAGAGCAAGGAGTATCGGAAACTTCTACAACACATTATTATAATAAAGATAGAAAAGTAAGAAAAAGAATATGAAAAGAGTACGTTGTCCTAAATGCGATAATTTTATCACCTTCGATGAGACCAAGTATCAGGCAGGTCAGAGTCTCGTTTTCGTTTGTCCTAATTGCAATAAGCAGTTTGGCATCCGAATGGGAGTTTCCAAGCTCCGCGAAACTCGCAAGGAGGAAAAACTTGACGAGAATGCCAACGAGAAGGGATACGGCTCTATCGTTGTCATAGAGAACGTATTCGCTTACAAACAGGTCATCCCGCTGCAGTTAGGCGACAACATCATCGGCCGCTACATGAAGAACAGCGGAATCAACTGCCCTATCGAAACCGTAGACCCAAGCGTTGACATGAACCATTGCGTAATCAACGTTAGCCGCGACAAGAAAGGCAAATTGAAATACGTACTCCGTGATGGACCAAGTTATACTGGAACTTTCGTTGACAATGAGATTCTGGGCGACAGAGAACGCCGCGTTATCGAAGACGGAACCCTGTTCACCATTGGAGCAACTTCTATCATTCTCCGCACAGCAGACAGTGAAGAAGAAAACTAAGAAGTTTCGATTATCAAAATAAACACTTCAAAAGGAGCAATTGGATGTTGGTTTACATCCAATTACTCCTTTTTCACTTAACGAAAACGTAAAATCCCGCCATATTTCTAACTTTCTGAAAGAAATCTACTATATTTCGTAATCTTTTTGCTTTTATTTTCTTTAAATTAAAAGAAAATGTGTACCTTTGCATCGAAAAATAAGAAATAGAAATGAATTACGTTAGGTTATGGATGTAGCAATCGTAAAATATAATGCCGGAAATATCTATTCCGTAGTCAACGCCATGAAGCGTTTAGGCATCGAACCTGTACTTACAGATGATGCAGAAATGCTCCAGAAGGCTGACCGCGTTCTCTTCCCAGGACAAGGCCAGGCAAGAGAAGCAATGGAATATCTGAAGGCTCATCAGCTTGATCAAGTAATCAAGAACTTGAAGCAACCCGTCCTGGGCATTTGCGTAGGACAGCAACTCTTGTGCCGCCATTCGGAAGAAGGTGACGTAGATTGCATCGGAATCTTTGATGTAGATGTAAAGCGATTCCAGCCTCAGAAACACGAAGACAAGGTGCCTGCTATGGGCTGGAATGAAATCTATGATTTGAAGACTGACCTTTATAAGGGGTTCGGAAACAGAATAGATTCTGACTCAGACAAGTCTACCGCTGAAACGCTGCTTCATCCCTACTCCTATTTCGTACATAGTTATTATGTGCCACTCTGCGAGGAGACCATTGCCAAGGCAGAATACATTCTTCCTTATAGTGCATCGCTCCACAAAGATAATTTCTATACCTGCCAGTTCCATCCGGAAAAGAGCGGAAAAGTGGGAGAACAGATTTTAAAGAACTTTTTAGAGATAAAATAAAAGAGGAAATACTAATATGATAGAATTAATTCCAGCTATCGACTTGATAAATGGCCAGTGTGTTCGTCTTACCAAAGGCGATTACGACCAAAAGAAGGTTTACAATGACAATCCTGCCGAGGTGGCAAAACAGTTTGAGCAGATGGGCTTCAAACGCCTGCATGTAGTAGACCTCGATGGAGCCAAGTCAAAGCACATCGTAAATGATGCGGTGTTGAAGGCAATTACCACAGAAACCTCTCTCGTGGTTGATTTCGGTGGCGGAATCAAGACCGAAGAAGATATTGAGAAAGCTTTTGCTGCGGGAGCAAGCATGGTTACAGTGGGCAGCATTGCCGTCACCAATCCTGAACTCTTCATGCAATGGTTGGACAAATATGGAGCCGACCGCCTGATTCTGGGAGCCGACGTAAGAAACGGAAAGATTTCTATCAACGGATGGAAAGAAGATTCTTCTGAAGATCTCCTTCCTTTCCTGAAAAAGTACATCGATAAAGGAGTACGCTATGTTCTCTGCACAGAAATCAGCAAAGACGGAACGCTGCAGGGACCTGCCATAGAACTCTACAAAGAAGTAATGGCTGCCTATCCTCAACTGCATCTTATCGCCTCAGGCGGAGTAAGTTGCAACGAAGACATCGAAGCATTGGAAACTGCAGGAATTCCTGCCGTAGTATTTGGAAAAGCTATCTACGAAGGGAAAATCGATGTTAAGAAACTAGTCAAAAGCTTCAATCGATAAGAATTAAAATACAATGGTGAAAATTCAAAGTAAAAGCAAAGGATTAGCTAAACGGATCGTTCCTTGTCTTGATGTAAAGAACGGCGAGACGGTAAAGGGAACCAATTTCGTAAACCTTCGCAGCGCTGGTGACCCGGTAGAACTGGGAAAAGCTTATAGCGATGCTGGAGCCGATGAGCTCGTATTCCTCGATATTACAGCGAGTTTCGAAGAGCGCAAAACCTTTACGGATATGGTAACCCGTGTGGCTGCCGAAATCAATATCCCATTTACTGTGGGAGGTGGAATCAATGAACTCAAAGATGTTGACCGCCTGCTCAACGCAGGAGCCGACAAGGTTAGCATCAATAGTGCTGCCATCCGACATCCGGAGCTCATCGATGAAATTGCCAACCATTATGGCTCACAGGTTTGCGTATGCGCCATTGATGCACGTCTCGATTCTGACGGCTGGCACTGTTATGTAAAAGGCGGAAGAGAACGGGTGGAACTAGGACTGTTTGACTGGGCTAAGGAAGTAGCCGACCGGGGTGCCGGTGAAATTCTCTTTACCAGTATGGATCATGATGGTGTGAAACAGGGATTCGCAAACGAGGCCCTCGCCCGTCTTGCCGAAGAAGTAAGCATTCCTATCATCGCCTCAGGAGGTGCTGGAAAGATGGAGCATTTCCGCGATGCGTTCACCCAAGGCAAGGCAGATGCTGCCCTGGCTGCCAGCGTGTTCCACTTTGGCGAGATTGCCATTCCTGACCTCAAGAAATACCTGAGAGAAGAAGGAATCAACGTGAGAATATAGAACACGTAAGGATACTGAGACACGTGAATATAATAATGTAAGAAAATAAAAATAAGATAAAATGGAAATAGATTTCGAAAAATTAGGCGGACTGGTTCCTGCCATCATCCAAGACGCAGTTACAAAGAATGTCTTGATGCTTGGATTCATGAATCAGGAAGCATACGATAAGACAATAGCAACCAAAAAGGTAACATTCTGGAGCCGTTCACGCAACTGCCTCTGGACAAAAGGTGAAACATCAGGCAACTTCCTGAATCTCGTTAGCATTCAGAACGACTGCGATAACGACACCTTGCTGGTTGAAATAGCCGGCAGAGAACATATATTTAGTCTTTTCATCGCACCCTGCCACAAAGGTACAGACACCTGCTGGGCAGAAGAGAATACACTCAACCCAATCCTCTTCCTCTCAGAGCTTCAGAACTTCATCAACAAGCGCCACGAAGAAATGCCAGAGGGAAGTTACACTACCAGCCTCTTCAAGAAAGGCGTTAATAAAATGGCACAAAAGGTTGGAGAAGAAGCTGTTGAAACCATTATCGAAGCCACAAACGGCAACAACGAGAAACTCATTTACGAGAGTTCAGACCTTCTCTATCACCTCATCGTTCTGCTCACAAGCAAGGGCTTGAGGATAGAAGATGTTGTGAAAGAACTTCAGATGCGTCACGATCCGGAATGGGATAAGAAACGCCGCGTTGCCAAGAGCAAGGGCGAAATGAAATAACAAACCAACATTAAGGAGAAAAAAATAGAAGATGTTAATAGATTATCAGAACGTCAGCATATATCAGGCCGATAAGTGCGTGCTCCAAAACATCAATTTTCATATTGACGAAGGAGAATTCGCCTACCTTATTGGAAAAGTCGGCTCTGGTAAAAGTTCGCTATTAAAGACACTTTATTGCGAACTAGACCTTGTAGAAGGCGAAACCGAGAAGGCTGAAATTCTCGGCAGAGACCTCAAAACTATCAGGCGAAAGGAGATTCCGGCTCTGCGTAAGGAATTGGGAATCATCTTTCAGGATTTCCAGCTGCTACACGACCGCACCGTTCGCAAGAACTTTGAATTCGTACTCAAGGCAACAGGCTGGAAAAACAAAAAAGACAGAGAAAAGCGTATCGAAGAGGTGCTCAACGAAGTAGGCATGATTGATAAAATCGACAAAATGCCTCATGAGCTCTCAGGTGGTGAGCAGCAGCGTGTAGCCATCGCCCGCGCCATTCTCAATAATCCAAAAATCATCATCGCCGATGAGCCTACAGGCAATCTCGACCCAGAGACAGCCAGCAACATCGTGAGTCTGCTGAAAGACATCACTAAACAAGGCACAGCTGTTGTGATGACAACCCATAACATCCCGATGCTCGACAAATTCCCAGGCATCGTTTACCGCTGTAAGGAAGGTGTGCTCTACGACGTAACCAACGAGTACAACCACATCGACCTCACAGAGGATGGAGAAGATAATTAAGTGAAATAATTAAATAAAATTACGACTATGAAGGTAATGAAATTCGGAGGTACTTCTGTAGGCTCACCAGAGCGCATGAAGGGAGTAGCCTCTTTGGTTACAGAATCAGGTGAACCAACTTTCATCGTATTGTCTGCGATGAGCGGTACAACAAACTCTCTCGTTGAGATCTCTGACTATCTTTACAAGAAGAATCCAGAGGGCGCCAACGAGGTAATCAACAACTTGGAGAAAAAATACATGCAGCATGTAGAAGAACTCTACTCTACCGAGGAAATGAAAAATACGACTCGTGAGTTCTTGCAGGGCGAATTCAACTATCTCCGCTCATTCACCAAAGACCTCTTCACTTCTTTCGAGGAGAAGAGCATCGTGGCTCAGGGCGAGATGATGAGCACCAACATGGTTGTAAACTACTTGAAGGAACAGGGTGTAAAGGCAGTATTGCTCAGCGCATTAGACTTTATGCGCACTGACAAGAACGCAGAACCAGATCCTCAGTACATCAAGGAGAAGTTGGCTGCTATCATGGAGCAGAACCAGGGCTATCAGATTTACATCACTCAGGGATTCATCTGCCGCAACGCATATGGCGAGGTTGACAATCTGCAGCGTGGCGGTAGCGACTACACCGCATCTCTTATAGGTGCAGCTCTCCCAGCTGAAGAAATTCAGATCTGGACCGATATCGACGGAATGCACAACAACGACCCTCGTGTCGTAGAGCACACTGAAGCTGTCCGCCAGTTGAACTTCGAGGAGGCTGCTGAGTTGGCTTACTTCGGTGCCAAGATCCTCCACCCTACCTGTGTCCAGCCAGCTAAGTATGCAGGCATCCCTGTACGCTTGAAGAACACCATGGATCCTAAGGCCGACGGTACAATCATCGACAATGTCATCGTACGCGGCAAGATCAAGGCTGTTGCTGCCAAGGACAACATCACAGCCATCAAGATCAAGAGTAGCCGCATGTTGCTCGCTACAGGTTTCCTACGCAAGGTATTCGAAATCTTCGAGAGCTATCAGACTCCAATTGATATGATTGCCACTTCTGAGGTGGGTGTCAGCATGAGTATTGATAATGATTCTCATCTTAACGACATCGTAAACGAACTGAAGAAATATGGTACAGTAACTGTAGATTCTGATATGTGCATCATCTGCGTTGTAGGTGATTTGGACTGGAGCAACGTTGGCTTCGAGACCATCGCTACCGATGCGATGAAGAACATTCCTGTACGCATGATTTCTTATGGTGGTTCTAACTACAACATCTCATTCCTCATCAGAGAGAAAGATAAGAAGCAGGCATTGCAGAACTTGAGCAACGTATTGTTCGAGAAGAAGTAATGCAAATGAAAACGAAGAGTGAAAAGTGAAGAATTCGTATGTAATGCTTCCTATCCACTCTTCGTTGGATATTCTGATTTACTATAAATTGGATATTCTGATTTAACTATAATAAGGTATTAATTTAAGATTAAGTGAAATGAAAGGTACATTTCCGATAGATAAGTTTCAGGAGATACAGACTCCGTTCTACTATTACGACACCAATGTGTTGCGCCAGACATTGAAAACCATCAATGAAGAGGCTGGCAAGCACGAGGGATTTGAAGTGCACTATGCCGTAAAGGCAAATGCCAACCCTAAGGTGCTCAATATCATCTGTCAGGCTGGTTTAGGAGCCGACTGTGTGAGCGGAGGAGAAATTCAGGCAGCCATCAAAGCCGGTTTCCCTGCCAGCAAGATTGTTTACGCTGGTGTAGGTAAAAGCGATTGGGAAATCAACCTCGGATTGGAGAAAGGCATCTTCTGCTTCAATGTAGAAAGCATTCCGGAGTTGGAAATCATCAACGAGCTGGCTGAAAAACAGAATAAGATTGCGCAGGTTTGTTTCCGCATCAATCCGGATGTCGGTGCCCATACGCACGCTAACATCACAACAGGTCTGGCAGAAAACAAGTTCGGAATTGCCATGCGCGACATGGAAGCCGTAATCGAAGAGGCTGCCAAGATGAAGAACATCCAGTTCCTCGGACTGCACTTCCACATCGGAAGCCAGATTCTCGATATGGGTGATTTCGAGGCACTCTGCAACCGTATCAACGAACTTCAGAACCAGCTCGAAGCTCATCACATCGTTGTGAAGAACATCAATGTGGGAGGCGGATTGGGCATTGACTATAATCATCCAAACCGACAGCCAATCCCTAATTTCAAGGATTATTTCGATACATACGCAAAGAAACTGAAGTTGCGCGATGGTCAGAAGCTTCACTTCGAGTTGGGTCGCGCTGTAGTGGGTCAGATGGGTTCTCTCATCACCAAGACACTCTACATCAAGCAGGGCACAGCCAAGCAGTTTGCCATTGTGGATGCAGGAATGACCGACCTTATCCGTCCTGCTCTCTATCAGGCTTACCATAAGATTGAGAACATCTCAAGCGATGAACCTGTAGAAACTTACGACGTTGTAGGTCCTATCTGCGAATCAAGCGATGTCTTCGGCAAGGCTGTCGACATCAACAAAGCCCATCGCGGCGACCTCATCGCCCTCCGCTCAGCCGGAGCCTATGGTGAGATTATGGCGAGCCAGTACAACTGTCGCCAGTTGCCAAAGGGGTATATTACAGAAGACTTTTAATATAGTTGAAAGTTAAAAGTTAAGAGTTTATAGGATTCTCCTTTCTCTAGCTTTCTATATTACGAGAAAAAGAAAATGATGATCATTAGTACAACTACTATAATAGCAGGCGCAGTGGTGGTTTTATTGGCGGTTCTCGGATCGCTGATAAATCCATTTCTGCGCTCGTTGCGCTTTCAAAAAACAGAAACGGCAGAGAATCAACCTCCTGTCAGTATACTCATTACCGCACACGATAATCTTGCTGAATTGGAGAGGAATCTCCCTATGTTCCTGCGTCAGCAGTACGCTGCCGACTATCAGGTAATCGTAGTCTGCCAGAGTACAGATGGCGAGACACAGGATTTTCTGAAGCGAACAGCAGCCAAGAACCCTCATCTGTATTATACTTACATTCCTGAGAGTTCACGCTACATGAGCCGCAAGAAATTGCAGATTACACTGGGTGTGAAAGCAGCCAAACATGAATGGATTATTCTGACAGAACCTAATTGCCGCCCAAGCAACGACAAGTGGCTGCAAACCATGGTCCGTCAATGTCAGGACCCAAACCATCTGGTATTGGGATATGTAGCCCTTGATGAGGAAACCAAGAGCGTACGCCGTTTCGACAGCATCCGCAAGGCTTACTATGTTTTGCGCCGTGCCCAGCAGACCTATGGTTATCGCAGCCACATGCCAAACGTAGCGTTCCGCAAGAGCGACTTCATGAAGGAACAGGGCTATCAGGGCAATCTGGAATATGTTCGCGGCGAATACGATTTTCTCATCAACAAGTATGCCCTTTATGGCGATACTGCTACAGAACTGGATTGCGATGCATGGCTCATCCGCGAAGCACCATCGAACAAGAGCTGGCACAATGCCCACCTCTATCTGCAGGCTTCACGCAAGAGTTTGGAAAGGGTCGGTTCCATGAGAACCCTCATGTTCTTTGACCATCTCATGCCACATCTCAGCCTGATAGCAACACTGGCCGTTGCAGCCTACTCTATCCTCATGAAGAATTGGATTCTTACAGGATGCGCAGGTTTCAGTTTCCTCCTGCTGTTCATCGTGAGAATGCTGATAGCCAACAAGGCCATCAAACACTTTGATGACGGAATAGCGATGTTCAAACTGCCATTCTTCGAATATGGAATTATCTGGAGAAATCTGGCTACCAAATTGCGCTATTGGCGGGCAGACAAAAACGATTTCACTTCTCATAAACTCTAAACAGGGCAAAAAGGAAGTAACAGTCTATCAGAATAACAGTTAAAAATAACCGACAGAACGATGAAAGTATATTTGTTCATTTCCAACCATAAGAAGTTGCTGAAGATGTATCTTCCATACATCGAAGCCTTGAATAAGCAGCTCGACATCACCAACAGTCTGGTTGATGCCGACATTGTGTTGATTATAGGAGCATGGACATGGCAGGGAGCCCAGATAGCCAAGAAAGCAAAGCAGATGGACATTCCCTACATCGTTTGTCCACTAGGCGATATTTCTGAGAGAAACTGCAAGAACCCTTACTTGAAGCGTTCACTGCAACAGTCTATGTATCAGAAAGCCATGTACGCCAAAGCCAACCTCATAGTAGCTACTACCCCTATGGAGAAAAACTATCTGGAAAAGAAAGGTTGGAACAAGCGCATCGCCCTGATTCGCTATGCAGGCTACAGTCATCTTACCAACACTGAAGCCATGATGCAAAACTGGCAGGAGACGGATGAGGAGACGCTGGCAGTCTTCGAGCAGCAAAAGGCAGAAGCCATCGCTGCCCAAACCAAACAGGCAATCATCGCACAGATTATGCAGATAAAAAGCCGCATGCCGCATCAGAATATTCCGCAAAAATATCTTGACGATTTACACACTCTCCTCTATGCTGATGATTATGATGAGGATGCTATCAAGCAAGAACTGGCAGAGAAGAAACTCTCTTCCTATGCCGCCTCCGTTTTCCAGACCATGACAGATAAAACAGGACTCACAGAAGGCTTCATGCCGATTCCTGCCAAAAAGGGCAGAAAGAGTAAAGAGATTCTGAAATTTGTGAAATAAAAGAAATCTGAAGTTTGTGAAATAAGAAGAAATGAACTTAGATAGAATAGAACAGCAGGCTGGTCATCTGCCAGCTTACCAGATAGCCGACTCTGTCAATGAAGCATTGATGGAGTCGGCTAACCTTGTTATTACAGCTCCTCCTGGAGCCGGTAAATCTACCCTCCTCCCGCTCACCATTCTGCGGGGCATGAGTGATCAGGCATTGGAAGGCTTCATCCATGATCATCTTAAAAGTCAGGGTAAGATTCTGATGCTCGAACCGCGCCGCCTGGCTGCTCGCCAGATAGCCGAACGGATGTCACAGATTCTGGGAGAACCCGTGGGAAAAACCATCGGCTATCGGGTAAGATTCGAAAGCAAGGTTTCGGATGAAACACGCATCGAAGTCCTTACCGAGGGCATTCTCACCCGAATGCTGGTCAATGATGCTACACTCGAAGGCGTTTCGTGCCTCATCTTTGATGAGTTTCATGAGCGCAGCATCAATTCCGATCTGGCGTTAGCGCTGGCCCGGCAAACACAGGAAATCATCCGCCCCGACCTGAAGCTCATTATCATGTCAGCAACAATCGATGCTTCTATCATCTGCCAGGCACTTCAGGCTCCGCTTATCGAGAGTAAAGGCAGAATGTTTTCGATAGAAACCATTTATGCAGACCACGACATCGACAGATATCAGGTAGCGCAGGAAATGGCAGCCACTATCTGTCAGGCTTTCAGAAACCAGGAAGGCGACATTCTTGCCTTTCTGCCGGGACAGGGAGAAATCATGAAATGCGAAGAACTGCTTCGCTCTGCCTTATCTTCAACGGAAATCTATCCACTCTACGGCAACCTTTCGCCTGAAAAGCAGCGACTCGCAATCGCTCCTTCCAAACCGGGTGAACGGAAAATCGTACTGGCCACTCCTATCGCCGAAACTTCTCTCACCATCGAAGGAGTAAGAATCGTTGTGGATTCCGGACTCTGCCGAAAACTGGTTTATGATGCCCGTACAGGCTTGAGCCATCTCGAAACCGTGCGTATCAGTCAGGACATGGCTACGCAACGAAGGGGGCGTGCGGGCAGAATCACATCAGGCGTATGTTACCGGCTTTGGACACAGACCTCGGAACATCTGATGCCAGAACAACGGCTGCCCGAAATACTGGATGCAGATCTCTCTTCGCTGGTTCTCGACATTGCAGCTTTCGGCGAAAACAAACCGGAACTGCTGCCTTGGCTCACCCTTCCTCCCAAGGGCAACCTCGTATTGGCACAGCAACTTCTCAAGTCGCTCAGCGCCCTCACTCCTGATCATGATGCTCACGCTCTCAGTGGCAGCATCACCGCAGAAGGCAGCAGAATGGCACAACTTCCTTGTCATCCGCGCATTGCCAAGATGATGATCAGCAGCGGTTCTCCTTCAATCCAAGCCCTTGCCTGCGACATTGCTGCTCTGCTGGAAGAGAAAGACCCGATGAGCGAAAATGAGGATTCTGACATGACGCTCCGCCTTTCTATCCTACGTTCCGCACGCTGCAAGAAGAATCTGGGGCGTTGGAACCGTATCGCTCAGATTGCCCAGGAATACAGGAAGATGCTGCGTATCAGGGAAGACAACGAGCCAATTGATGCTGAGGAAGTGGGCCATCTCATCGCCCTAGCCTACCCTGAGCGCATCGCCCATGCCACCGACCATGCGGGCAACTTCAAGATGTCGAATGGCAACACGATTTTCATCGACCCGTGCGACAGCATGGCAGCAAACGAATGGCTTGCCATCGCATCACTCAACCTATCTTCAACCTCATCATCCAATTCTGGGCAGGGACGGAAAGGAAGGGTATTTCTCTCAGCCCCCGTCAACTGGAAGAACTTGCCGGCACAAACCTGTGAAAATATTTCCTGGAACAGTAAAGCACTGGAGGTAAAGATGCAGCAGGAAACACGGATAGGAGCGCTCGTCATAGACAGCAAGCCGATACAGAATGCCAGCCGAGAGACTGTTTCTAATATTATCTGCGAAGCTGCCAGAAAAGACGGACTCAGCATGTTCGATTGGAACGAATCCGTTCATCGTCTGCAACAGCGCGTGGCGCAAGTAGCTGAATGGCATCCGGAACTGGAGATTCCCGACCTGTCAACAGAGCATCTCCTGACAACAGCCCGAGCGTGGCTCCCATTCTATCTCGAAGAAGGTGGTAAAATGAAGACTTCTGTTACTGAGCTGAAGAAACTCAACCTGTGCGAAATCCTTTGGAACATCCTTCCTTACGACCTTCAGCAGGAAATAGACCACCTTGCTCCCACCCACATCCGTGTACCATCGGGCAGCAATATCCGCATCGATTACCGCCAGGGAACCGAAGCCCCGGTTCTTAGTGTGCGGCTTCAGGAGTGTTTCGGAATGACATCAACTCCCACTGTCGATGCTGGCAGACAGCCCCTTCTGCTTGAGTTGCTATCTCCCGGCTTCAAGCCCGTTCAGCTTACTCAGGATCTCGCAAGTTTTTGGCAAGGCACTTATTTCGAAGTCCGCAAAGAACTGAAGCGCCGTTACCCTAAGCATTTCTGGCCGGAGAATCCGTTAGAGAGCCAGGCCGTGAGAGGTGTCAAACGATGGTGATCCAGATGCTCTCGCCTCGGTCTCTCGCCGCCGTGATGGCATTGACGAGGCGATGCAGCCAGATGCGGGAGTTTACCACCATGCCTCGGAGTTTGTTTTCGCCCGGCAGGATGCAGCCCTGCGTATCATCGGGGTAGTTGCCGGCATGGATGCGGATGCCCTCAAAGCCAGGAACGCCCTGCAGCAGGGGCAGCCACTGCTTGAATCTCGGCGACTTGGTGATGAGCACGGGATAAGTGCCCTCGGGTATGGCAGTCTTGCCCTTCATCTTCTGCGCCTTCTTCTCCGACACTCGCCCCAGGCGCACATTCTCCTCTTGGGGCAACAGGGTGATGCCCAGCAGGTTGCGCCACGTTGGCTCCAGGGTATCGCAGAAGTAGTGCTCCCCGTCCAGTTTGCCCACATCTACCACATGGCAGAAGCTGCGCTTCTGGTCCTTATTGAGCGTATAGTTCACCTTGCGCTCCACCTCCTCGTCCTTCAGGATATACATACGCCCTATGGTGTAAGTATTCTGCTTAGCTATTCTTTTGAGTACGATTTCCATAATTGTTTCTATTTAGATTCTTTTTTGAGAAAACATAGCTTGCGATAAAAACTGTAATTACCGTAATTGTAATTGCAATGGCTGTTATCAGCTTTGTCATTACCAGCATTAACGCCTTGTTCGCCTGCCTCCACTTTCACGATATACTTTCTGAACACCCAGGTGGCTATCATCCGTCGGGTGCCCTTGGTATCCAGCCCCAAGTCGCTTCTCAACTGCTCAGCCTGCTGATAAGAGAACTCATTTGGCAGAAGTTGCAGCATATTGGAAGGCCCTCTTTTGCTCGACTTCACTCCCTCCTGCTCCGCCTTCACGATAGCATCTCGGAAGAATCTCATCTTGCAGTACAGGTCATACTGCTCGCTCCAGCGCACAAACTCCTCTATCTCGGATTCCCATTGGCAACCATTCGCCACATAGAGCACGCAAGCCTTCAGATAGGCAATGACATTGGCTCTGAACGAGAGGTTCTCGTAAACCCTGTCTTGGCTCATACGGGCAAAGTCGGCATTCTCCTCTTTCAGCTTCTGTGCCAAGGCGAAAGCCTCAGGGCAATTGATAGTACCAGAAGCCATGTTAAGATGCTCGATATAGGGTTTTAAGTTCTCTCTGAATGTGTCATCGTATGTGCCATAGACAGGCATCTCGGCTCCTATCTCACGCTCTGGGATAGTACAGAAGTTGATTCTGGAGATAGGACCATCGGTCAATACCTTGGAGAAATATCGGATACCCTTGTTGATGGTGGTCGAGGCATTCCAGTTAAATCGGATGGTTACTCGCTCCGTAACACTCTGCGTGCCCACTCGGGTTTGTCCATATTGATTACCAGGGTCGAAGGCGAGGCACATGATACGAAACTGCTGGTTGCCAATGCCCCTTAGGTTATCAAACTGGTCTATCTCGTTGAGAGCAGTATAGAGGAAATGCTCCTGCGCCTCGGCGGTACGCATCACGAAGGCAGGGTTGGTCATATCGGCGTCTATCTCCTGGATCACGAGGTTTTCAGGTCGCTTACGCTTATCCTTGTTAGCACCTTTTCTTGTCACCTCATCCTTCCACTCCTTCTCTCGTTTCAGGTTATCTTTGTCTCGTTTTCTGATGTCTTCCATAATCAGGTTGATAGGCATCTGCACGCAGTTCTTTCCTGCGCCCGTACCAGCTAAGAGACAACACATTAGCGTAGCCTCATGCTCCACATTGTCGATGTAATTAAAATAGGTGCGGCAGAGGTGGGTGGCTAGCGGAGGAAAGATGGCATGGGCTACGGCAGGCTTATAGATATCCGGTGTCTGAGACACGAGGAGCTCCACGAGCTTAGGCAGCTTCTTCGGCATCTCGGGCGGAGCGGGGTAATCATCTTCACAGTTAGGAGTTTGGAGTGAGGAATTAGGAGTTGAGAGAGTCGCTTGCTTCTCTGCTTGCGCATTGATGCGGATCACATCTCTAGAGAATGGCTTCGAACTGTCTCCATATTTCTCATAGAAGTCATGGATCAGCTGCTGGCAGTCACGCTCTTGGGCGAAGCTAGGCATCTTCACTGCCACTACTCTTCTCAGCTCCTCTTCGCTCATCACCCTGCTCGCTCCTGCGCTCATGATGGCAAGGAGTGAGGAGTGGCGAGAGCCCTCGGTATCGATATTCACATTCTTCAGTCCTGCCGACTCCGTGAAGAGGTCGAAGGCTATCAGGCTCTTCTCGCTGGCGGTACCAGAGGTTGGTAATCCGTCAGGAATCTGATAGCTTCCAGCAGAGCCGAGATTACCAGCATCAGCACCATGGCTATTACCAGGTTGGGCAGGCTGAATAGCAGAGCCATGAGAAACAGCAGGATTGCCGTTAGAGCCCGAAAGTCGATGGTCTTGAACATTTTGTTGAGTGTTGAGTTTTGAATGTTGAATGTTGAGTGGTTTAGGCTGGGTGCCTTGCTGGATTCGTCCGTCGATGGCAAGCCCACGGTCCAGGTAGGCTTGTCTGCGCTTCTTCAGCTCTTCCTGCGGCAACACCTCGTACCAATGGGGCGAGCGATAGATTTCCGACTCCTTGTCGGTGATGAAGAGCATGCGTTCTGGCGTGATGCAGCTCTCGTCGTAGGGCACGCCCAGCGCCTCGCAATAGGCTCGCTGCGTCTCCTCGATAGTCATACCGATGGGCATGCGGATATCGATGTGCAACTTCTTGCGGGCAGAGTACTCCAGGTGCAGCAGGGCTCCGTTCCAGATGGTGTCGCTACAGTTCAGCTCTCGTACCTTCTCTATCGCCTTGTCCACATATTCCTTGTCGTCCACATCGATGGTGGTCTGGAAGAGGAAGCTTTCGGGCACGGCGTTCTTCTGCGAGCGTCTGTTGTCTCGGAACTGGTAGTAGTGAGCGCAGCGGAAAGGCAGCTGCTTCTTCAGTTCATCGTTACCCCCACGGATTGCAGCTACCAGTTCTGCCATCCAGGGATAAGCGATGGTCTTGTCGTAGACCGAGAGTGGCTGGGAGCTTACGCTCCCCTTATTGCCATTCTTGTACGGATTATATGCTATAATATGTTCCATTTTTTTGAATGTTGAATGATTCATTATCAATTCCCCTTGATGTCCGCCTCCTTGAATCCGGCAATCAGTTTCTTGTGCTCTACCTTGAGGTAGCGCAGCATGTCCTGCTTGTCCAGGTCACGGCTG
>ENA-OPCD01000426-OPCD01000426.1-human-gut-metagenome-genome-assembly--contig:-NODE-426-length-35393-cov-3.094403_pt1 | contig 35393 bp, 33 predicted proteins | sample MGYA00241560_ERZ501471 | MGnify/ENA primary metagenome ERZ501471 (study PRJEB25962, sample SAMEA2042578) | human gut metagenome | biome: human gut; feature: human-associated habitat; material: faeces...
GGAAAAACTATTCAAGCCATTGTGTAGCAATACTTCCATGGCTTAAACATATTTAATATAAAACTTTTTAATTTTAATGCGAAAATCCTTCAAAGCACTTATATTACTGCAATATAGCAATTATTAATAAACTCATTGTTTAGTAATAATACTAAACACTCCAAAAAGCCAATTGAAATGTTCAATTTTATAGTATTTATCTTCATTTTGTTTAATTAATATTAATTTATTTTAATTTTTATTAATTTTATCTTTCATGGTTATCATGTATTTTTTTATCGCTAATATAACTTTTACTATTATCAGTAATTAAATTTTCATTTAAGTAATATTGGTTTACTTTGTCAATTTCCTGATTTTTGAATTTATCAAAAACAGATGTGTAAGTATTTAATGTAACGCCAATATCTTTATGTCCCATTAATTTTTGAACAACAACTGGAGCCATACCACTCTCAATACATCTTGTTCCGAAAGTATGTCTTAAGCTATGTGTAGATATATCTGTAATGTTAAAGTATTTTTCTAATATCCTTTTTAGTTCAGAATTAACATTTTCTCTTTTAGTATATTTTTGATTAAGTGGTTTGAATAAAAGCTTTTCCTCATTATTTGTTTGATTATTAGCAACATTCATTTGTTCAACAATATATGGGTACAAAAAATCTGGTATAGGTAATATTCTTTTGCCTGCATAAGTTTTAGTTTTCTTTCCCATTATAACTCCGCCGATTTCGTCAGTCGTTAAAGTTTTATTAATATTCATTTTTTTATGCTTCAAATCAATATCATACATTGAAAGTGCAAGAGCTTCACTAACACGCAAGCCCATATACATTTGAATTAAATATATATTTTTATATTTACAATGTGATACATCCTTACTTAACAAATATTCTGTAAAAGCTTGCTGTTCGTCTACGGTTAATGCACGAACTATTTTATCCTCTTTTTCACTTCTAGGGCATATAACATTTATCATTGGATTTTGCATTAAATATCCTTTATTTATTGCGATTCTGAAAGCTTGATTAAATTGTTGGTATAACTTTTTAATTAACGAATTGCTTAAATGTGTTTGAGAGTTTAAATATAATTGAATTTCATTTGATGTTATTTCGTCGATATTTTTATTTCCAAAAGGTGTTTTTTCTATTTTTTCTATGGTTTTAGTTACTCTGCCAAATTGTGTAGGAGATATTTGATTGGTATCTGATTTTAATTTTAGATTTGCTTTCATAACTTCACAAATTGGTATTCCATGATGTTCAATATATAAGGGGTTTTCTTTTTGATACATTACAGTTGCTAGATATTTTTTTGCTTCTTCCTCTGTTTTAAAACTTTTAGTTCTTGTTTTACTAATACCTGTCTTGGAATCATATTCTTTATATTGTGCGTTCCACTTTTTTCTTTGTTTATTAAAAAATACATAGCCTTCATTAGATCCTTTTATCGGCATTTTATACACCCCCTTTTTTATTCATTTTCCATAATAGATAAGAAGCCAATGTTATGACTTTTCTTTTTCCAATATTAATTGCTGGAAAATCATTCTGCTTAAATAAATCATAAGCTTGGTTTATTCCAATATGTAAATCCTTTGAAACATCTAATACAGACAATGTTACAAATGGATTTTTTATTTTAGTCAAATAACTCATTACTATTTGCCCTCTTAATTCTTCTCTTTCTTTTGTATCAATTAATTCTGTATTTGTAATTTTATTAATATTCTCCATTATTTTTTATCATCTCCATTTCCTTTTAAAATACTAGCTAAAACTAGTTCTAAATTGACAAGTACACTTATTAATGTTTTTTCAAAATTATTAGCCTTATAATATCTATTATCTTCAAAGCCTCTTTCGTAAGCATCTGTAACTTTAGTTAATTTCTTATCTCTACTAACCATAGTAGTATTAGGCGGTGCTTTATTTATTAAATCTTCCGAATACCATATAATATCTTCCTGTGAAAGACTTTTAAATTCGCGTTTTTTTCTGTCTATATCTACTACAATAAAATCTCCTACAACTCTATTGAAAGGCAGAAAAATATTTGGTGGCATATGAGAATTCGTCTTTTTATTGTGACAAACGATAAATAGTTTTTCATAAGAAATAATATCAAGGTTTCTTTGCACAATAGCTTTTTTTAATTTGTAGACGTCACTAATAATCTTTACTTCTGGAATTTGTCCTACCTTTTTATATAAAACTCTAATAGGAACTTTAGTATTAGATATAATAGAAGGAATTTGCTTTAATTTTTTAACCTTTTTTCTCATTGTTTAGTACCATCTTTTAATTTTTCAGATTTATATAATATTTCTAAATTATGTTTAAAATGGTTTATTCCTTTATTTCTTAAAGCAATTACTTGATTTTTATCTATCTTTAACCTTCTACAAATATCATTTAATCTGCAATTTTCTATATATGATAGATACAACACCTTTCTTTCAAGTAAAGGTACTATTTTCATTGCCAAATAATAAGTTTCATTTGTAAAGATATTTTCTAAATGATTAATACTAACATCTACATTATCTACGTTTTGCATGGTTCTTTGATAATAGTTATCTTCAATTATTTTAATTATTGCTTCAGTATCAATTATAGTTTCAATAATTGAATGTAACTCTTTTTTGTCTTTTGTAAATTTTAAGTTTTTCTTTTTTGGATTTTTCATATTCTAAAACCTCTTTTCGAAAATTTTAGATTTCTAGAAATCTGATATTTGTTCGAACTGGGTTTATCATACAATGAAATAGGGATTACATGTATTTTTGTAAAGAAAATCCATAAAATGTGTGAAAATATAAGAGTTTGTAAGAACTTGTAAGAAAATTCAAAAAACAAAATAGACTACAAGTAAGTCTAATAGCTTATTATAAAGATTTTTATTTTTTATTTACGTACATAAAAAAAGCACCTAAAATATAGCTAATAGCTATATTTTAAGTGCTTTTTAAGTAAGTTTATTTAATTATTCATTTTCAAAAGTGTAAATATCTGTTATATCAAGGTATAAAATGTTATTTTTATTTAAACTTTCTTTTTCAGAATCTGTTATTCTTAATTTTTCTAATAAGTCGTCTGTAAATTCTAAATCATTTTTAGAAACAATACATTTTCTAATACTAGGTACATACTGTCCGTTTGTACAATGAAATGTACCTAACATTAGTTTATTTGTACCTCTTGCTATATTTACTATAAGATGTGAAAGTTCAAAACGTAAGTTGTTTTCTTTATAATTCTCAAAAACAAATACAGCTATATGATTATCAGATTGTAAATATCCAGTTAAATAGATAAAATCCTTTTTGTAATCCATAAAATCAACTTTGCATAAATCAGGTTTTTGGATAAGCTTTAATCTAAATTTACCTTTATCATACTTTTTAGATTTAGGATAGTATGCTATGTAATATAGATAAAGTGTATCTGTATTAAATGGGTTAATACTATTTTCAGTATTATTTATTTTTCTTGTACTATTAAAGAGTTCATTTTCATAAATACCTAATTCATTACAAATGAGATATATTTGTTCCGCATTAGGTGTAATTTCGCCATTTTCATATCTAGCAATCGTTGCAGGTGTTTTATTTATTGCCATTGCCAAATTTTCTTGACTTAATCCTTTGGCTTTTCTAAATTTTCTAATATTTTTACCAAATTCTTTTTTATCGAAATTAGACATATAACCACCTCTAACTTGCTTTACATAATACGATTATAACATATTTTTCCACTTATATCAATTACACCGATAAACTACTAGACAAATTGAGATTTTTTACAAAATATGGTATAATATAAATACTATACTGTAGAAAGAATGGTTTTATAGCTATTCATCAAGTTGCAATACTTGATTTCAATTATGATTGATATCCAAGCATTGCAACTGCTTGGACTTTTTGAAGTAACATTTGTTATCTTCTTTTATCATAATTGATTTTTTACTTATAGAATACATAGTAAAGGAGAGCGACAAATGGAACAAGAATTTTGTTTAGACGGACGGAAGCCCAGGAGCTTAAAATTCATTCAACATGAAAAGGAGGGTAAAACTTTTCCCTCCTAAAATTTAAAAATATTGAATTTTATATAAATTTTTAGTATAATTAAGTTAATTATTCTAGGCTAGTTGCAATAGTTTGGATTAATTATATAGCTTTAAATAGCAATATTTAAAGTAAAAACACAGGGAGATTTCCATTTGTCGCTCTCCTGTGTTTTTTATTTGCGTTAAACGTAATATTTTGTAATTTTACTTTAAAATTCTAATCTATGACGATAAATTAATATAAATAGTATAAAAATTAATCTCAAATCTTACGTTATATGCAAATTTTATTGTATATTACGTAAGTTCTATTTTTTTGATTATTTTACATAATCCTGCTATATTAATATTGTAAATAGTATTATTTTATAAAATATGGGGGATATTTAATTGTTAAAAAATTGTATTCAAACAAATAATTTAATAAGTTCTAAAAATACAATTTTAATTTTTAATATACTACGAAATTTAGGATTAACTCCTACACTTAAAGGAACTAAACTTTTAAATAAAGCTATTCAAATTGTTATAAATAGCAATAATGAGTTTATTGTAATTGAAGATGTTTATAACCAAATAGCTTTGAATTATGTAGGTTTTAATGGTGTGCAAATTAGAAATGCAATTAAATATGCCATAGATAATAGAGATGAACAAAAATCAATTGCAAACTTTGAAAATATTTTTGGATATAAATATGACAAATACTATTTTACAAATAAAATTATTATAGAAGAAATATCAAGAATTGTGAAAAATTTCGAATCATAAAATCTAATTTTCTACTGTAAAATATATTATATTTTACATAATATATTTTACAGTAGTCCATATATATTTCCAAGTATTTTTTTCTTTTTATTTACCTTAGGTACATTTTCACTTTCAACCTTTGTGCAAGCATTTTTGTTCATTATATGGGCTAATAATTTTTTAAATCATAAATAGAATCATTCTGAATCCATGACTAGGATACATATTAATGGCACAATCTCCTAATCTAGTAAATGTTACATATGACCTATCCCATGGGTCATTAGCACTATCATAAAATCCTCCTCTTCCCATGACAGGCCAATCGATTGTCTCATTAGTTCCATCACTGGATTCAGTTGTATACTCAAAACAATTAGATGCCATATCATTTATTTTACATACTTCATCAATTAAACCATTTCCCAAGTTACCCGTATTACCTCTAACTGAATTTACAGAATCTTTATTTGCATAATTTATATTACCTGCTGCTTGAATATATACTATCGCAGTATCCCAAGCATAACTATTTACTAAGTCACTTATTACACTTGAACTATTTGAATACGTATTTATGGAAACTTTTGATGCATTTGGTTGCGTAATATTATTCCATAGTGTACCTGGAATATAATTCATTATATTTTCATTTAATATTGAAATTTTGGAAGCTGCTTTACAATTTGAATAGTCTAACACATTATTGTTTATCGCTCCACTAGCATAGCTAGCTTCGTATCTTGCAAAATAGTATCCCCCACTTGCCTTTACACTATTTATAAAACCACCTAAATCTTTGGCCGTTGCATTCTTCCCTCTGGATTCAATTACACCTTCTCTATATTCAAACTCTTCTATAGCTCCGATTTCCAAAATCAATTATAACTTCTTTTTTATAGTTTTCACTATCTTCATCAGTATAAGCAGCTTGTTGTAATTGTACTTTTCCTTCTTTATCAAATGTATATCTTCCTAATATTATTTTTTCACTTAATGACCCGTCATCCTTTATAAATGTTCCTACTGGTATCCACACATATTGACTTCCTTGTACGTTTACATCTGCTGATGCTGACACATCTTCTATTACTATTCCTTGTTGTACTGTATTGCCACTATCTGTCGCTATCTTAAATCCAGCTGGTATTATTATCGTATTATTTTTTTCATCTTTTATTGGTGTCTTTTCTTGGAATACTATTCCTTCTTCTTTTGCTTTCTCAACTTCACTTTTTTGCGGTTCTTCTGGAGCACTACTTATTGCATTCTCTAAATCATTATATAATTGATTTAATTCTGCTTGCTCATTCTCCACAGCTTCTTGCGTTTTGTTTGCTGCTTCTTGTGCTTTTTTTATAATTCCATTATCACTAAATACCAAATTTATTGTTATTCCTGCTAAAATTAGTAAAATTACAATTGTTACGACTAGTGCTATTAATGTAATACCTTTGTTAGCTTGTCTTAATTTTTTTACATTCATTTTTTACTTTCCTCCTAATCTTATGTATTTTTATATACATTAGTATTTGTATTTTTTCTTAAGTTTATCCATTTTATTTTGATTATAAAGTACATTTTAAACATGATATTTATCAATTCACATTTTACCATTGTAGAAATATTTTGTAAATATTTTTTACGATTTTTATCGCATCTTTTTTGACTTTATTCAAATATAAAATCATTCCCAAAAATGATATAAAAGATTATAGTATATTATAGAAAGTAGGGAATTGTATGGAAAAATTGGATATAAACAAACATATTGGTAAAGTATGTCAAGAATATAGATTAAAAAATAATTTAACTCAAAACCAAGTAGCAGAATTAACTGGATTAGAGCCTAGACATATCAGTCAAATAGAGAGAGGATTATCAAAAGGCAGTATCGATACTTTAATAAAATTATGCAATGCTTATCAGATTACGCCAGATGTTATTTTATATGATTTGTTAGATACAAATATTAAAAAATCTATTTCTATATATGACGAGGATTTTAAGAAATTAAGTAAGAGAGATAAGGAAAGTATTTTGTATTTTATAAAATTTTTTCTTTCAAGATAAAGTAAGTTAGAGCTCATATATTCATGTGAGCTATAATTTTATTTTTACAATAGTTTTAAATTTTCTCCATACTTTAAACCTAAAGAATAACTAAGTGCAAAATAATATTCTTCTGTTTCATAAAATAATTGAATAAGAGTATTGAAATTTTCTTTTTGTTCTCCAGATAGGGTTTCATTAAGTTTATCTATTAAATCAGATTGTTCTACATATTTTTTATTAAAGTCTTCATTTTGTCGTAAAATGGGCATTTTACTTTCGACTAAATTACTAATATATTTATAACTATTATCTTTAAAAATTTCCATATCTATCACTCACTTTTAAAATTTTACTTGTTAGTAGTATATCCCATTTTAAAATTTTTTTACATATTTTTATAAATATTATTATTTATCTTTTATTTTTCATGTTATTTTCCTTCCTTCAAATAATATTATATACGTCATTATTCTAACGTCATTATATATTATACAATGCTAAAATTTAGTATGTCAATACTTTTACGTAAAAATACTTACGTCATTATTCTTTAACTTTTGCTAAACTCTTTTTGAAAGGGCGTGAATAATGATGTTAACACTAGAACAAGCTATTAGGAAAAGAATACTTAATTTAGCAAAAGAAAGAAATTTAACTATTAATAAAGTATCTATGTTATCTGGTATGCCACATACTACATTATTACTTTTTATGAATAATGAAACGCATGACCCAAGAATTTCTACATTACTACATATATGTGAAGCATTTGACATATCATTAAATGACTTTTTTAACGACAAACTATTTGAGGAAGTAAAAGCTGAATAAGGAGAAAAAAATGACAATAGAAAATGCTGTAAGAGAACGAATAAAAGAATTAGCAAGAAAAAATAATATAACAATAAATAAAGTTTCGACATTAGCAGGCTTAAATCATACAACACTATTAGCATTTATGAACAATGAAACACACGATCCAAGAATTTCTACACTATTGCATATCTGTGAAGCTTTTAATATAGATTTAAAAGAATTTTTTAATTCTTCGATATTTAATAATGTTATAGATGAATATTATAAAATACAAAAAAGCAAATAACTTGAATTATATTAATCAAATTATTTGCTTTTTAATTATTTTTCAAAATATTGTACAAAATTATCTACTATTCTCTTAAATCTATCTAATGGAAAACTAAATAGATTTTTGACTACTTGGAAAGTTTTTTCAATATAGTTTTTTAATTTGTGATTTTCTTTTTTCAGTTCTTCATTTTCATATTTTAAATGTGTATTTTTCCTTTGTAATTCTTCTACTCTTTCTATTGCTGTATAAGACTTAGCTAATTGAATTTTTAATTTATTTGAGTACTTAACTAATTCTTTATACTGTTGTATTATTAAAGCCTTATTTTTGGTATTAATAGGTTGTATTTGTTCTTGTGTTAATTCATATTTTATATTTTCATAATTAGTTATTTGCTTTAATGTTTCTATTGGTATATGTGTATTTTCTTTTGTGTTTCCACGTTCTAATTCAAAACCATGTTCAACAATATATTTATGGAAATTATCTTGTAGTTGCCTGTAACTATCTTTCCCTTTCCAATATTCGCTACAAGCAATTTTATCTATTTGTTTTCCACTTTTCTTGTCTATTTTGTGGATAACTGGTACAAAAACTAAATGCATATGTGGAGTACTTTCATCTAAATGTACTTTTGCAGATAATATATATTTTTCTCCTAGCCCTTTATAATTTGCTACAAAATTATATGCAGTTTGAAAATATCTTTTTGTTTCTTCTTCTCCAATTTTTTCAAAGAATTCTTTATCTGATGTAATAATTAATTCACAAGCAACATTTGTTGTTTTTATTATTCTTCCTTGTAAATTATTTTCTTTTTGTAGTACTTTTATTGCATTTGAATACGTAGTATTACATTGTTTTATTGAATAATTTTTTAATGAATTATTTTTATTAATGTCTTTATTTGAGTAATTTGTATTTTTTCTTTCGTTATGTTTGTATAGTCCTGCTAAATTTTCCTTTTTGTATTTGGCATTTCTAATAATAGCATAACTCATTTTTTATTATTCCTTTTTTATATGAGATAGCCTGCGAAGGCTTAACCAAAAATAAAATACCTCCTTTGCATTTACCTAAATAAAACTTTAATGAGTTTCTAACATACTAGAACGTCACGGACGTTCTGTATGGTCAGGGAAAATTCTTTTCCCTCACAACCCTTTTACGAAAGATAAATAATAAAATTCTCACGAATTTTATTACTTATCTTTCTATACACGATTAATATTTAATTTATTTCGCTCACGCTCAATAAATAAAATATTTTAATCGTGCTATAAAAATATTCGCCAATGGCTCATATTTTTATAGTTGATTTTGCAAGCTAAAGCTAGCAAAATCTTATAAGTATTTTCGTTGTAGTATTTAATCTGTACTAATTTTAGTAATTTATTGTAATTTTTTATTAGTTATATTTGACAATTATAAAATATCGTAGTAAAATAAAAATAGGAAATGGAGAAACCACAAACGTGGTTTGCCAGTTAGTATATGACACATCTAACCGTCAAGTTTACAGATGTGTCTTTTTATTGGTTAATTTTGTTTGCTAATAATTACAACTAGTGCTATAATTAAGGCAAACGTAATGATAGATACTCCTATTAAAGAATAATATAATATGTATATCGTTGCAATTAATGTTTGTATTTCTACCATACGCCTCACCTCCTTATTGGAGGCAAACCACATCTGCTTATTCTCATTTCCTATAAATATACTATACAGTATTTATTTACAAAAAACAAGTATTGTTTTGTAAATTTTTGTTAATTTTTAGTAACGGATTTTAATTATTTTTACTTAAACAGTAACCTAAACAAAATGCCAGTCATTGCTTAAATAGAGGCAACTCTACACTTCGCCCCGACCATAAAAGACCAGTTTTTGAGGAAAATTCATTAGAATTCAAAAACAGTCAAATGATTTTAAATAAGCTATTTTCTAAGATTTTTTAGAAAATAGCATTTTTTTATTTACTCTAAAAAATGTCTAAAAATTCTAAAAAATTCTGATTTTTTGTTCAGAAAAGTGTTCCGTAAAATTAAAATTTCAAAAATAAAATGTTCCGGAATGTTCCGTAAAGCAAAAATCATTGATATTTAGCTACTTTAAGTGTTGAACGAATAACACAAAAAGGAGGGCTAATGATATGAATTTTATACCATACAAAGCTAATGAATATCTTGAAAATAGTTTCTATCAAGTACCAAAAGAACTATTTATTAATCCATATTATGTGATTTTAAGTCTTGCAAGTAAGGTATTATATGGATTATTACTAGATAGATTGTCAATATCTATAAAGAATAATTGGACTGATGATAAGGGAGATATTTATATAGTATATTCAAGAAAAGAAGCTGGATTAAAGCTTAATCTTTCAGATAAGACTGTTACAAAAGCATTCAAAGAGTTAAAGAATGTCAAATTAATTCGTGAAATTAGGACAGGTTTTAAGAAAAATAACATTATCTATGTAGGAAAGATTAATCATGTTGAAATTTATGATTCGTAAAAAGTACGACTCATGATAAGGAAATTTTACGATTCTAGAAACGGAAAAATTACGATGTAATAATATTAAATATAATATAAATAAATTAATTAATATTTATTACATACTAAAAGAAAATATAAGGAGTGAATAAATTATGAGTAGAAAAGAATTAGAATATCAAAAAATAGGAGACTTTTATCTTCCAAAGGTAACTTTACCTGCTGAAGCTGATAAATTAGATAATATAGGCAAATATGGACTATTAAGATTAGAGTATCTGAAAGAACATAAGAAAGGTTATTATACTTTTCTTATGATTAATGGATCAGTTCCATTTGAATTAAGGAATATAGATTCTGCTGCAAATGAAAGAGTAAAAAAGATAATAAAACAACTAGCAGATGAGGAAAATGTCAATGAAGAATTGAAAGCTAAAGACCAAATGGAATGGGTAAGATGTATGAATAATATAAAGAACAGAGCTGAAGAAATTGTACTTAAAGAACTTATTTATGTATAAAATTGATTACTAAAAAATTATTCAAAGAGAAATTAAAAGTACAAAAAGGGGATTAAATAATAATCTATAAAATAAATTTATGTACCTAGAAAAGTCCAAATAAAGGTACTATAAATTAAAAATAAGTATCACATAAAGTGCAACGCAAGGTACAAAAATAGGTGCAATAAATTATTTTATAAATCCATTTCTTGTCCTAGCTAGCAAGCAATGAATGTGGGAGACCGAAAAAATCATTTTCTGTCTCAGCAAGCAATGAATTCGTTCACACGAATTCTGCTTGCTCCCCATTCTGTTCAATGGGACAAGTCCCAAGCCCTTTTATAAAAATTTGAGTGAGAGGAGAATAGAAAATGAAAAATTTAAGAGAAGTAAACGATGATATATTAAAAGAATGGTTAGAATTTAGAGAAGAAACTATTTTATGCTATCTTAATGAAGAAGATAAAAAACATGGATTATTTATTGATGAAATATCTGAAAAGATTTTGAAAAATGTTCCTAAACAAAATAAGAAATATGTTGAAAAGCAATTAAATGAGCTAGATAAAAATTTTATGGATTACTTAGGTTATTGGAATGAAAAATATTATAGGAATGGATTTGTTGATGGGATAGAATTAATTAGAGGTTGTGGTCATATATAAATTATTAAAAGTGTGAAAGATACAATTTTCTTTCACACTTTATCTTTTTATACTTCAAAATAATCTTCTATATTACTGCTAGACCATCCACCATAACCAGGTCTACCAGGAGTCCCACTAAATCCTGGTCTTCCTGGTGTGCCAGGTATACCTGGTGTTCCAGGAGTTCCACCAATTCCTGGTTGATATGGTAAATATCCAGTGTAATTTAATTTAAATGCAAGAGCTTTATTTTTTGAATCATATAAAACGCCATTTTCATACCAACCAATGTGCTTACCATTTTTTATATTATATATATTTCCATTGTAAATCCAAGCTAGATTTTTACCAGTTTTACTTATAAGTCTATCATCATATGTAAATAACTCAGCTTGTCCATTTTTATTATATAGCCATTCCATAGTAATTTACTCCTTTCTATCCTTTATATGGATACTTATCACTTTTTATTCGATTTTCTTTCCATTGTACTGCTTGCAAATTCTTAGGTGAATCTGTTCCTCCTTTTGATACAGGGTGTCTATGATCAACTTCCCATCCCATATCACTTTGTTTTCCATATGAGGATTTAAAAATGGTATTACCATAATCATCTCTTCTATAAACTTCTGGATTTTTTCCTCTAATTTTGTGAGCGTTATTCCATGCTTCTTCTACTTTTTTATTCATTTTTTATTCCTCCTACCTACTAAATTATTAGAACTAAGATTTTCCGTTACTAAAAATCTTATATTGTTTGTATTTAATTATTCTTCTATTTTCTTATCAGTAATCGAAAAGCCTTTTTTCCATATTCTGATGCATGCATAATTTTACCTGTTTTAGGATGTCTATAGCTTTTCACAAATATATAATACTCTTTTGTCATATGATATTCTCCTTTTTTTCATACAACTATTGCAAAGAAAATTTTCATATGATATAATTTTAATACGATTAATTAAGACTATATGTAACGCATATGTTTTTTCTTTTTAGCTAAATTGGCGTTTAGCTATGCAATAGTTACCAAACTTTCAAGCCGTTTGGTAGCTTTTTTTTATGTGTTTTCTAATAATGTTAATAACTCAAGAAAGTAATATTTTCTATTTCTAATTCTATCGTCGCCTGACAACACACCTGCTTCCTCTAATGTTGATATGTATTTTCTGGCTTGCGAAGGACTAATATTTATAGTCTTTTCTAAGTATGAAGAACTAATGATTGGTTGTGAAAAAATACATTCAATTATATTCTCGTATTTTTGGGAATTAATAATTTTTCTTATTTTTTCTGATGTTTTATCATATATTGAATCTAACGAATCAATATATTTTATATGTTTTTCTGCTTGTACTGTACACATCTTTAAAAAGAACTTAATCCATTCTGTGTAGTCATTTTTTCTAGAATCAGTCAATTTGTTATAATAAATAATTTTATTTTGGCTAATAGCTTCACTAACATAGAAAAATGGAACTTTTATTACATTAAACTTATACAAACATAAACTAATTAACAATCTGCCTACACGTCCATTACCATCATCAAAAGGGTGAATTGATTCAAATTGTGAATGTATTATAGCCGTTTTTATTAGAGGATTGATATCTATTTTTGTATCATTCATAAAGTCTATTAATTCGTCCATGTATTTTTTTGTTTCAGTATAATGTGGTGGATTAAATACAACAGTTCCAACACTATTAACAATAAAATTATCTACTTCTTTATATTTTCCTAATGTATGTTCTTTATTTTCAGCTATAATACCATTAAGCATCATTCTATGTAATTCTTTAATAAAAGTATGATTAAAATTATTTTGACTTAGATATGTGGCTCCATAATGTAATGCTTTTGTGTGATTTGTAGCTTCCTTATAAATTTTTTCATTTTTCTTTTCCTTATCTTCATTTATTACATCTTCTAACACAGCTGACATTGTTGTTTGAGTACCTTCTAAATACATTGAAGATATTGCTTCTTTTGTGTTTAAAAGTGGCATTAGTATGTTATCAAATTTATAGGATTTAATTTTTTCTTCTAAAATTCCTAGACTTTTTGATGCTATAAAAAGTTCATTTATAAAGTAATTTGAATTATATTCTTTTATTCTATCTTTTATAAACTTTAAATTTCCCATATAATTACCTCCTTTTATAATTATGGAATTATTATACATCTTATTTTTATAAATGTCAATAATTAACGCTCGACTTTTTGCAAAAGTCGAGCGTTAATTATGCTGAATATATGATTTTATAATAATATTAACATCCTGTCCACTTACAATCTATAGAAATAATTGATGCTGGCATTCCAACAATTTGAATATCAAATTTTAAACTATTTTCAACATATGTGGATGCATTATGAATTCTAAAACTAAATTGCCATCCTTCATTCATATATAATTCAATAGTATTGCTACTTTCAGGTTTAAAGCCTATATTTACAATTCTAGTTGGTAACTTAGCAATAGGAATTATAGTCTTAGGTTTTTCTTTTTTGCTAGCTTTATTTAATGTTCCTCTTAAATTATACGATTGTATTTGTGTAATTTTTTTATTATCAATACTAATTACCTTATAAAAATCAAATTCACCTAACAAGTATTCAACTAGTTTTTTAGGTAAATCTGGATGTTTATCAGCATTTCTTTTAATTTCGTTCATAAATGCATTTAATAAAGGAATATATACATCTTTATCTTTATTTTCCAAGTCACTCCATTTTAGTCCTTGTTCCTTTTTAGAATTAATTAATTCAAATATTGGAGCAATATCATTCCAATAATCATTTGAGCATTTAATTCCATACCATCTTTCTCCAAAATCAAGTTTAGGACCTAATCTACTATGTTTTACTGCAAAATGATTATGCTTTATACTTAATCCTATTTCCCATTTTTCTTCATTTCTAATAATTATAATGTCTCTAACATCTCCAATTTTGCCTTCTTGATCTTTCTGCATTTTTAATACTAAACAATCATCATCTTTTTCTGTTATCATAGGTTCTAAGTCAAAAATTGAATATACAGCTGTTAATGCACTTTGCTCAAAAGTCTCTTTGGTTTCTTTATCTATAATATTCCAGCACTCTTTTGCTATTTCGTATGTAGAACTATCTTCTATGATAGATTTTCTATGTTTATTTATTTCAGTATTTAGAGTTTCAATACAAATATATTCATAAGCTCTTCCAAATACATTGCTTTGATTACTCATAAAACAACATCTCCTTTTATACTAATACTTTTTTAATAGCACATGCAACTTCGTATGCTAAATTAACAGGTACAGCATTTCCTATCATTTTATATGCATCATTAGTGTTGTTATATACAAATTTAAAATTATCTGGAAATCCTTGTACTCTCGCTACTTCTCTTATAGTCATTCTTCTATATAAATTTTCTTTTCCTTCAACAAATCTGCAATCATTTTTATCTACTTTTATCATTTTTGGTGCTTGAGGATGAATCTGACATTGTCTTCCTGAAGCTTGTACTGTAAATGCTTGCTCATCCCAACTTTTTACTCTGTTACGACTCATAAAAATAGGCGAATAACTTCCTATAAAATATTCATTATTATTGATTGCATTAGGATTATGCTGATTCTTTTCTCCAGCTGGAACTGCTGAATCTTGTAAATCCCAAATGATATCTCTTAGAGTTATTTTATTATTATCATCTTCTGTTGAACCTTTTGGAAAATCAAATTTTATATTTAAGTCTTTTCTAAAACCAATGTAAAAAACTCTTTTTCTTTCTTGTGCAACACCATAATCTTTTGCATTAACTAAAGTAAGAGAAACATCATACCCACATTCTTCAAACATTTTTATAATGTTTTTAACTGCCTCAGAATGTCTATCTGCTAACATTCCACTAACATTTTCAGCCAAGAAAAACTTAGGTTGTACACTTTTAAGAATACGTATATATTCAAAAAAAAGTTTTCCTCTATCATCTTCTATTCCTTTTAAGGAACCTGCCTCTGACCAAGATTGACAAGGAGGTCCACCAATAATTCCATCAATATCCTTAGGAAGAGTTTTGGCATCTATTTTCCTTATATCTTCTTTCAACAGTTTAGTTTGAGGATGATTTACTTCAAATGTTTTCCATATATTTTTATCAAATTCATTAGCGATAGGAATATCAAATCCTGCTTTCTCGAAGCCTAGATCCAATCCTCCACATCCACTGAACAAGCTAAGTATTTTCATATTAAGACCTCTTTTCTTCTAATTATATTTTATATCATAAAAAGCAAAATTTATCAATACACTTCATTCCAGCATAATTACTTGAAATAGCGTAGTATTGCTTCTTTTTGTTCATTAATTAAATATTTTTATTATTTTGCCTCAATATTTAATTTTGGATATTAAAAATAATTTAAAAATATTTGTCCGGTTTTTTCTAAATTTTCAGCTTTTATATATAGAAGGTTTAAGAATTTTAATAAATAGACTTAACTTTCTACTATTTTGTGAGGAAACAAGTAGAAGGAGATTTTATATGCAGAGAAAAAAATTCTTAAAAACTTTTCAAAATTTGTTAAGATTTTTGATTTTCATTTTGCCTTTATTAGTAGGAGCATAAAAAAATTGAAATTAAATGTCATCTTTTTCAAATTTTTAGTGCTGTTCTTATTAGAAGGTTTAAAAAGTTAGGAAAATTCAAAAATATTTGTAGTGTTTTTATAAAATTTTCAGCTTTTTATACATAGAAGGTTAAAACTACAAAATATTTTAGTGAAACAGGTTGTAATTTTGCTTCTAAGTGAGGAAACATTTGAAAGGAGGGAAACAATATGGAAGAGAGAGTAATTGATACATATCCAAAATTTTATACAACAGCAGATGTAATGAAAATACTTAAGATTGGAAATAGAGCTTGTTTAGATTTATTCCACAGAGCAGACTTTCCTTGTGTAAAAGTTGGACGAGCATTTAAGATTTCAGAAGAAAACTTTAAGGAATATTTTAGTACTAGAAGAGTTAATAACTAAATAAAAATGTATATAAAATTAAACCTTCGATTAACTCTGAAATTTAGTACAAACTAAAGGAAGGCTATTGATATCTGATTATAAAATTGGTATAATTGTCATGTATAAAATTTATATCAGATTAACCTTCCTTTGAAATTTATTTAAGGAGGTAAAACGATGAATTTTAAAGGAATAACATGTGGTACATATTACGATAAAAGAGAAAAGAAAATTCCTGGAAGTAATAAGAAATATAGTAAATCTATATGTACCGAATGTGAATTAAACAAATCTGGTAAAGAGAACATTGACAATGAAGAACAATATAATATTTGTAAGTCTTGTGATAAATTCTATGTATCTAAAAGTTGTAAAGCTTTACTTACTATTGGAAGAGACCAAACAACAGGTAAAGTTAAAAGAAAAACATTTATTGGTGAAACCGAAGAAGAAGCATTTAGTAAAGCACTTCAAAGTAAGCTTAAACTAGATGAAGAAGGTGGTCCAAGAATAATTACTAAAACCAATAAAACCTTAAAAGAGCTGGTAGAGCCTATGATAGAAGAACAGTTCAAGTTAGGACAAATTAAGGAATCTACTTATAAGAGAAAGCTCGATACTTTGAAACAATTAGCCAAGACTTCATTTGCAAATAGACCTATTGCAAAAATATCAAGAAAGGATGTTGTTAACTATCTTGCAAACCTGAAATCTTATTCAAAAACTACTATTAAACAAAATTATGAATTATTATGTATGGGATTTGGAGAAGCATATCATCAAGGAATTATACAAGATAACTTTATGGCTGGATATAAAAGAATTAAAAAGCCTAAAAGTGAATATGTTGGACATCATAGAATTGCTCTAACTATCGAAGAACAAAAGAAACTTATACAGTTCTTGACTGATGTAAATTATTCTAAATTCAAACATAAATACTTATTTTTACTGTTAATGAGTACAGGAATGAGAATTGGCGAAGCTTTGGTATTAGATTATACAAAGGATATTGATTTAGAAAAAGGAATTATAATTGTTAGAAGAACACAGACAAAAGATACTGCAGGTAAATCTAGAATTGGAGATTCAACTAAAACTTTTTCAGGTCAAAGAATTATTAATCTTAATACTATAAGCAAAAGTGCATTAGAAGAAGCTGTAAAACATATTATTCCAAATAAGTTTCACTTATTGTTTTATAATCCAACTAATAAAGATTTTGGATTATACGAAGAATCAAGTATAAATTCAGCACTTAAAAGAGCAGGAATAAAACTTAATCTTGGAACTTATGAAGAAGTTAATTCTAAAGGAAATAAAGTTACAAGAACAGATTTACATACACACATGCTTAGAGGTACTTTTGCAACAAGATGTGCAGAAGCAAAGATTGATCCAAATGTATTAAAAGAAATACTTGGTCATTCTGATACAGCAGTTACAATGAAATATTATATTGATATTGATACTGATTTTATTGAATCAGAGAATCAAAATGTTGTCGATTATTTAATTAATAAAAATATATTTGAGTATGCAAAGTAATTAGCAATTCATAGCGAAAAACATTAATGAAAAAACGAAAGAATTGTACGGAATTTCAAGGAATTAAAGATACAAAATGTTCCGTAAAAGTGTTCCGCAAAGCAAGTTTAAATCGCTAGAAGTCGCTAAATATCATAGAAAATAGCTCGAGGTATCGTAGCAACACCTCGACCAGATTAAAAATCTATCTCACAGTATTTGAGGATGTTCATAATATCTAAGAATATTTGAGGTAGTATTTTTTTGCCTATTTTTAGCTGTGTATATCTGCCAATATTTCCTGGTTGCATTAAGATTGCATTATAATAAAAAAAAGTATGTGCAGTTACAATACACATACAGGTAAACAATATAACACCTCCCGAACGAGAGTACATTGTTTAATGTAACTATATAACAACACAATTTATAATTCTGTCAAACAGTCTTTTGAAAAATTTTTTTCTGTGCAATAATATCATATACATGCCAATGTTTTTTTCACCAGAAGCTATTGTTGCATCTTTTTCTATTTCACTAAATTGAATTAGTTCAAAATTACTAAAAAGAGCTTTGACTTCTTGTTCTGTTAAAAATATTATATTTTCTTTTGTTTCTGCCCATGTATCTTTTTTTCCAAAGAAATTTCCAACAAAATAACCGTTCATTTGAAAGAGAATTAGTTATATTTTTCCATATGTCATTAAAAAACTCTTTTTTTGAAAAAGGTAGGCTAAAATTTGCAACAATTAAATTTACTTTAGGCAAATTCATTTCACCAAAAAAGCATTTTTCAAACTTAAAATTCTCTGATTCTTTTTGGTTTAGCTGTTCTCTTATAATAGATTCTGTATCTTCTTTATCTATAGATAAAACCTTCCAATTATTTTTTAGTAACTCTATAGTGTCTCTTCCTGCACCACACCCTAAGTCAACAGCTTTTCCCGGTAACACATTAAAGTTTAAAAAATTAAGTACATTTAAATGTGGCTTTGCATTTTTTGTAATATTATAATATTCTTCCTTATTCCTTTGCATCCATATTCTCCTCTTAATAATATATTAAATTAATTCTTTATTAATATAACAACTAAAAATATATTATTCAATCATTATTCTTGAGCGCTTTTTCTAAAATTATAAATATTAATCTAATTATTTTATAATTATGTCCAACTGTACTAACTTTTCCATCTATTTACATACTTCCTTTAGCTCCTCTTCAACAATATCTTCACAACTTCTCATTGCTAAAATTGTCTTTTCAAACAATTCTTCTAGGCTCATTTCAAGGACTTCTGCACCTTTGCTTATAACATCTCTCGAACATCCTGCTGCAAATTTTTTATCTTTAAATTTTTTCTTTAAACTTGAAACTTCCATATCTTTTGTACTTTTTGAAGGTCTCATTTTAGCTGCAGCCCATATTAAACCAGTTAGCTCATCTACAGCATAAAGTACTTTTTCCATAGCATGTTCTGGTTTTATATCCGAACAACTTCCATAACCATGACTACATATAGCATGTACCATTTCATCACTAGCATTAATTTCTTTTAATAATTCTGGTGCCTTTTTACAATGTTCATCAGGATATTTTTCAAAGTCCACATCATGTAATAGTCCAACTAATCCCCAAAAATCCTCATTATATCCCATCTGTTCTGCAAAATATATCATTACTCCTTCTACTGTAAGAGCATGTCTAATATGAAATTCCTCTTCATTATATTTTTTTAATAATTCAATTGCTTCTCTTCTTTCCAATTCTTTCCCTCCTAAATTGTAATAAATAAAAATTTTTTTACATATTATAGTGAAATTATAGCACATAAGCAATCTTATTGCGATATTTTCATAAATTGTTTCTTATGTTCTCACAAATTATTTTATTATAAAGTTTACACTACATATTAATTATTATATAATTATAAGTGTATTAAATATTAAAGCTTACTTGGATCTACTATAATATTAAAATATAAAATATTTACAATTAGAGGTAATTATGAAAATATTATTTAAAAATATTACTGCATTAAATAAAGACGAATATTTAGAATTAATTAAATTTCATGGTAAGAAAAATAACCTAAAATACTACTCATATACAGCTGTAATGGGATTAATTCTTATCATAGGAATGTCATATCAAATTATTTTAAAAAACTATGTTTCGTTAATTTTACTAGCTCTAATTTTTATAGGATTTTTAGCATACAGATTTATAGAACCTTATAGAAAATCGGAAAAAGAAATAAAAGGCGAAAAAATACAAGGAAATTTAATTAATACATACATTTTTTATGATGAAAATTTTGTTGTGAAAAATAAATACGGAAAAGACACTTTAAAATATAGAAAATTATTTAAAGTATACGAAAATACTAATGCATTTTATCTTTATATTAATAAAGAAGATGTTTTTATTATGGAAAAAGATAAATTTGAAATTGGTAATTCAGAAGATTTTAAAGAATTTATATCAAAAAAGATAGGATATAAATTTAAAAGTTAAAGTTAAAGTTAAAGTTTAACTTTAACTTTAGTTTCAACTTTAGTTTTAGTTTCAACTTTAATTTTAGTTTTAATTTCAATTCTAACAACTAATTCAATTAATTATTATATTATTAATTTGATTAGTTGTTAATTAAGCTTTATAAATTTTATCCTCAGTTAAAATTTATTATCAAACTCTATTTTATATTCATATTATAATATTAAATTGTCTTAATTAAAAACTGCTTGATACATTACTAAAAAACTTATTATTAAATTTAATAAATGTTAAATACTTATTTACTAATTAGTTTTGTACACAAGTTAATGCAAACAAAATTAAATTTAATTTTTAATATTAATTATTGGAGGTATAAAATGGAGGAAAATTCTAATGGCTCTATAGTTAATACTAAAGAACCGTATTATTACAATAAATTAATTTACAACATACATGAATTGTTATCTCATCACACTTTTATTCAAAGTATAATAATTGGAAATAGTGTTCTTGGAAAAACTATTCCATGTATAAAAATAGGTAAAGGAAGCAATGTAGTACTTTATCATGCTGGAATTCACGCAAATGAATGGATTACCTCTTTACTAATGATGAAATTTATTGAAAACTTTTGCATCGCATATGAAGAAAATAACAATTTACATGGTTTTAATGTAAGGGATTTATATAACAAAACCACTTTATTTATAGTTCCTATGGTTAACCCTGATGGTATTGATTTAGTTACAGGAAATGTACCAGAAAATAGCGAAATTTTTAGTAATTACATGCAAATAGCTAGAAACTTCCCTAATATTCCTTTTCCAAGTGGATGGAAAGCAAACTTTAATGGTGTTGATTTAAATTTGCAATTTCCTGCTAATTGGGAAGAAGCAAAAAAAATAAAATTTGCTCAAGGATTTAACAAACCATCCCCAAGAGACTATGTTGGTGAGGGTCCTTTAACAGAACCAGAATCTCTTGCTTTATATAATTTTACATTAACACATAACCCTAATTTAACAATTTCTTACCATACTCAAGGAGAAGTTATCTTCTGGCAATATTTAAATTATAATCCTGCAAATGCCTTAGAAATTGCGAAAAAATTCTCACAGCTTTCAGGATATAAAGTTGAAGAAGTTCCATATAACGCTAGTTTTGCTGGCTATAAAGATTGGTTTATTTCTAAATATAACAAACCAGGATATACCATAGAAGCTGGACTTGGTGAAAATCCTCTTCCACTTTCACAATTCGATAAAATTTATAAAGATAATGAAGGTATTTTGCTTTACGGTATGTCTGCTCAAACATAAATAAATTATTACTTCAAGCAAAAACTAAAAATTTTTTATTAATACAGGAACTTACAGTAATGAAGAATGTAAATTTTATTTAGTTTCTGTTTTTACCATAAAAAGCACTTAAATATTAGTATTTTATAAATATGTTCTTTAACAAATCTATAATTACCAATATTTAAGTGCCTTTATGTTTCTTATTATTTTTTATAGATATTTATTCATTATAATTTATTTTCTAACTATATTATTTTACAATATTAAATATAAATTTTTAAAAATGATAGTACAATTTCAATTGCATAATATATACCCATAATTAATGCAAATTTCCAAAAAATATTTTTGTTTTCTTTTTCTCCAACTATATCTTTTAATGTAAAGAATAATAACACTATTGATAGTATTCCACAAAAACCTGCAAAAGGAATAGTAACTGTAGTAATTTTAGAACCTACTAATGTTAATAATCCAACTATCTCTGCAATAACTACTGGTATTTTTGCAATTGTAACACTACTTGCAATATGCATAAAAGATTTGTTCTTTTCTTTGCTAAATCCATATGCCAATGCTGAAATTATTGCTATTGAGCATATTGGTGCAATTAATTCTTTTATTATATCTAAGAATTTTGAAAAGAAATGTTCTAAAAAGCTTGGAAAACTACCATATTTACTAAACAAATATATTTCTGCTGTAGAAAATACATTATGCATAAAAATTATTACAAGCCAAACAACGAGTATTATTGCAGCAATTTTTAAATATTTATTACTTGGTTTTTTTGTTATTTCTGCAATTTTTCCAAGTGGGTCTTTAAAAAATTCTTTAAAAAATCCTGTTGCTTCTTTAGCTTGTTTTTTTACATTTGCATTATTAAATGCATTTTGTCCTGCATAATTATTTGCATTTTGATTCATATTTGTTCCCATATTATTTTGAAAATTTTGATTAACATTATTTTGTGCATTTAAATTTGTATTGTTTTGACTATTTTGATTCATATTATTGTTTTGCATGTTTTCATTTGTACTATTTTGTCCAACATTTTTGTTTACATTATTTGGTTCATTTTTGTTTTCTTCCATAATTAACATCCCTTTCTTTTTAATCTTTTTCTATTAAACTACAAAATTCTCTAAAAGTAAATAGATTAGGTAAATTAAGAATAAATTTTAACCAGTAACTAGAATTTACTTTTTCTAATTATATTTTACTTTTAAAATTCACAAATTTTAATTTCAAATGGAATTTCTAGAAATTTTAATTTTTTACTAACTAAATTTTAATTAATTTTGTAACAAATTAATCACATTAATTGCTTAACATACAAAAAATAATTTTTAAATTTATATTAAAACAAATATATTTTTTATAAATGGGTATTCTAAAAAATGAAAAATATGATAAAATGTAGTAAATTATTTTTAAGGAGGAGATTTACTAATGCCAAAAAAAGAATTAGAAGATTTAAAAAAGAAATTATTTAGTTCTAAAGAAAATGGTTGGCTAGAATTAAATAACAACACTAAACAAGACGTTTTTTCATATGCGAAAGGATATATAAACTATTTAAATAATTCAAAAACAGAAAGAGAAATTATTGCTACTTCAAAGAAAATAGCAGAGGAAAATGGATTTCAAGATATAGAAAAAATTAAAGAATTAAAAGCTGGAGATAAAATTTATTATATTAACCATGAAAAAAGTATGTATCTTGCAATTATAGGTAAAGATAACATTGAAAATGGATTAAATATTATAGGTTCTCATGCCGATTCTCCTAGATTAGATTTAAAACCAAATCCATTATATGAAGATTCTGAATTAGCATTTTTTAAAACTCATTATTATGGAGGAATTAAAAAATATCAATGGACAACCATCCCTTTAGCTATTCATGGTGTTATTGTTAAGGCAAATGGTGAAAAAGTAGAAATAAAAATTGGTGAAGATGAAACTGACCCAATATTTACTATAACTGATTTATTACCACATTTAGCCCAAGACCAAATGGAAAAAAAATTAAAAAATGGAATAGATGGAGAAGATTTAAATTTACTAGTTGGTAGCATTCCATATGACAAAGAAATTACTGAAGCTGTTAAACTAAATATTTTAAATATTTTAAATGAAAAATACGGAATTACAGAAGTAGATTTTACAAGCTCTGAATTAGAATTAGTTCCTGCAATGCCTTGTAGAAGTATGGGATTTGACAGCAGCATGGTAGCAGGTTATGGTCAAGACGATAAAATCTGTGTTTATGCTTCATTAACAGCTTTAATGAAGATAGATAACCCTAAAAAAACAGCAGTATGTATAATTTCTGATAAAGAAGAAATCGGTAGTATGGGAAATACAGGAATGGAATCACATGTATTTGATACATTTATTGCAGAAATATTAAATAAAATGGGTATAAATAAACCAAACTTATTAGATAAAGTGTTTTGTAAGTCAAAAATGTTATCTGCAGATGTAGATGCTGCATTAGACCCAATCTATGCATCTGTTTCTGAAAGAAATAATGCTTCTTATTTAGGAAAAGGAGTAGGACTTAACAAATATACTGGTGCTAGAGGAAAATCTGGTGCATCTGATGCAAATGCTGAGTTTGTTGCAGAAATTAGACATATATTTGAAAATAATAATGTAAAATATCAAGTAAGCGAACTTGGAAAAGTAGATGTTGGAGGTGGAGGAACTATTGCATATATCCTTGCTAATAAAGGTGTAGATGTAATAGATTGTGGAGTTCCTATTTTATCAATGCATTCTCCTTATGAAGTTTCAAGTAAATTTGACTTATATTCTGCTTACCAAGGATATATTGCATTTTGGAAAAATTAAATATATTTAATATAATTAACTCTAATACTGAAATATACAACAAATGTTAGATAAAAATTGATATGAAAAGGGTCCCTCATTTGAGGGACCCTTACTAGAAATGTTTGTTGGTCTAAATCACCTTCCGCTGTGGTGCTCCCATCTGTCACACAAACGAGGCGCATATCCGCTGCACTCACCAGGTCTCGGACATACATCCGTACCCTTTAAAACACAGGGGATTTCTCCAGGTTTCAGATGCCGCCCATTTGCGGCATTTTCAGTGTTTTGGACCTTGTTAGTTACAACTTCCGCTTTGCTCATAGCTCAGCACACCTTTCTCTATAAAATTTGTAACATCCTATATTATACCACATAATTAACAGAATATCAACCTTTTTTGTTTGACATATGACGACATCTATTTTACAGACTTTTCTAATATTTTTAATACTTTTTCATTGACTTTTACAAAAAAACATGTTATATTAATAAATGTACTTATTTCTAATAATAAGTATTTAGTTGGGTCAGTAGCTCAGTTGGATAGAGCATCGGCCTTCTAAGCCGAGGGTCGGGGGTTCGAATCCCTCCTGGCTCACCAAAAAAGTCTTATACGAACCTTGTATAAGTACAACAGAAATGTTATTAGTATAAGACTAATAACATTTTTTGTTGTATAATTTTTCAAGAAGGGAACAATAATGTATGAATAATATAGATTTAATGAAATATTGGTTTGAAAGTAGCGATAGCGATTTTGATACAATGAAAGTCTTATTTGAAAATCACAAAAATACATGGTGTTTATTTATAGGACATCTTGTAATAGAAAAATTATTAAAAGGTTTATATGCCAAAAATAATCCTGAAAATCCAATATCACCAAAAATTCATAACCTAATATTACTTTCACAAAAAGCAAATCTAGAAGTTCCAAATGAAATAAAAGAAAAAATACAAGTTATTAATACTTTTAACATAAGTGCTAGATATGATGATTATAAAAAGACTTTTGAAGAAAAATGTACTAATGAATATACTACTTTACAATTTAAGAACATTGAGGAGGTTCAGAAATGGTTGAAAGAGCAATAAAAAAAGATATTTTAGATAATATCAATAAATTTATAGAAGAAATTAAAAAACATTATAAAATTACAGCAATTATATTATTTGGTTCTTATGCAAAAGGTACTGAGAATGAGGATAGTGATATTGATATCGCAGTTATTTCAGATGACTTTGATGATATATATGATAGTATGGCTCATTTAATGGGAATGACTTGGGAAATTGATGCTAGAATAGAGCCACATCCCATTAAGAAAAAGGATTTTGATGAAGTGTCTGATTATTTTATAAAAGAAGTTATTGATACAGGAATAAAAGTTGCTTAGATTTATATTATACTTACAAGACTTAATATTAATTTAATGGATGGAATCAAAATAGTTCCATCCATTTTTTAGATTATGCTGATAATCATTAATATATATCATAAATATTCAAAATATTTCTTCTCTCCTATTTTCCCAGAATTATATCTAATTGATATTCTCTATTCTTTCTATATATTGTAAGTGTTACTTTGTCTCCTGGCTTTTTTGAATATATATATCTTCTTAAATCACTCATTTTATTAAGCTCTGTATTATCTATTTTAGTAATAATATCTCCTATTGTTAAATTAACCTGACTAGCTGGTGAATATCTTGTTATTTCTGCAACATATATTCCATTTTCTATTTCTATTGATGTGTCTATATAAGAAATCATATTTTTATCATATGCAAATATTCCAAGTGTTGCTTCCTCAAATTTTCCTTCTTTAGAAAATCTATTTATAATAGGTTTTACAACATCTATTGGAACAGCAAAACCAATTCCCTCTGCTGACGTTATTTTTACTGTATTTATTCCTATTATTTCACCATTTGCATTAATAAGTGGTCCCCCACTGTTTCCCTGGTTTATTGTTGCATCTGTTTGTATTAAATCATCCATATAAGATACTTTTATTTCATTTTCTTGCTTTTCTTCTAATTTTATTGTTCTATTTACAGCACTTATAATTCCTGCTGTTACTGTCCTTTGAAATTCAAATCCTATTGGATTTCCTATGGCATATACAGCTTGGCCTACTTTTATATTTTCAGAACTTCCAAGTGTTGCATATGTTAGCCCAGTCATATTTATTTTGCAAATTGATAAATCTAGACTAGAATTAGACCAAACCACATTAGCTTTGTATGACCTTCCATCTTCTAAAGTAACATAGCAATTACTAAATTTTTTTCCTGTTACATGTTCATTTGAAAGAATATATCCGTTTTCTGTTACTATAACTCCGCTTCCTAGCCCTAACTCTCCTACGCCATCATTTAAAAATATTGTGCTCCCTGTATTTTTAATTTTAGATATTCCTACTACGCAACTAGTTGTTTTTTCTATCATATTTTGTAACTCTTCATCCTCTTTATGTGCATAATTAAATGTCTGTGATGTTCTCTCCACATTATTTTCTTCCAATCTAACACTTTTATTAATATCTATGTTCATATAATTTTGGTATAATAATAAAATTATTATAAAAATTAATATACTAATAAAAGTTACTAAAAAATATTTCTTTATTCTTCTACTTTTTTGTCTTTTTATGTATCTTTCCATTATATCTCCAATCTTAATTTTTATAAATTATTTTTCTATATTTCCATTTTTTACAAATTACATTTTGGTTAATTCATATATATTTCTCTCAATTTATAATAATTAACCAAATTTGTTTAATTAAATCAAACTTATATTTAATAAATTAAATCATATTTACTAAAGCAAAATGCTTTTGTATTTTTACAATAATATAAACTTATTTACTTTTAATTTGCTTATTTATATTTTTTACAAATATATTAATTTTAAACAATTATTTAATTAATTGTTTAATTTTTTTACTTAAATCTTTATTTATACAAAAAGCCAAAATTAAATTTATAAATTTACATTTTTTTGCTTTTATATTTTTATTAATGGTTGATTTTTTTTATTTGTTTTTGTATAATCATACATAGTTATGGTCATTTTGAGAAAAGGGGAATTATTATGGAAAATTTGTATAACTTAACAAATCCTCAAAAGTCTATTTGGCTAACTGAGCAATATTATAAAGGCTCAAACATAAACAATATATGTGGTTCTTTAACCATTAAACAGCCACTTGACTTTGAAAAATTTAAACAAGCTATTCAATTATTTGTAGAAAATAATAGTAGTTTTAGAATTTGCTTAAAAATGGATAATAATGAAATTAAGCAATATGTAAAAGATTTTTCATATTTTGACATTGACATTATTGATTTAAAAGATGAAAAATCTGTTAAAGAATATGAGCACTATCTTGCTTCTTTACCTTTATTTGACTTTGATAAGCTTTTATTTAAATTTGTAATATTTCGTTTGCCAAACGGTTATGGTGGTTTTATTATTAATACTCACCACATTATTTCTGACTCTTGGTCACTTGGCATAACAGTAAATGAAATTATAAATTACTATTCATCTTTATTAAAAAATACAAAATATGAGCAAAAAAAATATTCTTACATGGATTTTTGTAAATCCGAGCAAGAATATCTATTAAGTTCTCGTTTTGAAAAAGATAAAGAATATTGGTCTACTGTATATGAAACTGTTCCAGATACAGTTAGTATTCCTACTCTCAAAAATTTGGATTCAAATTCTATTTCTGCAAATAGAATTACTCATACTATTAATGGAAGTTTATTCACACAAATTCAGTCATACTGCAAATCGCAAAAAATTTCAATATATAATTTTTTAATAGCAATATATTCTATATATATTAGTAGAGTTTGTAACTCTAATGATTTTGTAATTGGGACACCTATTTTAAACCGTTCAAATTACATAGAAAAGCAAACAACTGGTATGTTTATAGACACATTACCTTTTAGAATTAGTGTAAATTCTGAGGTTTCTTTTAGTGACTTTTTAGCTAAAATTTCTAAAGATAGTATGGCATTATTAAGACACCAAAAATATTCATATCAATATATTATAGAAGATTTAAGAAAAAGAAACTCTAGCCAACCAACTTTATACAATGTTTTAATGTCTTACCAAATAACAAAAATGAATGAAAAAATGGAAGAAATTCCACATAATAGTGACTGGACTTTTAATGATACTATGTCTGATGACTTAGATATACACATTTTTGACTTTAATGATACAAATTCACTTAATATTTCTTATGATTATAAAACAAATATGTATGACGAAAATTATATTAACTCTATGCATAAACGTATTTTACATATTATTAGTCAGGTTACAAGCACACCAAACATGTTAATAAGTCAAATAGATATTGTAACTCCATATGAAAAAAAGCAAATATTATTCGATTTTAACAATACTAAAACACAGTACCCTAAAGATAAAACTGTTGCAGAATTGTTTGAAGAACAAGTAAGATTATCACCTTCTAAAAATGCAGTATTTTTTGAAGGAAATTATATGACTTATAAGGAACTAAATGAAAAAGCAAATCAATTAGCAAATACTTTATTAAAAAATAATGTAAAATCTGGTAATGTAGTTAGTTTGTTTATGGAAAAATCTATTGAAAGTATTATAGCAATTTTAGCCACATTAAAAATAGGAGCTGCTTTTTTGCCATTAGATGTAGAATACCCTAAAGAAAGAATAGACTATATTTTATCTAATTCTGAAACAAAATTAATACTTACTACTAAAAATTTTGAAAACGGTATTATTACAAATATACCTAAACTTTGTGTAGATTTATCTAATAAAAAAATTTATAATAATTCTGTTTCAAAAGCTAATTTAAATATCATAGGTTTACCTGAAGATATGGCTTATATAATGTATACTTCTGGCTCTACAGGTAACCCAAAAGGTGTAATTGTTTGCAATAGAAATATTGTAAGACTTGTTAAAAATAACAAATTTATAAAATTTGAAAATGATGAGCACATTTTACAAACAGGCTCTATAGTTTTTGATGCTTGCACATTTGAAATATGGAGTGCTTTACTTAATGGATTTTCTTTGTATTTAATACCAAAAGAAAAATTGCTTGATGTAAAATACTTAGAAAAATATTTAGTTGAGAATAAAATTACTATTTTATGGCTTACTGCCTCTCTTGGTAATTATATTTGTGACCAATCCCCAAATATTTTTAAAAATGTACATTATTTATTAACAGGTGGAGATGTACTTTCTGTAAAACATATTAAAAAAATGCAAGAAGCTAACCCAAATTTAACTATAATAAATGGTTATGGTCCTACAGAAAATACTACTTTTTCTGCTTGTTATAAAATAGATAAAAATTTAACAGATGCCTCTATTCCTATTGGTTATCCTATTTCAAACTCTACCTGTTACATAGTGTCTAGTACAGGAAACTTGCAACCAGTTGGAATTCCTGGAGAATTGTGGGTTGGTGGAGATGGTGTAAGTTTGGGTTATTTACACCGTGATGATTTAACAAAAAAGAATTTTATTAAAAATCCATTCGCAGATGGTAGAATGTATAAAACTGGCGACTTAGCTCGTTTTCTTGATGATGGCAAAATAGAATTTTTAGGAAGAATTGATAACCAAATTAAAATACGTGGTTTCCGTGTAGAGCTTTCTGAAATTAATGATAAAATTATGCAATATAGTGGTATAAAACAAGCATATACTATATTTAAAAAAACAGATATTACAAGTACAATTTGCAGTTACATAACAGTTAGTAACAAAGTAGATATAAAAGATTTATATATGTTTTTAAAATCTTCTTTACCAAATTATATGATACCCGCACACATTACTATTTTAGATAAATTTCCACTTAATATTAATGGCAAAGTAGATAAAAAGGCATTGCCTGAACCAACCACAAATCATTTAAATAAAATAGTACCTCCTAGAAATGACATAGATAAAATTATTATAGAAGAATTAAAAAATATATTAAATTGTACAGATATAAGTATAGAAGATTCTTTCTTTGACTTAGGAGGAGACTCTTTAGTTGCTATTAATTTATCTATTGCGCTTTCAAACAAGCTTAAAACTAATGTATCTGTAAAAACAATACTGAACACCCCTATTATAGCTAATTTATCAGATACTATTAGTAATGAAAAACATGTAGAAAATAACATAAATCATATTAAACATGTAGAAAAGCAGGATTACTACCCTACTTCTTCTGCACAGAAAAGAATTTACTATGCTTGTGAAATGGCTGGAAATTTAAGTACAAGTTATAATGTACCTGGTGGAATTGTTTTTGACAAATGTCCAGATTTAAAAAAGTTAGAAAATGCTTTTAATAAATTAATTGAAAAACATTCTGCTTTGCGTACATATTTTGGAATAGAAAATGGTGAATTAGTTCAAAAAATAGTAGATAAACTTCACATTTCTATAGATTTAGAAAAATCTGAAAATACTACTTGTGATAAATTATTTAATGAATTTGTTAAACCATTTAATTTAAATGAGGCTCCTATTTTTAGAGTAAAACTCGCTTGTATAGAAAATAATAAAGTAATGTTGCTTTTAGATATTCATCATATTATAAACGATGGTGCTTCACTAGATATTTTATTAAATGACCTTTGTAAATTATACAGTGGTAAAACTTTAGAATTTAATGAATATGATTATAAAGATTATTCTATTTGGGAAAATGAGCAAATTAACTCAGATAAATTAAAAGAAGATGAAAATTATTGGATTTCTAAATGGAAAGATAAAGAAATTCCTTTATTAAATATGCCTACAGTACATCAAAGACCTACGGTCTTATCTCATAAAGGCAAAAATAGCTATTATAAATTCAGTCCAGAATTAACAGCAAATATATTTAAAATATGTAAAAAATATCATATAACACCATTTATGTTATTGTTATCTGCATATTATGCAACAATTTATAAATATTCTGGTCAAGAAGATATTGTAGTTGGATCTCCTGTTTTAGGAAGAGACCAAAAAGAATTAAAAAATATAGTTGGTATGTTTGTAAACACATTGCCATTAGATGCACATATAGATGGTTCTATGTCATTTATAGATTTATGTGACAATGTAAAAAATAACTGCATGGAAGCTTTTTCGCACCAAACCTACCCATTTGACCTAATTGTTAAAAACCTAGATATAAAAAGAGATTCTAGCAGAAATCCATTATTTGACGTAATGTTTGTTTACCAAAATAAAACTCAATCTTCTTTTAAATTATCTGAAGATATAAACTCACAGCTATACTACCCTGACTTTCATTCGTCAAAATTTGACATAACATTAGAAATAACTCCATTAGATGATTACTTATACTTGCATTTTGAATATTCAACAGACCTATTTGATGAAGATTATATAAGTAGATTTGAAACACATTATCAAAAACTAATTGAAGAAATTTTAAGTAATGTAAATATAAATATTAGAGATATTAATATTATTACAAAAACAGAAGAAAACAAATTATTAAAAAGCTTTAATGACACATCTGTAAAATATGATAAAAATAAATTGCTAATTACATATTTTGAAGACCAAGTTAAACAAAATCCAAATAAAACAGCAATTATATTTAATGATAAAGAAATTAGTTATGATAACTTAAATAAACTATCAAACAAAATAGCAAACTATTTAATTTCATGCAATGTAAAAGAAAATGATGTAGTTTCTATCTTACTAGATAGAAACGAAATGCTAATAGCTTCTATGATTGGTGTATTAAAAGCTGGAGCTGCCTATCTTTTAATAGATAAAAGTTTACCACATGACAGAATTGAGTATATGTTAAATGACAGTAAAACGGTATTGTTAATTACAAATACACAATTAGACAAGTTTGATGTTACAAATAAATTAATAATTAATGACTTGGAAAACACAGCTTATTTAAGTAAATTAAACAATATATCTGATAAAAATCCTTCATGCCGTGGCAATAATGAAGATATGTTTAATATTATTTATACTTCTGGCTCTACAGGTAATCCAAAAGGTGTTGCTTTACGACGTCTTGGAATTATAAATATGATACTTAGCTATAAGAATATTCTTCATACTGACGACTGTAATGTATTTTTAAGTATGAGTGCAGTTTCATTTGACATGTTTATTGTAGAAAATTTTGTTAGTTTATTTACAGGAAAAACCGTAGTTCTTTGTAATGATGAAGAACAAAAAATTCCTGTTTATACTAATAATTTAATTAAAAAGTATGATGTAAATTTTATTTTAACAACTCCTACACGTATTAACTTATTACTTTCTTCAATTTCTGACATAAGTAACTGGAAAAGTGTAAAAGTAGTACAAGTTGGTGGAGAAGTATTTACTAGCGAGCTTTATAATCACCTAAGACAATATTCTAATGCTCATATTTATAATGGTTATGGTCCTAGCGAGTTTACTGCTTGCTGTTGTAATAAAGAAATTATAGATGGCTCAAATGTTAGCATAGGAACTCCTTTCTGTAATACTAAAATATACATTTTAGATGACAACCATTGTTTATGTCCAATAGATGTACCTGGCGAAATTTGTGTTGTTGGAGATGGTATTGCTAAAGGGTACTTAAATAGACCTGATTTAACTAATAAAGTTTTTGTTCCAAGTCCATTTGATAATGGAAAAATGTATAAGACTGGAGATATTGGTAAATGGCTACCTAATGGTGAAATAGAATATATTGGAAGAAGAGATTTTCAAATTAAAATAAGGGGCTTAAGAGTTGAACTTTCTGAAATAGAGAAAAAGCTTCAAACATACCCAGATATAAAAAATTGTAGTGTTGTTTATATTAAGGATGTTCAAGACCCATATATTGCTGCATTTTTTACTGCAAATACAACATTGGATATTTCACAAATAAGGTTATCACTTTCTAAATCATTACCACTTTATATGGTGCCTAAATACATTGTACAATTAGACGAATTGCCTATGAATAACAATGGTAAAGTGGATAAAAAAGCTTTACAGCAATATAAAATAGATAATAAAGACGAAAAAACTTATGTCAAACCATCAAATGATACTGAAAAATTATTTTGTAAAATATGGGAAAGCCTATTAAATACTAAGGTTGGAATAGATAATGATGTATTTGAACTTGGTGCTGACTCTTTGTTTGCTATAAAATTTAAAACAGAGCTTTTATCTCATAATATAGACTTACCATATGCTACAATTTTTAAATATACAACTGTAAGACAACTTGCGGATTATTATTTAAAGAAAATTAAACTTGCAGAAAATAATTTTGATGATGCAAATTCTATTGATACAGAAGATTACTCAGAGATTAACAATCTCTTAAGTAAAAATACTATAACTAACATCAATAAATTCATGCCAAATTTAGTTCAAAGTAAAAACAATAATATTTTACTTCTTGGCGGAAATGGATTTGTTGGAGCTCATATATTAAACGAATTTATAAAAAATGACAGTGGTACAGCTTATTGTATTATTAGGAATAAAAATGGTGAAGATGCTAAAAATAGATTTGCCAATATTCTTCATTTTTATTTTGGTAATAGCTTAGATAAATTTATTGGTAATAGAATAAAAATAATAACTGGTAGCTTAACAGAGCATCATTTTGGTTTATCTGATAAAGTTTATAATAATATTATTAGTAATATTGAAGTTGTAATTAATGCTGCCGCAATGGTTAAGCATTATGGCAGTAACGAAAAGTTTAAAGCTATAAATGTTGATTTAACCAAAAATTTAATAGAGTTTTGTAAAAAATATAATAAAAGGTTATTACACACTTCATCTATTAGTGTTTCTGGAACTAGCTCTATAGACCGCTCATATGCCTATAGAACAAGCAATGACAACCAATTTAGCTTTGCCGAAAATAATTTATATGTTGGTCAACAATTAGACAATTTATATATAAAAAGTAAATTTGATGCAGAAAAAAACATTTTAAGTCAAATACAAAATGGATTAAAAGCTCAAATTTTAAGACTTGGTAATATAACAAATAGATATAATGACGGAAAGTTTCAAATAAATGCTACAGAAAATGCATTTCTAAATAGAATCGTAACATTTATAAAACTTGGTTATATTCCGGAAGAATTAAGTAACACCTTGTTAGAGTTTACCCCTGTAGATATATGTGCAAAAGCTATAATAACAGTACTTCAAAATTATGTACCAGATTTTACTGTTTTCCATGTATATAATAGTAATTATATTACTATGAATACATTAATAAACTATTTTAAAGACAGACTTATCCACATTAACCTAATAAATAGTGATTTATTTTCACAAAATATTAAGAAACTGTTGAAAACTGATAACAAAAAAGATATATTATCTGGTATTATAAATGATATTGATGCAAATTATAAAATTCAATATTCCTCTGAAATACCAACTATCTCTGAGTTTTCAAAATATTTTCTATACAAGTTTGGATTTACTTGGCCAGAAATAGATGAAAATTATATAGAAAAATATATAAATTATATAAAAGAACAAAAAATTATAT
>ENA-OPCD01000441-OPCD01000441.1-human-gut-metagenome-genome-assembly--contig:-NODE-441-length-34806-cov-4.218756_pt1 | contig 34806 bp, 44 predicted proteins | sample MGYA00241560_ERZ501471 | MGnify/ENA primary metagenome ERZ501471 (study PRJEB25962, sample SAMEA2042578) | human gut metagenome | biome: human gut; feature: human-associated habitat; material: faeces...
TCTGAATTCGATAAACTGAATGTTAATCATACCTTTTACGTGAAGTGAACGTGCAAGCTTTTCTGTGTAATCTTCAATTGTATCAATAATCTCTTTTGAAAGTGAGTATGCAGGATAAACTGAAATACTGTCACCTGAATGAACTCCGGCTCTTTCAATATGTTCCATTACACCAGGAATAAGAATGTCTGTGCCGTCGCAAATTGCGTCAACTTCAACTTCTGTTCCCTGTAAATATTTATCTACCAAAATTGGATGATCCTGAGCAATTCTGTTGATGATTTCCATAAATTCTTCTACTTCTTCATCACATGTTGCAATCTGCATTCCCTGGCCACCAAGTACGTAAGAAGGTCTTACAAGAACAGGATATCCTAATCTGTTAGCAACTTCCTTAGCTTCTTCTGCTGTAAATACAGTTCCACCTGTCGGTCTTGGGATCTCGCACTGCTCAAGAATCTCATCAAACAGCTCACGGTCTTCGGCTGCATCTACATTTTCAGCAGATGTTCCAAGGATCGGAACGCCCATCTTCATAAGAGATTCTGTCAGCTTGATCGCTGTCTGTCCACCGAACTGTACAACTGCTCCGTCCGGTTTTTCCAGATCTACGATACTTTCCACATCTTCCGGTGTCAGAGGCTCGAAATACAGCTTGTCAGCGATATCGAAGTCTGTACTTACTGTCTCAGGGTTGTTATTTACAATAATCGTCTCGTATCCTTCTTTGGCAAATGCCCATGTACAATGTACAGAACAGAAGTCGAACTCGATACCCTGTCCGATACGGATCGGTCCGGAACCAAGTACCAGTACTTTCTTCTTGCCGGAAGTTTCAACTACTTCATTCTCACTTCCGAATACAGAGTAGTAATATGGTGTCTCTGCTGCGAACTCAGCCGCACAGGTATCAACCATCTTATAAGAAGCTGTGATGCCATTGTCATGACGAAGGTCATGGATCTCACGCTCTGTCTTTCCTGTCAGTTCTGCGATCACATTATCCGGGAACTCTAAGCGTTTTGCTTCTTTTAATGTCTCTGCTGTTAATTCTTCTGTCTTTAATTTCTGTTCCATCTCTACGAGAATTGCGATCTTGTCAATGAACCAGTTGTCAATCTTTGTAATTCTGTGAATGTCTTCGTAGCTGATGCCCTGACGGATTGCTTCTGCGATCTTCCAAATACGACGGTCATCTACAACTTTCAGTTCTTCTAACAGTTCTTCTCCTTTTAAATAAGAGAAGTCATAAGACATAAGGCTGTCTACATGCTGTTCCAGAGAACGGATGGCTTTCATAAGTGCTCCCTCGAAGTTATCACAGATACTCATAACTTCTCCGGTCGCTTTCATCTGTGTTGTCAGTGTACGTTTTGCACTGATGAACTTATCAAATGGAAGTCTCGGGATCTTTACAACACAGTAGTCAAGCATAGGCTCGAAACTTGCGTATGTCTTCTTTGTTACCGCGTTCTTGATCTCGTCCAGTGTATATCCAAGAGCGATCTTTGCTGCAACCTTGGCAATCGGATATCCTGTTGCCTTAGATGCAAGTGCAGAAGAACGGCTTACACGAGGGTTAACCTCGATTACACAGTACTCAAATGAATCTGGATTCAGCGCATACTGTACGTTACATCCACCAGTGATATTTAACTCACTGATGATATTAAGAGCAGATGTACGGAGCATCTGGTACTCTTTATCGCTCAGTGTCTGAGAAGGTGCTACTACGATACTGTCTCCGGTATGTACACCTACAGGGTCCAGGTTTTCCATATTACATACGGTAATGCAGTTACCATTGCTGTCACGCATTACTTCGTACTCGATCTCTTTCCATCCTGCGATGCAACGTTCTACCAGAACTTCCCCAACACGTGAAAGACGAAGTCCGTTTTCCAGGATCTCTACTAGTTCTGTTCTGTTATCCGCGATTCCGCCGCCGCTTCCACCAAGTGTGTAAGCCGGACGAAGTACAACCGGATATCCGATACTTTCAGCAAATTCGATACCAGCCTGTACATCCTTTACGACTTTAGAAGCTGCACAAGGCTCGCCGATTTTTTCCATTGTCATCTTGAATTCCAGACGGTCTTCGGCCTTTTTGATCGTCTCAGAAGTAGTACCGATCAGACGTACGTTGTTTCTTTCAAGGAATCCATTCTCATCCAGCTCCATAGCCAGGTTCAGTGCTGCCTGTCCACCCAGTGTAGGAAGGACACTGTCTGGTTTTTCCTTTAAGATCAGCTGTTCTACCACCTCAACTGTCAGAGGCTCGATGTATACGCGGTCTGCGATATCTTTATCTGTCATGATCGTAGCCGGGTTAGAATTCAAAAGGACTACTTCCAAACCTTCTTCTTTTAATGAACGGCAGGCCTGTGTACCTGCATAGTCAAACTCCGCTGCCTGTCCAATGATAATAGGACCAGAGCCAATTACTAATACTTTCTTAATATCTTTAATTCTAGGCATTATTTTGCTCCTTTCATCATATCCATAAATCTATCAAACAGGTATCCGGAATCCTGTGGCCCAGGACAAGCCTCCGGGTGGAACTGAACTGTGAAAATATTCTTTCCTTCGTATGCAAGTCCTTCGTTGGTTCCGTCATTTACATTGATAAATGCTTCTTTTGCGATAGCCGGATCAATGGTTGTACCATCAACTGCATAACCATGGTTCTGTGAAGAAATGTATACTCTGTTGTTTGTCAGATCCTTCACCGGATGGTTACCGCCGCGGTGTCCATATTTCAACTTATAAGTCTTTGCACCATTTGCAAGTGCCATAAGCTGATGTCCTAGACAAATTGCAAAAATAGGAATATCAGTATTGTATAACTTCTTGATCTCTTCGATAATAGATACGCATGTTTCCGGATCCCCAGGCCCGTTAGACAACATAATGCCGTCCGGATTAGCAGCAATGATTTCTTCTGCTTTTGTTCCTGCCGGATAAACTGTAACTTCACAGCCGCGTTCATTTAAAGACTTGGCAATGTTCTTCTTTGCACCGAAGTCCATAAGAGCAACCTTCGGTCCATTGCCTTCTAAGACATATTTTTCATCACATGTTACTTTTGATACCACATCACCAACTGTATATGCTTTCAGTTTTGGGAGAATCTCATCTAAGTTGTAATTCTCGTTCGTGGTGATCATTCCGTTCATGGTTCCCTTTTCACGAAGAATCTTCGTAAGGGCACGTGTATCAATTCCTGCAATTCCTGGAATATCCTGTTCTTTCAGGAAATCCTGAATTGTTCCTTCACAACGGAAGTTGCTTGGCATTCTGGAAAGTTCTCTTACGATATATCCATCCGGCCATGCCTTCCTTGACTCCATATCCGGTGTGATGCCATAATTTCCAATCAATGGATAGGTCATTACTACGGCCTGTCCCGCATAAGAAGGGTCGGTTAATACCTCCAGATAACCTGTCATTGAAGTATTAAACACTATCTCGCTAATCATGTCTCTTGTCGAACCGATACTGGTTCCGGTAAAGACAGTCCCGTCTTCTAATATAAGAAATGCTTTCATATATTCACCTTTTCCCTTCTGTGTTTCTTTTTCTTTTTTCATGAATCCATACTGCTGTACTTCAGGTACATTTTCTATATTTGGGCAAAAAAAATTCGTTGTTACAAAGAATTTTTCTTAAAAATACAGAATAAAAGGCAGTTTGTGCAAGCACAAAACCGCCTCGTTTTTCATCCATCGGTACCAGACAATTTATGTCTTCACAAATTGTAAAAATTATACTACATAATCCGAGGATTTTCAACGGATATTTTTGTTTTTTTATGAATACTGCCAAAATATTACAATCTTGTGTAATCTCGGATCATCGATGTACTGGTACTTCACCTGCGATAATCCATAGTAATCCGCCAGATTCTGCGCTGCTTTTGCAAGTTCTTTCTGGAAAATGTCATCGTGCGCCTGACTGTAGACGAATGTATCTGCGAATTTAAAAATTGTAGCACTTTTCTTCGCCCAGATAGCCTGGTTCATGGCTTCCAGTACCTTCTTGGCATCATACTGTGTGTAATACATTCCGTTTACCACGTAATAATTGCAATCCATCTTGCTGCACTCTGGCATCTGTGTATCCTTATCCAGAATATGTGTCTGAAATAACTGCGTATCATCACAACACATATAATCATAGCTGATATTTGCCTTATTACCAGAAGCCTCTGCATCTTGACCTGAATTTTGCTCTGCATCCCGGGATGTATCTTCTCCTTCTTCCTGTTGGAACACCGGATCTCCCCAGGTCGTGTCGACATAATAATAATCGCCGTTACATTTCACCAGATTCCACGCATGGTTTCCGCCTTCCGTCGTCTTTCCTGTCACATAAGTACAGAACACGCCAAGCCGTTCCAACAAATACTGCGTTGCTTTCGAATATCCAGCACATACAGATTTCTGATTGACAAATACGCTGTAAATGTTCTGATTATCCGGCGCGCTCTCATCATACTCTACTTCATCTACGATTTTTTCATATACATAGAGAATTTTTTGATAGTCATCTGCATCGGCATCCAGATCTGCCAGCCACTTCTCTGCCGCCTGCATAATCGCGGTCTGCATCTTCTGGCTTTCTTCTGCTGTGTAAAAATATTTCGGTTTCAGGACGGTATAACTTTCTGTTCCTTTATGAGTCGTAGCCGTTGCTGTCCCGTCACACCAGAAGATGTCCGGCTGATCCTTCATCAGCTTCTGAAAAATCTGATTTGTCTCATCTACATCCGCGTTATGTACATAAATTTCCTCCGTGTGGTTTCTGACACCTTCCAGAATTTCCTGATAGACCTGCCTTTGTTCAGTCGGCAACTGCTGATAATAATATTTCTCCGTGTTCTCTTCTTCCGTTATGGATACTTTCTGATAAGGAATATCTTGTTTTTTATTTGAACCAAATTGTTCAAGTTCCAGGTATCCGCCCCTTTCTGCTGCTGCGGTTCCAAGAAAGAGAATGCATGTCAGAATCAGGATGATTAATTTCTTTTTTCTTCTTTTTCTATATATCCGTAAACACCTTCTTTTCATGCTCTGTTCTACGCTCCTGTTTCTGTTATTTTTAAGATGTTCCATACTTTGTGTAACAATCTATCTCTTTTATTCCCTGTATCTTCACATTTTTCTTATTTTTGCATACTCTGTCAGTAACAGAGTCTTAAAAGAGGTCCTATTTTATGAACGGAACGACTCCAACCACTCAGGATACTCCCGACAAAGGCCGTCTGCAGATTAATCTCGTATCTGACATCTCTGCCTATCCGATTCAGGGGGCTCAGATTTCCATCTACTACACGGGTGTTCCAGAAGCTCAGTTAGAACAACTTACTACCGACAGTTCCGGGCAGACCGATACGATTGATCTTGCGGCACCACCGTTAGAATACAGCCTGAATCCAGAAATTGAAGTCCAGCCATATTCCGAATATACCATGCAGATCACCGCCGAAGGCTTCGAGTCGGTCAGTATTGCCGGTGCTGAAATTCTCGCCGATGTCACTGCCATTCAGAATGTCAGCATGAAACCAATCGACAATCCCGAAAACGAGGAAACCGTATTCGTCATTCCGGCTCATACATTATATGCCACCTATCCGCCTAAGATTCCCGAAGACGAGATCCAGCCGACCTTCGAATCCGGAGAGATTGTCTTAAGCCGCGTCGTGGTCCCGGAATACATCGTAGTTCATGATGGAAGTCCACGCGACTCCACTGCCAAAAACTATTATGTGAAGTATAAGGATTATATCAAAAATGTAGCTTCCAGTGAAATCTACGCGACCTGGCCGGAGGATACCATCCGGGCAAACGTACTGGCAATCATGTCTTTTACTCTGAACCGGGTATATACAGAATTTTACCGGAACCGCGGATATGATTTTACGATCACTTCTTCAACCGCATTTGATCACAAATGGATTCCGGAACGGAATATCTATGATACGATCTCTGTGATAGTGGATGAATTGTTTGCCGATTATCTTTCCAGACCGAATGTCAAGCAGCCGATACTGACGCAGTATTGTGACGGACGGCAGGTACAATGTCCGAATTGGATGACCTTTTTGCTATAACCTATAAAGTGGATTTTTACCTATTTATATGCTACATTTTAGCAAAAATCATCTAAACTGAATAGCCTCGATTCTAAGTTCCTGTCCTACAGTTCCAAGAGTAGCTACTCCATCGGCTCTTGTCCAGTCTGTCCATCCGGAGTTCTGGATATGAACACGATATTCAAAGTCACCTTCAAAGCATAAGCATTCGATACGTTTCTTTTCGCCTACGGTTCCGATAATCGTATCTTTGGTAATCGTGCCATAATCCACCCAGCCTTTACTCTGGATGTGAGCTTTTGCCTTAATAGTCTTTCCATATGGATTGATCCGGATCGCTTCCAGGCGTAATGCATGGCCAGTAATACCAATCACATTCTCAGCGGCTCTTGGCGACAACCATCCTTTGCTCTGTACGTGCGGTTCGACGGAGAACATGGATTTCTTAATCTCCAGTGCTTCCATCTGCAGTCCTTTTCCGGTCGTACCAGCCCACTCTCCGTTGTTGGCCCATTCTGACCAGCCAATACTCTTCTGGTGGACTCTGTACAGGTAGAAAGATTCCTTTCCGGTGATCCGGATCGCTTCCAGTCTTCTGTTCTGTCCGGTGGTTCCGATCAGTGTGTCTTTGGTGATGTTCTTGTATTCTTTGTTTCCGATTCCTTTCATATGGACAACAACATCTGTTTCTCCGTCTGGCTTAATATGAAGCGCTTCAATTCTACGATTCTGACAGGTAGAACCAACCATTAAGCCATCGGACTGCCAGTTGCCCCATCCAAAGCCTCTCATGTGAGCCTGATATGAGATTGTACCAAACTTATCCGTCTTGCTCTGGAATACTCCACCGGACTTGATCTCTCCATCGACAGGTTCTGTCTTCTTGGCTGATGCTACTGGTGCTACAGACGAGATTCCGAATGCTTTGAGGATCCCTCTTGCAAGATCGTCGATCTTGGAATTGAATTTGGTAAGATCTGTTTTACTGGAAATAAATCCGTTCTCCAGCAAACGATAACTGTAACCTTTTGTAGCTGCACGATTGACATTTGCAAGGTGTGCTCTGCCTACAACCTTATTTGCTCTTCCAGGGAAGAATGACCCGATGAAGTTGGCGAGTGCCGTATCGTACTGATCTGGGGAGTATCCTTCCTTGATGATTACGTGACCACCTTTGGCTGTCGATACTCCACTGTCCATGTGAAGTTCCAGAATCTGATAGCTTTTTGGAATATTCAGCGAGCTGATGCCTTTGTCGGCGTACCAGTTCCGACTCACGTCTCCCAGAGTAACATTACTTCCTCCAAGTGCTACGATTCGTCTTGCAAGTGCCCGAACTCTCTCTGCTTCTGTGTAGCCGTATCCAACTGCTCCACTGTCACCAGCTCCATGTCCGGCTATAATAAATAAATGTGCCATAATTGCTCCTTTCTGTGCGACGTCGCACATATGTTAGAGGACGATTATTCGCCCTCTGTATCCTCTTCTGTATCTTTATCTCTTAACTGTATTAATACATCTTTCAGCTTGTCCGGAATTGGTACGAATACTGCTGCATTTTCCAATAAACTCAATGCCTCATTGCAAATATAGAACATGATTACAACTTCTCTTAACGGGATTGTATTCCCGATTAATTCTTGGATGGAAAAAGACACGGCAATTACAATAAACATTACAATCTTTTTCAGCAGTCCCTTGAATCCGGTTTCCGATGACAGCTTTTTCGTATAAATACCTTTGATCACTCCTGTTATGTAATCCACCACTGTCAAGAACACGATTGTCTTTAAAAGCACGTCCCATCCACCAAGCCAGTATGACAGGACGCCTCCGATCAGACCGAACACTACACTGATCCAATTAAAAATTTTATCCATTTTCTTCATATACCTCACTCTTTCTTAATTTTTTGTATAAAAATAAGACCTCTAAGGTCTTGCTCTAATCTCCATATTGTCATCCTTATTTTTCTAATTCCGCCTTGATTGCTTCGAGGTCATCGACAGTCAGTGCCGGATAATCTGCTGCGATGTCCTCAATGTTTTCTCCGTTCTCGATGCTGATTCTAATTTGCATTCTATAATATTGCCCATCGCGACGCTCCTTAATTTTCTACGATAACCTCATCGTAACCATCGGTTTTTAAAATGGTATCAACATTGTCTTTCCATCTCTTGTATAAGCGCGTTTTTACAAAATATGCACGGTATTTTTTCTGTCCCGCCTCAATGCTTCTGTCAGCCTCTTCCATAATTCTGCTTGCAATAAATGTTGTCATATCATTCATCCTTTCTTTTCCTTTCTTATTTTGTATCCGTATTTTCTGTATTAGTTTCTTCTGTGCCATCACCGAGCAGTGCCGGTAACACGTCTGTGAGGATACTGTCCACGGTAGCGATAAGCTCTGCATTTTCAGCCTCACGGCTTTTATTAGCTTCCGTTAGATTGTCCACATGTTCTTCCAGTGCATCAATACGATCCATTGGTGATTCTTTTTCCCGATACATCACTACGCCAAGAATCCCACCGGTATATTTCACCAGTGCATTCAGGCTTGTGTAATCTTCGTACTCTGCTACGGTCGTTTCTCTTTCCGTTACGGTAATCTTTTTCGTCCGGAATTCGTCCTGGAATGTATTCCAGAGTTCGTCCTCTGTAGCAGAGATGGTTTTGATCAGAAGACTTCCATCTGTTCGGATGGTTGCTGACTGGATGGTCATTTCTGACGCATCATTAAAAGTAATTTTCATAATATATATCTCTCCTTTCTGTGTAAAATAAGGATTTGGCAGATAAACTTACTGAATTAAATAAAAATATTGCTTGTTCTCCGTCTGTCAAAAGACAGGAAGCACTTGTATCTTTTCAGCGAAATCAGCGGTATAAGATAGAGCACACTGGTCAGATACAGTTCGCATGTGCTTTTTCCTCAACTCAGGGATACTGCCGAATCTATGTATATAACAGTTCTGGCGAAATCGTGTACCGTGAACAGCTTAATCCTGCACCCGTTCCATCGAACGAAGTGGCTACTGGACAGCTTGCCGTGTTTGAAGGATGGGAATTTTTGGCAGAATCTTACAACGCTCTGGTGGCGGGCACGCCGAAGTATACGCTTACTTATTAAGTGGATAGATATACATATTCCAACCTATAATTAACTCGCATTGGCCCCTCTTTATTCCAGTATTTCTATCCAACCAATCATGAAGGAGGTATGCGTGTTAACTATAAGTTAGAATATTTCTATGGATAACATTTCTACTCAACTGTTACCGCCCCGTATCCAAAATAGAATATTACATAATTTATTCTAATGCTACCAGCAGAAGCATCCTGATTAAACGTTGCATGCCATGCGCTGTTTAAGTAGGTACTGCCTTCTACATGCACTTTTTGAGCAAGACCATCGCCGTTAGTCATTAATACCACTGTGTTTGCATTAGAAGAGTTAGTTACGCCAAGTGCTTTATTTATCTCAGAATTAGTAAATACTTGTACAGATGTGCTAGCTTTTGCGTTTACAACCTTTGATCCGGCTATCATTTTAGTTATATTCTTATTGAATGAATTTACGGATGTTATATTTTTATTTAATTCAGCAACTTTGTTGGACAAATCCTTATTTGATCCAATGACTTTAAACATCTCTTTTACTTCTGTAATATTAAGTCCCTCAATAATAACTTGGTACAATGGCATATCTGCCACATAATCGCCGGCCTGAATATCCCCCTCTGTATATTGTGGTGCTGCCGGGTTTGATTCCGACGGTGTTCCCTGTATAACTTTCAAGTCAAGACTTTCTATTCCACTGTCTTGATTCTTTTCGTATCTTGCAACAATCAAATCAACACGTTTCATTCCCTGACTACCATTGGTGATAGTAAGAGAGTCATATGTATTTTTCTTGATTGATGCTGTGCACCCTTGATGCATCAGCACACCGTCTCTGATTTTAATTTCATTGTTGGAAGATACCTCTGCTGCCAACTGCATTCCAGTCCGCAGTACATAAGATCCTTCTCCCACAACTCCAATATTTACATCTCTATCCTGTTCTGATGTTACATGGGGCTTTCCTGTATATCCTGTAATTATTTCCATTATGTCTCTCCTTCCAGTTTATACACTACTTTTTCTTTTCCGGAGGATATTGTCCATATCTTTCGGCCAATCGGTTTCTTCATGCTAATTCCGGTTAGATAATCTTTTCCTCCAACAATATCTCCTAAATCGATATTTCCCTCCAACTTAGTCATGGTCATGTTGTAAGACATACTTGACTTCTTGCTTTCCAGTTCCTTAATTCCATTCTTAATCAGGTCATCTCTTTCTGATCCGCTGCTATCATATATAGCCACAATTTCCTCTGCTCCCTTAAAATATTGCTGAGTCTGCGAAATTGCACCGTTCTGATCAGTGTATAGATGTATAACCAACCTGTCCTTTAAATCCCCTTTTCCAAGGCAAATCAGATGGTTGATTCCGCGCCGGTTATCGTCAGTTGTGAAATTCATGTTATTATCATTGGTCAGCTCATATTCTGATGACAGATCGTTGATTGGAACAGCGCTCACTTTCACATATCCGGCCATACCAGCATCACCTTCTTGGTATCTGATATCCAGTCGATATCCTACTGATTTCAACATCTTAGCCAGTCCAGTATGCAAGGTACAATATCGGTCATATTGATAATTGTTCACTGTAACACCCGTATCTGCAGTAACGCCATAAAAGAGTCCAGGGAACTCAGCTTCAACCTTGGATTTTATAATTGAATTAAGTTCCCCAGATGCTGTTGCGTAATCCTGGCCACTTAATGGCTGTATAATTTTTTTAGTCATCATTCCACGCCAGGTATCTCCTTTTGCGCGGATTACATTGGTACTTGTATCGGTGCTGATTTCTCGGACAATTCCGCCATACTCAGTATCCGGTGAAAATACTCTAGTTCCATATCTAATAGACCCATCCCAATTCCAACGCTTAAGCTCAATCTCAAAATCATTAATACTGTCGGCTTCATCAGCTCCGACTTCGAAATCTATATTTGCACCCTGGACATAGCCGATCTGCCTTCCGTATTGATCTGTTTTGATGAGATCCATTCCGGTACACTCCTTTCTTTGTACACCACAATGTCGAAGCCAAACTCTCCACTCCAATTTATCAAGATATCTCCTGCCGGAATTTCCGTGAATATAGAATTGCCAGTTGCTTTCTTATAAAAAATGTTCTGTTCCGTACCATTAGCAAGTCTTTTTATAATTGTTTTCTTACGTGAATCAATAGCAATGTATTCATGTGCTTCAAGCGTGTCATACACTTGATAGACTTGTCCGGCAATTATGATTCTTGGATTCGCACACGGGCCATAGATAGTCATCTGAAAATTGCTACTTCTGTAATGATCTACATACCAATGCTCTGTTCCGGATAATGGTTTTGAATAGTCATATTGATAATCATATGGGTAATCTAAGAAGTTATAAATTTCCCCCTTGTCTGCGCTATCCGGATAGAAGCTCTTAGATTCTTCCTCTGCCCACATAGGATATGGACAGTAGATACCGAGTTCCATGTCTGTCCAGCAGTTCCGGGTAGATGACACTTTGCTGGACATATCCTTAATATAACAATCAATATAATAGTTTCCAAACCATATACGCCCTGGAGTAAGATTTACAACGTCATACTCAAAGCAGTTTGTCAACTCATCCATCTTGGCTTTGCGTACTTCCAGTGGTCCACGGAATGTTAATGTGATTTGATATGTTTTTGGTTCTTTTTCAAACCCGTATACATCTGCTCCAATTTCCTGATCTGTGGTCATTGGTTTCCATTCATATTCATGGAAATAACCGGACGTTGGTCTCATCCGGTTACCCACAAGATTGTATTCTTTCCCATTAGAGCACACATATTTGATTTCTATCATTCGAATACAACCCCCATATCTCTTAATGCTCGAATCAGCTCTCGTTCGCTTACATCTCCGCTTGGTTTTCCATCTATGATTGCAATAATCGCTCTTAATAATGCAATTAAAGTATCAAGTCGGCTTGACGTCTCATTTCCTGATGTTCTAGAGCTGTTTGCCCCCTGTAAATCATAATTCAAATTCGCGTTTGAGAACGGGCTTGTAGCAATATCCTGTAATTTGGAAACTGCAGAAGTAATGGAAGGAAGCTCTCCTATAATTCCTTTTGCAAATCCAGTGTCAATCATCTCTCCGACATATATACCCCAACGAGAAGGAGAATGGATTCCGAAGAACGACAGTACATTATCCTTAAAACTTCCAAGCAATCCCTTGACAGCTTCCCACAACATATGTCCTGCATTTCTAAGTCCATTCGCAATTCCCTGGATAATATTGTGACCAATAGTCCCCCAAGCAACGTTTGAAAACGCGTTTCGAATTCCAGAAATAATTTGAGGAATCTGAGCTATAAGGCTTGGGATTGCTCGAATTAATCCAGCCGCCAACTTTCCAATAATCTCAATACCGGACTGCAGAACCCGCGGTAGATTCTGTCCAATTGTAGCCGTCATTTTCGCCACTGCCTGAGCCGCTGCAGTTGCAATCTGTGGAAGATTACTAATAATTCCATTGACAAGATTAAGTATTAATTTACCTCCGGCCGCTAAAACAAGTGGTAGAGCTGACCATATCGCATTTTCAAAATTAGCCATCAATGTCGCTGCCATTGCAAGTAATTGCGGAATATTCTGCAATATTCCATTTGCAATATTTGTCACGATGCTAACCCCTTGTTGTAATAACCCAGGTAGATTTGTTTGAATTGCAGTTGTAATCTGTAGCAGCATTCCGTTTGCCATTTCGTATAGCTGTGGCAATGCGGTTTGGACTTGTGTTGCAATCTCTGGCACAAATTGCATTAATGCAGTTGCCAACTGTGGTGTAGCAGTCTGTATAAATGTTACTAACGCCCCTGGAAGTGCAGAAATTACATTCCATACTGCAGGAAGTAAATTCCCAACAAGAAAAGTTGTCATCGTCTCTGCCAGTGCTGACAAAGCTGGTTTTATGTCCATTCCGAGAGCAATTTGACCCATAACATTTTGCGCTGCGGCCTTCATGGAGGCGAAAGAACCGGATATGGTTGTTGCCGCTTCCTTAGCTGTTGTTCCTGTAATATCCAACTGCCCTTGAATTACATGAATAGCCGAATATACATCCGACAAATTGTTGATGTCGTACTTTACACCAGTGATTTTCTGCGCGTCAGTAAGCAATCGCTCCATTTCTGTCTTTGTGCCACCGTAACCTAATTTTAAGTTGTCCAACATGGTATAATTTTGTTTTGCAAAACCTTGATAGGCATTCTTGATATCTTCCATGTTGGTTCCCATTTTATTGGCATTATCAGACATATCAGTCATTGCCGTATCGGCTACGTCAGCCGCTTTAGATGTATCATTACTAAGGCTGGACAAGAGGCTTGCTGAGAAACTTGTGGTTAATTCCATGTAATCATTAGCACTCATTCCAGCTGTTCTGTAAGCATTTGCAGCATTTGCCTTAACCTTATCAGCACTATCCTTAAATAGCGTCTCAATTCCACCAAGGCTTTGCTCAAGATTTGCTCCCTCACCGATTGCTGATCCTAGCGCTTTTCCAATTGCTGCGGTAGCAATAATCCCTTTTAACTTTCCGACTAATTTACTTCCAAATGAAGCCCCCGCCGGTTCCGCCTCTGGGTCTATTGCCTGTTGAATTTTTCCACTGATTCCCTGTGCAGACGGAATAATCTGCACATATGCTTTTGCAAGTTCTGTAGCCACTACTTCTCGCCTCCTGTCAGTCGTCTCCACTCATCGTCGAAATCTTGTCCTGTATCAAACGTTTCGATTACGCTTTCTGTAGTTTTCTTTTCTCCCATCAGCGCCTCTACCAATGATTTTGGACGATTAATTCCTTTTGCGCCGTCTGAACTATTCAGCCATGCAATTGCCCTCGTATTATCAGCAACCAGCGCCAATAGTGTTTGGTCTGTTGTAAGTTTTGAATCAGATATTCTCATTCCGATTCTTGAATCATGCCTCAACCCACACGCAAAAGTCCCCACCGTCCGTAACGGAAGGGACTTATAGTCATAAATGCGATATGTTTCTGCAAAATCACAAATCAACGCCTCTTCATCTACGTTGATCATGTGGGCGAGGGCTAAGAGTTTTTTACTTGAGATCCTTTGAATATTTGGGTAATTTCTTCAACCATTTTTGAAGCTGGAACCCTTCCATTTTCCTTTCTTACGTGGTCCTTAAGTGCTTCTATTTGTGCATCTCCAAGGAGTTGTCTGGCAGCCCCTGTAATCTTAGAGGCATCTCCATTATCAATGTCGCACAGGTTTTCCAATAATTCATAATCGTCTAGAGTATCTGGCGGTAAAGTGTACCGAAACCCGCTTTCTGTTGTTCCTGTAATTGCTGCCACTTCATTTTTTTCTGTATTCATCTTACTTCCCTTTCTTTACGATATACTCATAGTGAGTCTGTCCGCTTGAATCTGGTGTAGCCTTGAGTGTTGTCTCATATCCAATAGCTTCGCTGTCTTTATAGACAATATCTGCTACCTCTGTAACTGCTGCCGATGGAATCACAATTCGTTTTAGCGCTTTCTTCAAAATCATGTCGATTACCCAGGCGCACGCTTCCGCCTCGCTATTATTAGCTTTTACTGTGATCCCTTCTTCTAATGTTCCAGTTACATTTTCGTCTCCATATACAGCCTTTAAAACTTCGATATTTGTGATTTCGAGTAACTTATATTTAAAACTGTCTTCTTTGCTTGTTTGCAAATCTAGAACAGTGTCGCCGCCCCACGCCTTCACGTTATCCGTCTCAGGGCTATTAGAATTCGTGATTCCATCTTCTGAACAGTACCCCAGTTCCTTAAACGCTGCATTCAGTTCCGTTTTTGCATCGGTTGGAAGTTCGGTTCCTAATGGTGCTCGATAGATTGCTCCACCAATTTTGGGCTTTCCTGCACTTACATGTTCTGTGTTCATCTTATCCCTCCTAATAATGGACGATATCATATACTGCCTGATACCGATATTTTTTCCTTGCTGTATCAGTGTAGTTATAATCCGTATTAAGCTCACATCTACTGATATCGTCCAATTCGATTATTTCTTCCATTGCTTCTTTTACCCGCTCGTTGAGCGATGCCGCCCCGTACAGGGACGTAGAATAAGACTGGATAGCCAGAGTTGCCCGTTTGATATGGTCTTCTCCGCCAGATCCAGTCTTTTCAATCAATACATATTCATTTCCAAGATCATCCTCTTCTTCCAGCCTAACCGGTATTCCAAGACTGGACTGCAGATAATCCTTAACGATTTTTTCCACCATGCTTTCCAACCGCCTTCAATAATCCGTTATTACCGTCATCTCCGCATACCTTTACAACCGCTCGCGTCTGTGCTACATATGCTTCTGTATCTGATGCACTGGCTATCTTATTCGCATGTTCCGCAAGGATTGCCTGCATTTCCGGGGACTGCATTAACTCTCTAACGCCAGCACGGTTCAAAACAATCTTCGTCTTACCCATATAATGCCACCTGCCATTTTTGATTCCATTCTAACGGGATATTCTCTTCAATGCCTTGTTGCGGGAACCCAATCACTTGCCAAGACATTCCGAAGAAATCCACTCGGCAATCCTGCCAAGTGTGATTGTCTCCTTTCGGAATTGCAATATTGTATACCGCTTTCTTTCCGGTCAGATTTAATGTGTCCAGAATCTCCGTGGTCGATGCCGGAGCTACAAGCACATTCTCAATTGTCACTGGTATCTCTCGGTATAACGGGTGATCAAATTCATCTTTTCCAATTACTGTCTTCTCATACAGTGTTACTGGAATTCCCTTGATCATCGATGCCATAAATATCCATCACCCCAACTCTCTGTCTTCTAAGACCTAGTCTGGATAACTCGGATTTCTTAATGAATAAACCGCCTCCAGGAATCAGATATGTTCCTGTCACAGAATAGCCCAGAGCTGATTGAGACATCTGTGTCATTGGCTCTGTGTCTGTCGATGTCATAAGTGTACGCGCTACCACGTCAACAGTCACAGATTTCGCAACGTTTCGCAACGCCTCATTCTGTTCAATCATTTTATCCAAATCTTTTCCGACTTTGTTGGCTTCATATCTCAGAGAATCCGAGACAACTGTCAGAAGCTGCTCTGCCTTGCTATACTCGGATTCCTTAAGTTCTCGCCACAGAATAGATATATCTTCTAACGTAGCAAATGGCTCCATTATTCTGTACCCTCTTGTGATTTATCTTTTCCAGCCCCCTGGTTTTTAGATGGCGTTTTTTTCTTCTCAGGCTCTTCATCAATCTCAGGTTTCCAGTTTTCACCAGAAACTCTTGTACTCGTTTCGATAATTGCGCCCGTTTTTGTATTTTTATACTTCATACTATACCTCCTTAATTCTTGCAAACCATTCTGGCACCAGGATTCCCCATCCCAGATATACTTCTGCACGGATATAGATCTGACCATATCCTTTTAAGTCTTTTCCTGAGTTGTCCGGATCACCATACTGAATAATTTCCATAGGGATTTCCTTTGAATATCCCCATTTAACCGCTCCCTGGAAGTCTCCAATAATACCGTGGTCTTTCGTTGTTCCGCCAGATACAGTTTTGTTGACGCTTGTCGGGATTCCGTTAAATGTTGCAGGTGATGCTCCAAATGCAAATTCCGGATACTGCTTGATTCCATTCGCTTTGACTTTTTCCATTGCTGATCCGAACGTCTTCGAAAGCGCGAGTCCTGTTACATCTCCTTCAGAACCATCTACTACCGCAATCGCATCTTCCAGATTTGCATCCGGTGTTGCTGACGCATAATCTACAGTTTGCGTAACCTTTGCGTCAAAATGATTGTCTCCAATTACAGCAGATACTGTTCCCGTTCTTGGGTTAATACCATGCATAGCTGCAAGGTCAAGTCCTTTCGCTACTTTCTTCGCAAATCCATCATTAAACGCTGTTAAAATATCCAACTGTTCTTCTTCTGTAGCAATCATAAATTCATCAGAGATTCTTGCACCATATTCAAACTTAACCGGTACAATTTTAACTGGTGCGATAGCAATACCGCCTTCGGTTTTCTTTCCATTTTCTGCGACAATATCAATTTCATTGTCCATAGAAAAAATCATTTCTTTCAATCCATTGAATGGAATCGGTGTCTGACCACATAATGCAGCCAGTGCTGACTTCCCTTTTACTTTTGTAATAAGATCTTTGACCAGTGTAGGGTCAAACATTGTTCCTTTTGATGTTGCCATAATTTTTTATTCTCCTTTCAAACTAGCCAGCATGCCTTTCATTGCTGTCTTTTTGTCATCATTTTTTTGTGGATCTCCTCCTGCAAGTGGAGGAACATCTTTTTTTCTCAAGAATTTTGCCATTGTCTCGGCATCTTTCTTGATTTCCTCTTCATCAGATCCACTTAATCTACCTGCAAGTTCATATGGGATTCCATTTTCATGCGCAATTCTCATCTTGAGAGAACTGGTCTCGTATCCCTTGATCTTACCCTGCGCCTCTTCAAGCTGTTTCTTGTATCCGATGTTCTTTTTTCCATCACCGTTAATTTCCTCGTTCAACGCTGCAATCTGCTGTTCAAAACCATCGGATTTTGTTTTTAGAGCATCATAATCTTCTGCTTTTTTCTTGTAATCATCAAAGCCTTCATATTTTGCTTTCACTCCCGCAATGCGTTCTCCGATTACTTTATCAAGCTGCTCCTGTGTTGTAATTGGTGTAAATTCTGCCATTGTTGTTGCTCCTTTCTCCATTAACCGCTGGGTTGCGTAATATGCAAAAAGACACCCTGTTCAGGTGCCCTTTAACAACTAATTCTTTGTTTTCTTTTCTTGGTTTTTGTCTCACTGCACGCCCAGTATGCAAGAATTATGCTGTCGAGCAATGCAACTTCCATTTCCTCCTTCATTGCCTTGTAGCCAAAACCTCCATTGGTCCCAATCGACCGTTTTTCACAGTTACTTACTACCTGTACCAGTGACGGCTGACCAGAATGAACTATATTCCTCTGATATAATCCCTGTTCGAATGAGGCATTTGCTGCAATGATTTCCTTCACAGTGGGTAGGTGTGAATTCTTTATACCATAATCTTTCATTTCATTTTCCATTAACTGCTGCCCTGATGCGCCATCAATAATCACCTTCCTTGCTTTCCATTCTTTCAAATATGCTAATATCCATGTATCTCCTGCACGTACCTCACGGCAATCAATACATTCAAGAAATATCTTTCCATCGTTTGTTTTAGATGCAACTCCCATTGCCACATTCCCATCTTTGCTGTATTTGATTCCCACAAAAAGATCTCCTGTAAGCTCCGGTGGGTCATCAGCTTTTAGTTCATTCCATTCTGTTGCGCTGATAGCTGATTTCTGATTATAGCGAATCCATAATCCTAATCGCTGGATATTAAAATCAATCGGATCTGAACCGATCTCATCAGTTACAGATCTTTCCGTGAATACTGTTCCTAGAGATGGATTTGTCTCATACCAGGCGTCTATATCTCTTATATCTGTCTGCTCCGGCACTGACCATTCTGCCCACCCGGAGTTAACCGTTTGTCCTTCCAAGGTTGCCTTACGGAATTTTGCGAAAACCGTTCCGGAGCTGACTGGAGTTGGTGGTGTTCCGCAAAATATTGTCTGTGGATTCTTACTATCTGTTACGACATATTTTAATGCGCTCTCCTGATCATCTTGGTACTCTTGTGCCTCATCGATAATCAGTAGATCAAATCCTTCTCCCAGACCGCCTTTTGATGTTCTGGTTCGGAATTCGATAATTCCACCGCCAGCAACTTCCAAATGTTCTTTTCCAAATGCCTTATACGAAGAAACGACCTCGATATTTGCTTTCTTTAGCAAATTCGAAAGTCGTTCCCATGCGCTGTGTGTAGTTGTGGTTCTATGTGCTGTATGTAGGATTCTTTCGCCTTTCTTTAGCCCATACATCTCCCTTATTGCAACAATTTCATTCTTTCCATTACGCCTTGGGACTGAATACCCGAATTTGGTATGTACCCATAACCCCTCTTCGTTTACGGCCAAAATGTCTGACAGAAGAAGCTCCTGCCACTCCTGTGCAGTTCTTCCTGTCGAATTGTAAATATCTATTGCTTCAGCTCCATATGTTGAAGAATAAGGCAGCACGACAGATTGCGTCGGGGTCTGCCGCCCCTTCCTTACTTCTCCCATGTAGCCTCCTCAAAAATATAAGCCACCAGAATAATCTGGCAGCTTATTTGATTTCTATTATATCTTTTATCTCATCTAATGGAATTCCATAAAATACTTTTCCGGCATCTAATTCTATTTCTTCTTTTCCAGATGATGTATCATACTCACTCTCCGTATTAGTTATAATACCTTTAAAACTTTTTCCTCCGACATCTCTTACGATGACTTGTTTACCTATGAATTCTTTTATTTCCTCGTATGTCATAACTCTCACCTCTTTTTACTTGGATAATCTGGAACTATATGCATTCCATCTTTAGCGTAGTGAATCTTAAACACAGATGTCTCTGCACTATTTCCGTTTCGATTATCAACAACTACTCCTATGATTTTATCATTTGTCGTTATGATTTCTTTTGAATCCCAATTACCTTGACTATTATATTTAATAATTCCTGTCCCTGAAAATTCCTTTACAAGCGATTGAATTTCTTCGTTCGATACCGTAATGTAAGAAGGTCCAAATTGTCCTTTTGCTTCCAGACTCTTTTTTCTAGCTTCATACATCTTTGTCCCTTGTCGGTGTATTTCCTGTCGTGATGCAATCTTTTCACGATTTTGTTCCGGAATTATCTTTTCCCGTATATTTCGTATAATCGCATCTGATTCCGGACTTAATCCCTGTAGTTTTCTTTCTTCTATTTTATCAGATTCTTTTTCGTATTTCCATTCTTTTGTCCATACATTTTGCTTTTTACCGTCTCCCGGATAATACTCAACAATGCAATCACAATTATCATGTCTCCGAAACACATCTTTAGGAACATCTGGATATACATATGTTCCGGCTACCTGATTACACCATTCGCAACAATGTCCAGATGATCTCCGTATAATCTTTGGTCTCAATCCAGCTTTTGTATGAAAATCTGCATTTTTCTGAACAGTATCGTCCATTGCTTTCTGAACCAAATTCCGTACAGGTGCATCGAGAATCCATTTCACATCGTCGAAATATTCTTCACTTGAAATCCGATTTACAATACCGTCTATATTATCCTGTTGGATTTGTGCTCTTATTGTTTTAATTCCAATGCCTGCTGCTTCGTTCACGATCTGCTGTACAATAGCTGCATTATCTGCCACCATCTCATAAGCTCCCCTCAACGTCGGGTCCAATACTCTGGAAGCAATGTTATAATACATCTTTCCATCCGGCAATATATCAGATGATAAATTGTCCGAATATGATTGCGCTAAGATTTTCCCAATCTCTTGTGCCACCTCGTTCGCTTGGCTGTATGAAGTCTTACCTCTCTGTGCCTGTTTCTTGAAGTTTTTAATGATGCTGCTCTTTTCAATATCATGATAGAATTGTTTCTGTATCTTCTCCAAAAGTCCTGGTGTGATGTCCTCCATAGTCTACACCTCCGGAGTTACTGGCAGATTGCTCATGTTAATTCCAGTTAAATCTCTTAAGTTATCTGCATTGAAATATCCTGGCACTGCCTGGTTAATCTTAATTGCTCCATCCCCAATATTGGACAGCATTGCTGCATCTGGTTCAAACACTGGCTCCCAGATTGGTGTAGTCATATATACCTGGTTCCGGTAATATTGATAATCATCACGTAGGCACGCAGCCAGATAGCCAACATTCAGAAATCCACTGCCAAATGCTCGCTGTGCTTTTCTTGCTGTCAGTCTCAGATTCTCGTGTGATGCCTTGATTGCTTCCTGGCTAGCCGGATTCTCCGTTGCAAATCCTAGATCATCTAATGTCAACCCAGTCTCTCCAGCAAACAATGCAGCAAACATTTTAAGCTGATCTAGATGTGGTGCCATAGACTGCTGCTGGAACTGTCCCAAGGTTGGCGAACCTCCGTCCTCGTCCTTATCAAATTGCAGGAGGCTTGATACGGTAGCTTTCCACTTATCCATCTGTTCCGCATCTGGATCCAGACCAACTACATATTTTTGTGGAAATGAGTAGAACTCGGCTGTAATCTCAGACCGCTTCAAGGTTCTCATGGCCGATTCTGTGATTGACATACATGCCCGGCTGATTCTAGAATGTCCAAATGCTCTCTTAGCATCTGGCCGGAATATAATTGGCACTAATAATGGTGCTGGCACATTCTCTTCAAAAAGTTGATCCGGAATTCCATTTCTGTATATTACCGTCCACCCTTCCACAAAATAAGCCTCTACAGTCGCTTTTCCGTAATCGTCACGTTCCAGAACCGCATAGCCTTCCGTAAGAAGATTCGTGATTGGATTAATAATGCCAGTTGCATTCGCCCCATCAATTACCTGCAATCTCGGGAAATCATCTTCTCCCTTCGATATATATATGAAACAGCAGGAAGAAATCAATGCCGACAACGTCGCAGAATCGTACAGAATATCTGGATTGTTCATCCTAAATATCCCAGTCATGTCAAAATTATCGTCACGGAATCCTCTGAATTCAAGCCTATCCGCAATCGAATCTACAGCTTTTGCATTCCAGCCAAGTACAGCCTGCAACCATTGTAGGCTGGGCGGCGTAGCGATCCCCATGTCCCGTGCTATATTTTTCATCTCATAGAATTTATACCGCCTTAAGACTCGGCTTCGCTTTCGATTCAGCTTTTTTCTCATGTACTCTATGCCTCTGTACTCTGCCATTTATTTCTCCTTTCTACGCTATTTTTTTCCGGCGTGTGTTTTTTTTCGCAGTGACGGTGTGAAGTCCGCGCGCGCCCACGGTGGGGGAGGTATGCCCCCTGTCCATTAAAATTATTTAGGTCTATAATCACTCCAATTGAATGTATGTGGCAGTACACGGTTCCCTAATATTTCATCTTGCTTTGTCACACTGTTATCTATCAACTTGTCGCTCTTCTGTCTATTGCATGTCCAGTGCGCCAGTTGCATATTGTCTATATCACTCGGATGACCGCCCTTAGCAATCGGGATTATATGATCAATGCAAGGTGATAGCGGATGCGGATACTTTAAAGAAAAGTCTACTGGTTTCCCACATATTCCACACACGGTCTGTGTTGCATATATTTTCTTCTTATTCTTTTCAAACGCTCCTCGATGAGTCCCATCTTTATCCGGTCTATTTCTTTTCATGTATTTCACGTTTCCTTTATAAGAAAAGACATCCGATATGCCGGATGTCTTCGTTGAACCTGTAATCGAGCCGACGGTTTTCCGCCTTTGGCTCAAGTATTATTGTAAATGAGAATCATGGGAATTACGGGACACTTTTAAAAAGTTTTCAATTCTTTTTCCAACTCCACTTCTTCCCATATGTACTCGCTTTCCAACTTCTCGCAATGTTACATTTTTCCTTCCGTCAATAAAATAGATCCTGAAAATCCGGTGAGTTATGCTGTCTTTGATATCATCTACAAAACGTTCTATCTCCTCACATTCTTTCTTCAGTCTTTCTTTTCTCTCCATATCACGAATTTGTAGCCGCTCATACTTTTCAGAATCAAAACCCGTCACACTCTGTGGCATCGGATATCCCTTGCTGTAATCGAATATAACATCATTCCCGATCATCGTATCCGATTTCCATCTATTATTAATTGCATAGTCAAGTTCCAGTATTTCTGCCTTATTGCTCCTGTATGACAGTAGTCTTTCCTTTGTCATCTGTTCCAATAATATCTGCTCCTTTCCCCATACTCTTTCTTTAGCCCTTACCACAATGCCTGCCTTCGTTTTCTGCCTTTTTTGTACACCGTGCATTCTGCTGCCGGCATTCCTCTGCTATGCCCCTCTATTTCAATATAGCTACAGTTCCCAACCTGATCATGTCTTCCACGATATACACAGGTCTTACACAGGTGTCTATCCGCATTGGGACCGTCTTTCCCTTTGTTGTAGCCATCTTTCTTTCGTCTTCCCGGCTTTCTTCCGAGCATCTCTTCTCTGATTCCGGCCAGTCCGATATATTGAATATAATCTCGTACTTCCCAGTACTTTAATCCGGTAGTTTCTGCTATTTCTTTATTCGTTTTTTTGTCGAGGACCATCTTTCTGATGATCTTCGCCTGTTCTGTGCTTACGTCTTTCAACGATGCTCCTTTCTCCGCCGACTGCTGCCGGCGGGAATTCTATATCGTCCGGTTGCGTGTGATACAATACCCGGTTGGTGCTATTCTTTATATTTTTCTTCTATCTTCCGGAGCTGCTCTACGTGCCACAGTACTCTCTTCTTGTCCCACCATTTTTCCATCTCCTTTGCTGTGTGTAGGACGCATGGGAAAATTACAGGGTGCAGGAATGCTGTTAGCCATATCCCGATGATCATGTTTCGTGTCATCTGCCTGCTCCTTTCATGAATTGGTTGTACATCCGTTTCTTCCAGCCTGTTTCTGGTGGTGCTAGTCCACGGTTATGTTCGGCCAGGGTTCTTATCAAATCTTCAAATTCTGCTGCCGCCTGTTCCGAAAGTTCTTCCTTCAGGTTGACATTGCTCATCCAGCTGAATCCGTATTTTTTAAGAATGTCTTTCCTCGTCATTTCCTAACCACTTCCTCCTTCTCCAGTCTTTGTATCTGCGGATTTGATATTCTAACCATGATATTTCCTTAAATGATTCTTCGGATTCTTTAAAATATCTGTTTATTTTCACTTTCTTCCCATCCGGTTTTTCTATGTAAATTATTGCTTTTGTATCATAATCTCCATTTTTAGGATCTGTGAGTAACTCATCACAAACTATTTTGTCCGGTTTATCCGCCGGTGCGTATGGCATCGTGATCGGATACATCGCATCATATATACTTCCGATAAATCCATTGTGGTATCCATAATTAGGATGATTGCGATTAACACAGTAACACCTATTAATGTCTGAATACTTTATTTCTCCATTCGGAGTTACTGTTTTAAACAAGCTACTCATTCTCGAACACTGATAATGTTTTCCTTTCTCATCTGTCCATGATCTTTTCCACATTTCCTCTGTATCTTCTATCGGAGTCAGTGGCTTTCCATCGATCAGTCTATTCAAAATCTGTTTTGTGAATCCGATACTCATACCACTGTGACCATCTTCGCATAAGCTCTCAAATGCCTTTAATGCACTTTCGTAGCAAGCGCATCCATAATCAAATTCGCCTTCTTTTCTATCCGGATTTTCTCTTTTGCATGCGATTTCAACTTCATTTTTTGCCCATTCTTGTAAACTCATTCTTTATCTCTCCGTTTCTTTTGTAAGTACTTCATGCCAATCTTTTGGGTGTTTCTGTATCATGATTTCTTTCTCCTGTCCTCCGTTTCCCATTTACACATGTTCCACCACTCGCAGAATAAGCAGCATCCCAGGCACCGGTTTGTGCTTACCATTATGAACCAGTGTTTTAATTTTTCTTTTATCTCCATGTCATTCACCTCTTCTTATGCATCTCAGCAGATCTTCTACTCCCTGTGTGTAACCTTCTTTATACTTCTGAGCTTTTTCAAGCTCTCTGCTGCATTTGACACTTGCTTCGTGCTGCAGTCTGTCGGCCGCCTCTTCTATCTGGTCATATTCCTGGCTGTTCAATGTTTCCACCGCCTTTCACCAATTCGATTGCTTCTGTATATGCCTGTATGTAATCTTCTGCTGTATTATTGGCAATTTCATCAAGCTTATCCGCCGGTTTTTCTACCATTAATCTTCCGGCATATTCTACCTTGTCTTCCAGTTTCTTTACAATTGCTTCGGGATTGTATGCTGTAGTGTAGCTTTTCAGCATACGGATTTCCCGTTTGCAGTCTGCTATATTATTTTTGATCTGCCGGACCTTCGCGTCTATATCATATAGACTGCTGCCAGGCATTCCTCCTGATCTCCAGCGGTCAATGGCTTTGCATGACCGCTCAATTTCTTCTTCGATTTTCTTTATCTCTGCATCAGCATCAATCAGTCTCATTTTTATCACTCTCCATCAATTCAAATCTATACTTCTGTTTCGCATTTGGATGTTTCACATGGTCAACCTCACTCACAAACATTCCGTAAGGTCTGCTCCAAATAGCTCCGTCCTCGCATTCGTATACTACACAGAATTGTCCCGGTGCTTCGGTGTCCTGTGCAATATGCAAGACTTTCACTGTATGCCCCTTGAAATGTCTGTAGACCTGTCCGGCCATAACATTTCTGTCGTTATCTACTGGAACTTTTCTCTTGAAGTATTTTTCACAATCTGCAAGGTCACAGTTGTCGTAATTCAAAGGGCTTTCGTCGTTCCACTTTCCAATGTCAGCTTCTTCCACATGGATATGCTGATTTATCATTCCATCAAAGCCAGGGCTAACTTCTGCAATAACTTCATCTACATTGGAATCTCCGTTAACATCCACTATGTATCCACTTACTTTAAATATCTTTGCCATGTTTATTCTCACTTTTCTTTAATGATTCCTGCCTATCCACTTCGATTATCTTAATTCAAAATATCTAATAACCTCTCCACTTTTAATTTTCTCATCTATATCTTTTAAAGCATCGTCTACACTTTCAAACTTGCATGGGCATATATGTTCTTTCGTAAGATTTATAAAAGAATATGTGTCATCTAATTTATTTTTCATAATCGTTACGACAACTTCGTCTTTCGGTCGTTTCACCAACCATCTTCTCATTACACTTCCTCCAATAATTCCGGATTATCAAACATATTGCCTATTACTTCCATCTTGTTCGCCTTAATATGAAAGTCCGTTAATGGCATTGGATAGCAGAATGGCTCACATTTGCTGAGCGCATCCGTCGGAATCACTTCGTAATGCCATCCGATTACACTGTCTATTACTTCTTCGCTTTCCACTTCTATGACGTTAAACTCTCCGAATACTGCTTTTACAAGATCTTTCGGATTGTCGTGACACATCAGGATATCGTTTTCCCATATTCTTTTGCCGTTCTTGTCATGCAATCCCGTATAGGCGCAAATGGTATTTTTGTCAATTAGCATTTCGCATTCCAGGTCTTTGCTATAAATATAGTCTTCATCCCAGAGAAGACCTTCTACCCATTGTCCTTCCAGGTCTTTATTTGCGACTACTACATGTTCATGCTTTGCTTTGAATAATATCTCTCTATCCATTTTCATCCTCCAAGTAATTCTTTATGCCTAATGCTCTGAATTCTTCCCTTGTGTGGGTTTCTTCGTACTTCCTCTGGAAGATCCGGCATAGCAATTCTCTGGTCTCTCTGCAATTATGTGCTGCTCTTTGTCCGTCTTTGTGGTGTTCTCTGCACAAATAGACTTTAAAGCCATTCTCTTCACTTACTTTTCTCAGGCCGCCACCATAGAATACGTGATGTTCTTCCGTGTACTGCTGCCGGCGGATGCCTTCCAGTCGGCACAGGAAGCATTCGCCTTTTACGGTGTCCACGATCGGAGCTTGGTGGTGCTTTCTTTTTTTCTTTTTGGTTGGCTTCGGAAACATTAATTCACACATTCAATCTCAGCTCCATTCCGATCAACCTCGGTTTCGAAGAATTCTTTCCAGAACGATTCCTTCGTCAAGACTCCGAAACTTACTCCCGGCATATTGCGGATTGCCTTTTCCATGGCTTTTCCCATGTATTCTGCTGCCGTATCGGCATCGACAGATGATATATATAATCTTCTGGTGGCGTATGCTGGCTTTACTTCTTCAGGTAACTCCTGCTGTTCTGGTGGATTCATATTCGGCGGGCAGTATTCCGGGAAATCTTTGGTCAGTTCTGTCTGTCCCGGAATCTGAGTTTCATCAGTATTTTCCTGTTGGAACTCGGTTTTTGTTTCCGGAGTTTCTTTTGTCTTTTCCGGTTCTTTTTCTTCTGGTTCTGCAGATACTGTAGTGGTGTCAGGTGTCTTAGTAGCTTTTTCTTCATTTTCTGTCGGTAATTCCTCGCTTTTTATCGGTGAATCCGGCTGTTTTGTTTCTGAATCGGCTGGTTTTGTTTCCGATCGTTCCGTTTTTATAGGTTTCCGTTCTGGTTTCTTCGCTTTTACCACCTTGGATTCTTTTCTCTTTTTCGGTTGCACCGGTGCAATTTCTTCTTTTTTCGGGAATTCTTCTCCATACACCTCTTCCCAGGTCTTTTCTGCATCGTCACTGTCTGTGATCATTGCGCAGTAGCTTAATGCATCGTCCCAGGAATAGAACTCTTTCTCTCCCGACCGGACCATATGTAATGTAATGTCTTTGGATTCGTGCATATAGAGCATGATTCGGCCAATTCCCTGGATTCGGATGCTGTAAATCTTATCTCCGTCCGGTGCAAGTACTTCCTGCAGATATTTTGTTCCGCAGGTTGTCCGTACTGTTTCGTGCATGGTTTTATATAATTCCGGTTCATCATGGAATATCTGGTGCAATGCTTTCTCCAGGTTGCCGAGGTCTTTCTGTTCTTCCTTCTGTCCTTCCAGGATTACTTCGATATCCGTGATTTTCTCTTCCTCTTCGATTTCCTCTTTTACTGCCTGAATCTCTGTTTTGCTGTATGTTGGTGTTAGTTCTTCCACTACTTCTTCCGGAAGCGTCAGCATCAGTGCTAGTTTCGCATAGCCGAACCCCTGGTACTGCTCCTGAAGCTTTGGAGAATAGCCACCTTCTGAGAATTTATCGTTGACTCTTATATACCTTGATACCTGTGAGGCATCCAGTTTGTATTCGCCCCAGGCAAATTCATTTACATCGTTATATCCAGAATCTTTCAGAATATCTGTATCCCTTGCCTGTTTCAACAGGTAGCCGGTGAGGACAAAGTCCTCTACCGTTCTGTTTAACACTCTGTTTACTGCCTGTTTAAACTCTTCATACCCGTTATAATTTATAAGCTCGTCCATCTTATACCGCCTTTTCTAATAATTCTTCAATTTCTTCTGCATCCATGAAGTCTTCTGCCAGTCCTTGTAGGACTCTTGTATTGTTCTTTGCTTTCAGATCTTCTATATTTGCATCTCTTTTCTCTTTACTGATCTTGGCCAGCTCCTTGTCTGCTTTCGTTAGACGCTTCTTCAGTACCCTCTGCCATTCCTTCAGGAAATCTCTGATCTGTTCAATTCCCGGCTCTTCGTCCATGTAGCTTCTGTGCTGTCTGATCGTGCCGGATGGCTCTACCTCAATCGTGTAGAACGGCACGCCTTCCTGTTCTTTTCTTCTCAAGAAGCAGATATAGGTTTCTCTTGTTTCAATTCGGTCAAAATACCGTTCACTGCTGCCGGCGCAATGATGCAGGGCACGTCCTTCTTTTACGATATCTACCAGTGATTCCGGTACGATGATCTTGTACTCTTCGTTTTCATACTCATAGCGCTCTTTGATCTCGTGTAAGGTCTTCTCAGCCGTTGGGTACTTCTCGCGCATTTCCTGAGCATATTGCTCTCTTTCTTTCTGGCTTGCCATCATTTCTTTCAGAATATCCATTTGCTGTTTATTGATCACAATTTCATCGTGCCGTCTTTTCAGCTCTCTCGGTCGATATGTAAGCTCGTCCTTCATATTCTTTTTGCATGCTTTACACATGCTTAGATAGTCATTGTACTGTTCCAGGACAGCTTCTTCCGTGAATCCCGGATACTGTTCTTTTTGCTGCCGGCGGATGTAATTCATCAGCTGTGTAGTGCTCAGATACTTTCCGGCATGATATCTAATATTTTCCGGTCCAAGTCCGCATCTCAGCAGCCATCTCAGAGTTTCTGTCGGTATCTTTTCTCCTGTTTCGTCTGAATATTGCATCCAGCGAACCATTTCATTTCCGCCGTTTTCGTCACGGATCCGGTTGATTTTTTGCCGATCGTTGATGTAGAACATTTTATTTATGTTCTTTGCCCTTATGTCTAATGGTCCGTAGTATGCCATGTTCCATCCCGGATATTCCGTGCATGCAACAGTTTCTCTCAGTAGATTCCGGAATCGTCCTTTGGCCAGATATTCTATCTTTTCTGCGTAACCTTTTACCTGATATACTCCGGATAGCAGACGGTTGTAGTTTAATTTCCAACCGGCTGCTGCCAGGAATTCTATGATCCTTGTGCCAGCTTCATAAGCAGTGTTCTTCAGCGTTCCCTTGTAATCTCCAGGATACATATAGCCATCCCGTGCTCGGTAATTCAGGTTGTTGCTTTTATGCCATCCTTCCCATGGGATATTGTAAAAAATCTTGTAATTATATCTATTACTCTTAAAGAGGTCCTGTTTGTATATCACAATGCGTATTTCTTCATCAATTTCTATCCGATGCCTTCCGGAATCCCATTCGATATCTACACGGAAGATTCTTAATACACTTGCTGTTTCGTCGATCTTATCAAGTTTATATAAGCTCTCAGGGGGGGCTGTGATATGATCCGTTCTCGTTTTTACCTGAACGAGTTTCCCGCAAGACGGGCATCGCACCATGTCATTGTGAATCGCTTTCTTTTTGCCCTGATGTATCGGCGTCAACTCAGATCTGTCAAATGATTCTCCACAATTTGTGCAGCTGAAGTTCTCTGTTCCTTTTTCTTTAAACATATAATCCTCGCCAGCTGTTTTTTCAAAGAACCATTCATCTGCATCTTTGGGAAGTGCAGGAGCTTTGCTCATGAAATTATTTATCTTCGCTCTTCTGTTATGTTCTGCAGTCTGCCGAATGTCATAATCGTAACTGTATTCCATGTGATCTATCCGACTCCATACATCGTTTGCGCAATATTTATCCTGTGTTATATCCAAGAGTCTCTTTCTATCTTCCTCTGAATCAATCTTTGGATACTTATAATCATGTTTCATCCATACCCATTCGTACCAGTTTCCTTCTATTGCTGTTATGAGTTTTCCTTTCTTCCAGCCATTCTTTTCGGTCCAATATTCGTGTTCTCCTGTTTTGCAGTTGATGCAGTATCTCGCCGCCAGAACCTTGTCATTGAATACATTAATGATTGCAATATCGTCTAATGTCTGGACTGTCGCGATATGTCCTTTTTTCCTGGTCTTTGCTGGTTCTATCTTCTCAATTGCTTTCCGTTTCATCTTGCACCTCCACGAGTTCCCGGTTGGCTGTGATCGTATATTTTACTCCCGGTTTGATTCCGCTCTGCCCTACTACGCCAACCTTGGCCGCTATAATGTTTCCTTCGCTCTCAAGGATCCATCCGACCGCCGTTCCCTCAATCCCGTATACGATCGGTCTTTCTCCTCTTGCTATTGCAAGCAGTCTGCCTGCTCCTGTATGTGCAGCATCGCTTGTGATCATTACTCCACCCACCATACTGATCCATTTTCTTTGCGGGTGCTCGACCATGTACATCATGGTGTGGCCGGCGATATCCAGCAGATCCAGTTCTTTGATCAGCGTCAATTCCGTGGATACTACCATGGAGCAGCCGTCCTCTTCATCGATACTTCCTCCTGATTCGCACAAGAAGAACCGGCTTTTATCGTTCAGCCCGTACCACATCATGCAGTCTGGGAGATATTCTGCAGCATGGAAGCCTGTACTTCTGGTTTTACTTTTCTCTTCCCTGTATGTTTTTCCAGGCTCGTATTGGAAGATTCCGTTCCCGTAGGTTGCTTTCAGATCTTCCGTGAATCCTTTGTATGTTCTCATTTTTCTTCACCCTTATAATATTTTTCTGCAATTTTTCTAATCTGTGCTTTTCCAGGAATTCCAAGATAGATAGGTGGTTTTAAGCCTGCTGCCCGTACGATTCTATCATCCAGTTGCGTTTTCGTTTCAAACGATACTTTTAATATCTGTGCCATACATTTTTCAAGACTTTTTCCTTTCTTACGTACGGCTTGCGCCATCTGGTCACTTTCTTCACACATCTGGATCAGGAAGTTTTTCCAGTCTTCCATCATGTTTTTGAGTCCTAAATCTTTCGATTCCATTTCCAATTTCCCGATCGCTGCCAGTAATGGAGTAGTCAGAGAATCTATTGCACCGGTGCAAAAATCCTCTGCGTCCTCCGGATCTAAGCCATTTTCTTCTGCTATTGTCTTGATAGCGTCCAGATCTCCTTCTTTTAACTGTGCTGCTGCCGCCCTGTTGATTTCCTCAGCAGAGTCAAATTCTCCAAATTTATCAAACATCTATGTATCCTCCATCATTTTTCTAATTTCATCACTGTATGTGTGCCGCCCTCTCTCTGTTTTGATCAGATGCCCTTGCATCTTTTTCCAGAGTATCTGCCAGCCCTCTGCTACAGGTTTCTCTTTTGCGGTCTTGAATCCATTCCCGGCCCATCCCGGTAAGAAAATATCGATAATGTTCACTACATAGGTATCTTCGCAGTGAATGTGGACCTCGCAGGACTGGTTCAGGCGGCTCAATGCTTCTGTGATTGCCTTTACTTCTGTTTCGTGTCGTGTGCCTTTCATCTGACCGGTATCTTGAATTTTCCCGACCTCTCCGGACTTCTTTACACAAGTGCACACAAATCCATATTTTCCCATGGTTTTACTGTTGGAACTGGATTTTACAGCTGTGTAAATATCTACTCTAAACATGGGTGTTCAGCACCTCTTTCGTATGCTGCAGATTTTTATTAATCTCATGCATTTCTGCAGTCGCTCTCTTTACTGAGCTTATCAGCAGTTCCGGAATAGTGGCCGGAAGTAGTTCTTCGTTATAGACCTCTTCCATGAGCTGGTTGTACTGATCGTATTCTTTCTTTAACTCGCTGCAGGCTCTCCGGAGTACTATCTGCTCCGTTCCGTTTTTTGTAGCGAGAATCTTGTTGATCTGCTTCTGTCTTTTTTCGATCTCATCATCAATTGCACACCACAGCAGGGCGGCACGATCCGGCTCGATCTTATGTACTCCCGGGTAGTTTTCTCTCAATACTCCATTGAGTTTTCGAGATACTAATACTAGCTCTTCCAGTTTGTTTTCACTGGCTCTGTCTAAAATCAGCATTTTAAATCCTCCTATCCAACTTAATCATGGTGTAATACCGGTATTTGTACCCGGTGAATTTATTTGTTCCTTCGTAGTATGTATCTTTGTCTAAGTAGTAGCCTTTCCTGTCCTTGATCTCTCTCCACTGCACAAAGCGTTCTTCTTCCGGTTCCTTTAGGGGCATATTGCGGGACGCATGATAGCTTGTCTCTCTTAAGTGCTCTCCATAGCGTTCGCATGTTTCTGGTGTTTTCGTGATGTATCCGGCCAGATCTCTGAAATCTCCCGCTTCATACAGGTGCTTGAAGGTTACTGCTCCATGCTCCCAGGCATCCTTTATGATGATGTCTGCATCCGCTATCCGGTTTATAACTTTGTGTACGTGCCAGGCTCCTTTTGTACCTACTTCGATATTTGCCATCCACCTCATTTTCTTTCCTGCTTTTTTATACTTTTCTCTCACCTTTCTCATGGCTTGTGCCAGATGTTTCTTTGCAGTCTCCATATCAGGCGGACGCTTATCCTTTTTGTATGTGAGCAATACCAGGTAGTCATTCTCGTGGAACCAGGTCTTCAGCTTATGTCTTGCTTTCCTTTCCCTATTCCATTGGTTTCGGAATCTGATCACTTCCGGTGTGGCTTTCCGCTTCTTCCCTCTCTTCTCTCCTCTTGCTCCATACTTCCCATCCAGATATTCATATATCTCCACTGAATGTTCAAACGTATATATCAGTCTTTTATATCTCTTTTCCATCCACCTGTATGTCCTATCTTTAATATTCTTAACAAGTGATGAAAGCGGGCGAAAATGCCCGTGTTTCTTGACTTTTTCGCCCACCGATGGTACTATAATATTGACTTTAATATTCGACAGGCGAAGAAGTCTTGAGGTACATCATCCGCATAATGATGTGCCTTATTTTTTATTCACTTGTAGCACTATCCCCATCTCCATTCCGGGCATCCACAGGATCTGTAGTCTTCTGATTCCTGGTATTCTTCCATGACCGTTATGGATGGGTCTTTCCCGCATATGCATTCACCGTCACCCAGATCTCTCATGTACGCACAGTTCCTACATTCCTGCTTAGCAGATGGTGTCTGCCACATTCTCTGTCCCATCGCTATCACCTCCTTCACCTTACAAGCAACCAGATAAATAACATTGCATCAAATGCAAGTCCTATTGCGGCGCCGATCAGAAACTCAAATATTGTTTCTCTGATGATTCGCTGCCATTTTGTTCTTGATCTTCTTTTCATGCTTGTCCACTCCTTTCTACCGCCTAAGCGGTTTTCTCTTTCTGGTATCCCAGATATCCAACAGCTACACGATTCAGCTCATTCACGATCTTTACTCGTTCTTCTGCAGATAATGTAGCCATGTCTCTCTCTACTCCATCGATAATCACGATGTTTATATGTTTCAACTGCATCACCTCTTTATAGGTTATGTGGAATGGTTTGTACTTGTTGCGGTTCTCTGGTATAATTTTCCTATCAAAAGATGAAAGGAAAATTAACATGCTTTCGTTTGTATCAAGCATTAATTTAGGAAAAATTATAAATATTTTATTAGAACCATCTGTCACGCTCACGCTTGGCATCTTTACTTTACTAATTAGTCGAAACTCTAATCTCTCTACCGTAGCTCGTGAAAGACTCGATAAGGTCTATCACCCACTCTTTTTAGAAATTGAACCTTTTCTTTACAAAAAAGTATCTCTCGATGATATATCCCCCTTTCTTTCTAAATACTATGAATTAGAAAATTCACACTCTCTTCTTATTGACCCCGTTTTACGTCAAGAGATTCGTTGGCTTGAAAAACCATCTGCTCTGCAGGAGAATAAATATGGCTATAATCAATGGTTTCGAATTTGTGATCAAATTTCAAAAACATATGACAATTTATGTAAGCAAGCCCATATTCCTGTCCGCAGCATTTCTTATCGGATCAACTACGAACAATATCATTCAAAAATCCGCATGATATTCGCTTGTATATGGATTGAATTACCAGCAATTGCCTTTTTCAGTCTAATACTAGGTTTCTTGTCCACACGTCTTTTGATTGTTGCGTATATGTTGTTCTTACTATTTCTGTTGAAAATATTTTTGGACAACTTGTAATAGCACCATTATGTAAAGGAATATAATAGCTATCGTTTCTCTGGGATATTTGTTTATCAGATATCCCATTATTAAAGTAATTCCAACAATATACAGGCCAACCACGATTCCCAATTTACTCCCTCCCCTCTTCTGAACCTGTTTCATCTGTTGCTGAAATCAATTCATCTACAGCCACATCGAAATATCCAGCCAAAATTTTAAGCTTTGCTATCTTCGGTTTACTCCTTCCTGATTTCCAATCAGAAAAAGTAGACTTCGGAATCCCTGTATCTTTTGCTACCCTATAATCAGATACACCTTTTTGATTTCGAAGTTCTACATATCTTTCATACATAAAAATAATCACCTCATTTCCGAACTTTCTATTGATTTTAGTTCGGAAATCAGATACAATATATTTACCAGATACATTGACAA
>ENA-OPCD01000507-OPCD01000507.1-human-gut-metagenome-genome-assembly--contig:-NODE-507-length-32667-cov-14.759966_pt1 | contig 32667 bp, 29 predicted proteins | sample MGYA00241560_ERZ501471 | MGnify/ENA primary metagenome ERZ501471 (study PRJEB25962, sample SAMEA2042578) | human gut metagenome | biome: human gut; feature: human-associated habitat; material: faeces...
CTGTGAAAAGGCAAAAAATAAAAAGGAGTGCGTCACAGACTTATGACACACCCTCCATACTTGTTAATATCTTCTTGTTATTCATTTGAATTTGATATTTTTCAAACCTTTGCAGTTTATTTGTTCAACCCCTGCATTTCCATTTCCAGACTAGCCCAGATGAAAGGACCTACGCCCTTGGCATCATTGTCGCGGATAGGCTCGCTCATGTAATAGTTGAAGCTGCCGTCGCGCTTGTAGTTTGGCTTCTTTACGTATGGGCCAGGTCCAGGGCCGAGTCCGCTGACAGCACAGCAGCGTGTAAGGCTGATGGTCTTGTCTGGGTTTACCTTGATGAAGTTGTTCAGGATACCCTCATAAGCCTTGATACCTGCTTCCTGATATTCCTTTCCGAGGTATCCCTTGCGGTAACCCTTGAGGAGAACATAGGCAAACATGCTTGAAGCGGTGCTCTCCAGGTAGTTGCGAGGATCCTTTACATCCATTACGTCGTACCATACGCCCGTCTTCTTATCCTGGTATTTTACCACGCTCTTCATTGCCTTATTTAATAAGGTGATGATTTCACCGCGGCGGGCATAATCTTCTGGCATGGCGTCGAGGCATTCGGTCATTGCCATGACGTACCATCCGAGGGCTCTTGCCCAGGTATGCTGGCTCTTTCCGTCTTCCTTGTTTGCCCAGAACTGGCTGTGGGTTTCGTCCCATGCATGCTTCCAGAGTTGGGTCTTCTCGTCGTAGGTACGCAGGTCGGTCTTCACAATCTGGTCTACCGCATCGTCGAGAATCTTCTTCGCCTTCTTAGGCTTGAGGTTCTGAACGGCGTAGTTGCAGTAGAAAGGCAGTCCCATGAAGATGCCGTCGAGCCAAACCTGGTTGGCGTAGATTGCCTTGTGCCAGTAAACGCCTTCCTTGGTGCGAGGCTGGTTCTGCAACTGCTTGAAGAGCGTCTTCAGTGCCAGTTCGCTGCTCTTGCTAGGGAAGAGGTTGTGCATGCGGAGGATGAACTTCGCAGTGCGCACATTGTCGAGGTTGAAATCCTCATATTTGTAGCCTGTGATGTTTCCCTTTTCGTCAATCATCTTGGCTGGATATTCTTTCAGATAGTTGATGATTGCTTCGTTGTTGGCTTCGGCATCAGCTCCCTTGAAGGTGCTCTTTCCGCCTTTGTAATGGAGGTAGGTGTCGAGCATACCTTCCATCTCAATGCCCATTACGTAGCTCCACTTTGGCTTCTTGCTGAAGTCGAGCAGGTAAGACTGAGGTACGCGCTGCATCTCGCTGTGAGTGAGCCACTCTGAGTAGGTCTGGTAAGGACGGTCTTCCTTGTTGAGAACCAGGGAGCCGTTGATGATGAGGTTGTCAAACTTCACGTTTCTTGTCTTGCCGGTAACCTTGGTAGGCTGCTTGATGACACCGTCGAACTTACAGTTCTTTACATGGATGTCGTATACGTTTTCTACCTTGTTTCCACCGATGATGAGCACACCGTAGTTACTCTTCTGGCAGGTAACATCTTCCATGCTCACGTTGCGCACGGTAGGTTCAAATCCGCGGTAGCAAGCCTCTCTTGGTTCATAGTCGAGGTTGATTTTGAGCACGGCTTCCTTACACTGTCCTACGGTAACCTTGCGCATGTGGATGTTCTGGATGAGTCCGCCGCGGCAGTTGTTGGTCTTGATGCGGAGGATGCGCTCCAGGTGAGGAGAATCCATCTCGCAATTCTCGGCGTATACATTCTCGCATCCGCCTGAAATCTCAGAACCGATGACTACGCCACCATGTCCGTCTTCCATGCGGCAGTTGCGGATGATGATATTCTTGGATGGTTTGTTCCAGAGACGACCGTCGTTGTTTCGTCCGCTCTTGATGGCGATGCAGTCGTCGCCGGTGTGGAAGATACAGTTCTGGATGAGTACATTCTCGCATGCCTCAGGGTCGCATCCGTCTCCGTTAGGTCCTTCGTTCCAAACAGTTACGCCGTCTACCGTGATGTCCTTGCAGAGCAGAGGGTGCATCACCCAGAAAGGCGAGTTGATCATCTTTACATCCTTGATGAGGATGCGCTCAGAGCGTACGAAGTTGACGAGCTGAGGGCGGAGACCCTGTCCCATACCGAACTTACGCTCATCAAAAGGCACGCCGTCTTCTGCCATTTTCTGCAGTCTGGCGCGGGAGCCCATCTTCTGGTGTTCCTTGGTTACGCCCTCCTTGTATCCGAAGTGAGGGTTGCCGTTCCACTGCCACCATGTATCATTGTTGCCGCCTCCGTCGATGGTACCTCTACCGGTAATGGCGATGTCGGAAACCTTGTAGGCATAGATGCATGGAGAGTAGTTCCAGCATGCCAGTCCTTCCCATGCGGTGCGAACCAGCGGATAGAGTTTTGGCTCAAAGGCAAACTGCAGTACGGCACCTTCTTCGAGATTCAGTTCTACGAAGCTCTTCATCTCAATGGCTCCTGTGCGCCAGGTACCCTTCGGTATGACTACGGTACCGCCACCTTTCTTAGAAACGAGGGCGATGAGTTTGTTGATTGCCTTCTGGTTCTGTGCAGCCGAAGCGTTCTGCTTGGCTCCATAGGCAGAAATTACATACTTCTTGGTTGCCTGCTTGATGTTAGGCAACTGTATGCTCTGTTCAATGCGCTGATATTCAGCATCGTTCCATCCATTATCTGCCCAAGCGCAGGTAGGGATGAGGAGCAGAGCAACGAGTAAGGTCTTAAAGAATTTCTTCATTGTCTTTGTTCTAGTTTTATGATTATTTGTATTTATTTATTTGTATGAATCTGTTTATTCGTTTGTTTGGGTTTGATGTTTAACACATCGGTGCAAAGTTACGAATTTTATTTGGAAAACAGGTACTGGTAATGTTAAAATTAAATGTTTTTGCAAAAAAGTTTGGTGTTTTCAAAATAAATTGTTATCTTTGCAACGATATTTAACATTATTAACGCAATAAATACTGGGTAGCCTATTGGATAGACATTTACTTAATAAATAAGATTAAGAAAATGAGAAAACTCAATAATATGACAGACGAAGAGTTGGCCCTGGCTTATGTCGGGGGCGACAACAGAGCCTTTGACCTGTTGCTTTCACGCAACGAGGTGAAACTGTTCTCTTACATCCTTTTCGTGGTTCACGATGAGGATCTGGCGAATGATATCTTCCAGGAGACATTCGTAAAGGCTATCAGTCGTTTGCATGCTGGCCAGTATTCCTGTTCTGGCAAATTTATTTCGTGGTTAATGCGTATAGCGCATAATGTCATCATCGATGGTTATCGCAGTCAGTGTGTATTCCGCATGGTTGAACAGGGGAACGACAATGATCTTTCCTGTCTGCGAGGCGAAGATTTTCAGGCAGACTGTGCTGAGCAGGAGATGGTACGCAAACAGGTGCTCCGTGATGTGAAGAAACTGGTAGACTTTCTGCCGGCTCCACAACGCGAGGTGGTTTATATGCGTTATTATCAGCAGATGTCTTTCAAGGATATAGCCGAGTGTACCAATGTGAGCATCAATACGAGTCTAGGAAGAATGCGTTATGCGCTCCTTAACCTCCGCAAGATGGCTAAGGAGCACAATATCTATCTGAATCTTGATTAGAGGAGTTCTTTCAGGGCATGGATGGTAGCATAAGGGTCTGTGCTCTTGAACACATAACTTCCGCTTACCAGCACGTCTACTCCGGCTTTCACCAGTCTTGGAGCAGTTTCTGCCTGCACGCCGCCATCTACCTCGATGAGTGCCTGGCTTCCGCTCTCTTTGATGAGCTGGCGCAGACGGCCTATCTTCTTGATGGTGTTCTCGATGAATTTCTGTCCGCCGAAGCCTGGGTTAACGCTCATCAAAAGTACCATGTCTACATCGCAGATGATGTCTTCTAGTACACATACCGGGGTAGAAGGGTTGAGGGTAACTCCTGCCTTCATGCCTGCTGCATGAATCTGCTGGATGGTGCGGTGCAGATGGGTGCAGGCCTCGTAGTGCACGTTCATCATCATGGCACCGAGCTTGGCAGTCTGCTCAATGTAATTTTCCGGGTGCTGTATCATAAAGTGGACGTCGAGGGGCTTGGTGCACACCTTGCTCACGGCTTCTATTACAGGGAAGCCGAACGAGATGTTGGGCACGAAGACACCATCCATCACATCGAGGTGGAGCCAGTCGGCCTCACTCTTGTTAATCATCTCTATATCACTCTTCAAGTCAATGAAGTTGGCTGAGAGCAATGAAGGGGATACCATTGTTTTCATCTTTCTTCTTCTTTTAGTTAGGATAGCACACCTTTAGCTTCCCATTTTGCACCATGGTATGATAGGAGTAGGCTATCTGCTTGATGAAGTAGATGGTCTGAGCCGAAGGTCTCATTTTCTTTGGTGTAAATACTTGCTTCATAGGCGTGAATCTTTTTTTGAATGAATACTACTTTTATCTGTTGCTTTCAAGAACGGGCATTTCTTTCTGTGGAGTTTTCCTCCGCCTGTTACCTGTCCTCTAGATAAATAACGGCACGTCTGGCAGATTATTACATTTCGGCGAAATATTTTTTTCTTTTCTCCCTAAATATAATGAAATATTTTTTTCTTTTCTCCGTATATATAAATAGGTGTAGGGGAGAGAAGGGGAAGAAAAAGTGGGCGAAATGGTGATTTAGATGATAAAATAGTGTTAAATCTTAAAATTTCTCGACAAAAAGTTTGTAGTTTGAAAGAAAAACTGTACTTTTGCAGTAGAAATGAAGAACGAAGGAGAATCTTTTCGTTAAAAAGAAAGAAACGCCTCGTTTTTGGTAGTAACAAACAATTAAAAGAAAAAGCAATATGAATACATTCGTATCTACATCATGGTGGTGGCGTAACTCAAGATTCCAGAAGTCGTGAGTCGAGATGCCGTATGTGGATGTGAACAACATAATATACTAGGGGCCTGCCGTAACTTACGACAGGCCCCTTTTCTTTTACAACGAAAAATAAAAATAAAAAATATAGGAGATATTAACTATGGAAATGAAGGACATTTTGAACAGAATGTTGAACCACGAGGAACTTTCTCGTGAGGAAACCCGAGATATCATTGTAGGAATCACCAAGAGTGAATTTCCTGAGGAACAGATTACAGCCCTGCTCACCGGTTTGCAGATGAGAGGCGTAACGGTAGATGAACTGCTCGGTTTCCGTGACGGAATTCTTGCCACAGACGTGCCAGCCATCCTGGATTGCGACCGCTACATTGACGTGGTGGGAACCGGTGGTGACCGCAAGAACACCTTTAACATTTCTACTACTTCCTGCTTCGTCATTGCGGGTGCGGGTTACAAGGTGGCAAAGCACGGCAACTATGCGGCTACTTCGGTGAGCGGTGCCAGCAACGTCATCAGGAACCACGGTGTCCAGTTTACCGATGATATAGACAAGCTGAACCGCAGCATCAACGAGGCAGGCATCGTTTATCTTCATGCCCAGCTCTTCGCCAAGGCAATGAAGTTTGTGGGTCCTATTCGCAAGGCTTTGCAGTTTCCTACCGTGTTCAACCTGTTAGGCCCTCTTGTAAATCCTAGTCAGCCTAAGTGCCAGTTGCTGGGTGTAGCCAATCTCGACCAGATGCGCCTCTACAACCAGGTTTACCAGAAGTTGGGCATCGACTACGGCATTGTGAACAGCATCGACGGATATGATGAAATTTCACTCACCAGCGACTTCAAGGTAACCACCAACAACTATGAGAAGATCTTCAAGCCTCAGGATCTCGGTTTCGAGATAGCCAAACCGGAAGAGGTGCGAGGCGGAGCAACCGAGGAAGAGGCTAAGGACATCTTTGATGCAGTGCTTGAAAACCGTGCCCTCCCAGCCCAGAAGAACATCGTTCTCGCCAATGCAGCCTTCGGCATCCAGGTAATGGAGAAGGGACAGAAGAGCATAGAGGAATGTGTGGAGATAGCAAGAGAGAGCATTGACTCGGGTAAGGCACTCGCTACCTTCAAGAAATTCGTAGAGATCAACAGTTAAAGGGGCTTTAAAGGTAAAAAGGTAAAAGGGTAAAAAGGTAAAAGGAGCCTTAACCCCTTTGTCCCCCTTTGCGCCCCCGTTTCCAGCGATTCCATCGCTGGTTCCCCAAGTCTTTATCTTAAATAAAAAAACGAAAAAAATGGCTGATATTTTAGAGGAAATTGTGGCTCATAAAAGAATCGAGATTGAGCAGCGTAAGCGCTTTATCCAGCCACGGCAGATGATAACCCTCACCGAGCAGAAAATGCAGGAAGATGGGGGAAAGGTGCCGGGCGGAAGCATGAAGGAGGCGCTGATGAACTCGGAAACGGGAATCATTGCTGAATTCAAGCGCAAATCGCCTTCTAAGGGCTGGATCAAACAGGAAGGTAAGCCGAGCATCATCCCGCTCGCCTACCAGCAGAACGGAGCCTCGGCGCTCAGCATCCTCACCGACATTGATTACTTCGGAGGATATGATGAGTATATTCAGGAGGCGCGCCATGTGGGCGTTACCCTACCTATCTTATATAAGAACTTCGTGGTAGAGGAATACCAGCTGCTGCAGGCGAGATATTGCGGAGCTTCTGCCGTGCTGCTCATTGCGGCCTGCCTGACCAAGGAGGAGTGTAAGCAACTCATGAACATGGCACACCAGCTGGGCATGGAGGTACTGCTCGAGATGCATAATGAGCGCGACTTCGAGTATGCTGAACTGGAACCGGATATGTACGGCATCAACAACCGAAATCTCGGAACCTTCTTTACGGATGTGGAGAACAGCTTCAGATTGGCAGAGAAACTTCCGAAGGATGTGTGCAGGGTGAGCGAGAGTGGCATCTCCACCCCGCAGACGGTTCTCCGGTTGAGAGAAAAAGGCGGCTTCAGAGGTTTCCTGATGGGCGAACAGTTCATGAAACAGGCTGACCCGGGCGTGGCGCTTCAAGAGTTTATTAAGCAGTTGAAATAATAAAGAAAATGTTTGTAAAGGTTTGTGGAATGCGTGAACCTGGTAATGTAAAGCAGGTTGCGCAACTCGGCGTTGATATGATGGGATTTATCTTCTATCCTAAGTCTCCACGGTATGCCAGTCATGTGGTGGCTCGCTCTGGTGCTGACCGCAATGTGTGCCGAGTGGGAGTCTTCGTAAATGATTCCATTTCCAATATGTTGGATAAGATTCATTCATTCTCTCTGAATGCGGTGCAGATGCATGGAAGCGAGAGCAGGGAACTGTGTGAGCAGCTGCGTGCAGCAAAGGGGAATATGAAGATAATCAAAGCCATTAGTGTTTCCACTGCCGGGGACATTCAGAAATATAAGGAGTATGTAGGCGCTGTTGACTACTTCCTTTTCGACACCAAATGTAAGACGGTGGGCGGAAGTGGTCAGCAGTTTGACTGGCAGGTACTGGATGAATATGATGGCGATGTTCCATTCCTGTTGAGTGGCGGCATCGGTTCGGAAGATGCTTCCCGTATCCTGTCTTTCCATCATCCCCGATGCGTAGGAATCGACCTCAACTCCAGGTTTGAGATAGAACCGGGACTGAAGGATGTAGAGAAACTCAAGGAATTCCTTTTAAAGGTAAAAAAGTAAAAAGGTAAAAAAATAAAAAAGTAAAAAAATGAATAAGATAAATGCATTATTTGCAAACAATAAAGACCGCAAGCTTTTGAGCTTGTATTTCTGCGCCGGATGCCCAACTTTGGAAGGTACCGGTGATGTAATTAAGGCGATGGAGCGCAAGGGGATAGATATGATTGAGGTAGGAATCCCTTTCAGTGATCCGTTGGCTGATGGTCCTGTTATCCAGAGTGCCGGAACCGTGGCTCTGAATAACGGAATGACGGTGAAGAAACTCTTCGCCCAGCTGAAGGAAATCAAGGATGAAGTGCAGCTTCCACTCGTGCTGATGGGTTATCTGAACCCTATCATGCACTACGGCATAGAGGCTTTCTTCAAGAGCTGCGTAGAGAGCGGAGTGAGCGGCACCATCATCCCAGACCTTCCCTTTGATGATTATCTGAAGGTGGTAAAACCCATAGCCGACAAGTATGACATCCGTGTCATCATGATGATTACCCCTGAAACCAGCGAGGAGCGCATCCGTTTCATCGATGAGCATACCGATGGATTCATCTACATGGTCAGTTCGGCAAGCATCACGGGCGCCCAGAGCAGTTTCGGCGATGCCAAGCTGGCTTATTTCAACCACATCAACGGCATGAATCTGCGCAACCCACGCATGATAGGTTTTGGCATCAGCAACAAGCAGACCCTTACCAGTGCTCAGGATAATGCGGCGGGAGCCATCATCGGCAGCAAGTTTGTAACCCTGCTCAATGAAACCGGTGATCCGGATAAGGCTTTAGATGGGCTTTTTGAGTGCCTCGAAAAGTAGTTGATAGTTAACAGCGGCTTCGCTGTATAGCAGGCTTGCTCTATAAACTATAAATAATAAATTATAAACTAAGTATTATGTATCAAGTTGACGAAAAAGGATTTTTTGGAAAATTCGGAGGAGCGTATGTTCCTGAGATATTATATAAATGTGTAACCGAGTTGCAGCAGGCTTACAAGCCAATCATTGAGAGCGAGGAGTTCAAGAAGGAATACCGTGCGCTGCTCAAAGATTATGTGGGCCGCCCTTCACCTCTTTATTATGCTAAGCGCATGAGCGAGAAGTACGGATGCCAGCTCTATCTGAAGCGCGAGGACCTGAACCATACCGGTGCACACAAAATTAACAATACCATCGGTCAGATTCTCATGGCCAAGAAGATGGGCAAGACCCGCATCATTGCCGAAACCGGAGCCGGACAGCACGGTGTGGCTACAGCTACGGTATGCGCCCTAATGAACATGAAGTGTGAGATTTTCATGGGTGCCACCGATGTGGAACGCCAGCATACCAACGTAGAGCGTATGAAGATGCTGGGAGCCAAGGTGAACCCTGTGCGCACCGGCAACATGACGCTGAGCGATGCCTGCTCTGAGGCCATACGCGACTGGTGCTGCCACCCACAGGATACCTTCTACATTGTAGGTTCTACCATGGGTCCGCACCCTTATCCAGACATTGTTGCCAAGATGCAGAGCGTAATCTCTGAAGAACTGAAATGGCAGCTTGAGGAGAAGATAGGCCGCAACTATCCTGATTACCTCATCGCCTGCGTGGGTGGCGGAAGCAACGCTGCCGGAACCATCTACCACTACATTGATGATGACCGCGTGAAGATATATCTGGCTGAGGCTGCCGGACACGGAATAGATACCGATTATACCGCTGCCACCATGCACTGCGGTACAGAGGGCATCATCCACGGAGCACGCACCCTCGTGATGCAGACCGAGGACGGACAGATAGAGGAAGCCTTTACCATCAGTGCCGGTCTCGACTATCCGGGCATCGGCCCTATGCACGCCGACCTTGCCACATCGGGCAGGAGCCATGTACTCGCCATCAAGGACGATGAGGCCATCTACGCCGGTTACGAGCTCACCCGCATGGAGGGCATCATTCCGGCTATTGAGAGTGCGCACGCCGTGGCAGCCCTGAAGAAGATGAAGTTCAAGAAGGATGATGTGGTGGTGCTCACCGTATCAGGTCGTGGCGACAAGGATGTAGAAACCTATCTCGCGCACAAGGAAATGGCGGGAGAATACGGCAATTTTTAAATAGTTAATAGTTTATAGTTAATAGTTAACAGAGGCTGCGCCGTTGAGCACGATTGTCAAAGCGGTTCATGCTATAAACTGTAAGTTGTAAACTATATACAGTAAATTATAAATTAAATGAAGTTTAATTACAAGACAGTTACCCGCAAGATTCTCGCCGACCTCTATACGCCGGTGGGAGTCTACATGCGTCTGAGAGATATTTATCCGCAGTCGGCTCTGATGGAGAGTTCCGACTATCATGGCTCCGAGAATTCGCGTTCCTTCATCGGTGTGCATCCGCTGGCAAGCATCGCCGTGAGTCATAGTGAGGTCATCAAGACCTATCCCGACGGAAGAGTAGAGAAAGAGCAGCTTCCTGCCTTCGGTGCCGGTCAGGGTGAGGACTGCAAACTCGCCATCTCAAAGAGTATCAACGACTTCATCTCTTCCTTCCATGTAGAGGGCGAGAGCAAGGAGTTCTGCGGACTCTACGGATTCACCACCTTCAATGCGGTGAGATATTTTGAGAACATCCCGGTCAAGGATACCACCATGGAGAAGAATGATGCGCCCGACATCTATTACATCATGTATAAGGACATCATCGTCTTCGACCATTTCAACAACACCATGGAGCTCATTGCGCTCCAGGAAAGTGAAGATCCTCACTCTTCACTTCCAGAGCTCGACGAACTGCTCAAGGCGGTGAACAAGGCCAATGTGAAACCTTATGATTTCCACCCGGTGGGCGAAACCACCTCTACGCTCACCGATGAGGAGCACAAGGCAAACATACGCCGATGCATACAGCACTGCCTGCGCGGAGATGTATTCCAGATTGTGGTGAGCCGCCGCTTCGTACAGAAATATGAGGGCGATGATTTCAAACTCTACCGTGCGTTGCGCAGCATCAACCCTTCGCCTTACCTCTTCTATTTCGACTTCGGCGGTTTCCGCATCTTCGGTTCTTCGCCTGAAACCCATAACCGCATCGTGGGCAACAAGGCGTTCATCGACCCGATTGCCGGAACCACCCGACGCACAGGAGATATGGAGCAGGACCGCAAGGCTGCCGAATTCCTGCGCAACGACCCGAAGGAGAATGCCGAGCACGTGATGCTGGTAGATCTGGCGCGCAATGATCTGAGCCGCAACTGTCATGGGGTGAAAGTAGATTTCTACAAGGACATGCAGTTCTACAGTCATGTTATCCATCTCGTGAGCCGTGTGAGCGGAGAGTTGGATGAGCATGCCGACCACATCAAGGAGTTTATTGATACCTTCCCTGCCGGTACGCTGAGCGGTGCGCCTAAGGTGAGAGCGATGCAGATTATATCAGAGCTGGAGCCTCACAACCGCGGTGCCTACGGAGGCTGTATCGGTTTTATCGGTCTGAACGGCGACCTGAATCAGGCCATCGTGATACGTACCTTCATTAGCCGAAACGGCGAACTCTGGTTCCAGGCGGGTAGTGGAGTAGTGGCAAAGAGCAATGATGAGTATGAGCTGGAAGAGTGTAACAACAAGCTCGGTGCGCTGACCAAGGCGATTCACATTGCTGAAGAATTGTAATAGTGATTAATTATTAGTGATTATTTCTCGCTGATTGTACTCACTAATCAATAATAAATAACAAAAGATGAAAGTAGTAATCATAGATAATTACGATTCCTTTACCTATAATCTGGCCCATCTGGTAAAGGAGTTGGGAGCTGACGTTACGGTGTTCCGCAACGACCAGTTCCAGTTGCCGGAGCTGGAGCGCTTCGACAAGATCATTCTGAGTCCGGGTCCGGGCATTCCGTCGGAGGCGGGACTGCTGATGGATGTTATCCGCAAGTATGCAGGCCGCAAGCCGATGCTGGGCGTATGTCTGGGTCATCAGGCCATAGGCGAGGCGTTTGGAGCCAAGCTTACCAATCTTTCTGAGGTGTATCATGGAGTGGCAACCCCTTGCACCCAGTTTGGCAACGATGTTATTTTCGACGGGTTGGACAAGCGCATAGAGATTGGCAGATACCACTCTTGGGTGGTAGACCGCTCGGGATTCCCTGACTGCTTGGACGTTACGGCAGTAAGTGATGATGGTTGCATCATGGGTCTGAAGCATAAGAACTATGATATTCATGGTATCCAGTTTCATCCGGAAAGCGTGCTGACGCCAGACGGCAAGAAGATAGTGAGAAACTGGTTGGAAAAAGCTTAATGACCTTAATGACCAATGACCTTAATGACCACCATGACCGCATGGTGGTTGTTGAGTTTTTTTTGTTTTATGATAAGAAAAAGCAAAGCCTGACGCTCTCTCGAGTGCCAGGCTTTTACAATTAACAATTTTAATTCTCGCTACAATCCTCTCACGAGTTTCACGAGTGGAATCTAACCTGAAAGAGTACCTTTCCCAATAAAGGAAAGGTCTCTAATAACCTTCTTAATCTTTAAAAATATTTACATATCCCAAGCCACAGCACTCGCACCGAGTACGGCAGCAGAACTACCATCAAGGGTAGAAACAAGGAATTTAGCCTTACCCTTGAAGGTGCGGAGCACGTGCTCATCATAAGCCTTCTGGATAGGTTTCATGATGAGGTCGCCAGCCTTGGTCAGACCACCGAAGAAGACGAAAGCCTCTGGTGAAGAGAAGGCTGCGAAATCAGCACAAGCCTCACCGAGCATCTTGCCGGTAAACTCGTATACACGCAGTGCCAGCTTGTCGCCCTTGCCTGCAGCAACGCTCACATCATAAGATGTAATATCCTCAGGATTCAACTCGCGGAGCAATGAAGGCTCATCGCTCTTCTCGAGGAACTCACGTGCTGTGCGAGCCACACCAGTGGCAGAGCAGTAAGCTTCAAGACATCCTGTACGGCCGCATCCGCAGATACGACCCTCTTTGCCACGTACCATGGTAACGTGACCCAATTCGCCTGCGAATCCGTCGCAGCCGTAAACCATCTGTCCGTTGATGACGATACCAGAGCCAACGCCTGTACCGAGTGTAACGTCGATGAAGTTTTTCATGCCTCTTGCTACACCGTATGTCATCTCGCCGAGCGCAGCAGCGTTGGCATCATTGGTCATACCTACAGGCAAGCCGCCGAGGGCTTTGCTGAACAAGTTGGCCAATGGTACCACTCCGTCGTGTGCCCAAGGAAGATTTGGAGCGAATTCAATGGTTCCATTATAATAGTTTGCGTTTGGCGCACCGATACCCATTGCCTTAATCTTGTCAATGCCGCCTACCGTATCAATGATAGGCTGGAGAGCTTCTACGGCTGCCTTCACATAGTCTTCAACCTTTTCGTAACCGCCTGTCTTGATGGCAGTTGTTGCTTTGATCTCTCCGCGAGCATCTACGATGCCGAAAACTGAATTTGTACCGCCGAGGTCAAGGCCTATTACGTACGGTTTAAGTGTATTATCTGTCATGTTAATTATTTAAAATTAGTTAGAATTATTTTATTTCTCGGCAAAGATACTGAAAACTTTTGAATCTCGTTTATTTTTAAATATAAAAAAATTTAATTTCCTTTTTTTTCTGCCAGATGATTTGCTGTCCGAAATTTCTCTGTTGCCCTAAATCCTGTTTATATTCATGCAGAACATCCGCGTAATCCGTGTAATCCGTGCCCGAAAATATAAAAAACGGATATAAAATGAACTTTTAGGCGAAAAAATTGTGCTTTGTGCCCAAAATTTTGTAACTTTGCCGACTGTTAGAAATTGTAACGATACTAAGATGAATTTAGCATTTCCAATAGAGATAAACATCCTTGACTTCATATTCAAAGGAATTGTCATCGGTGTTCTTGCCTCAGCCCCTATGGGTCCGGTAGGCATCCTTTGCATCCAGCGTACACTCAACAAGGGTCGCTGGTATGGGTTTGTAACAGGTGTGGGTGCCGCATGCAGCGACATTGTATATGCTCTTTTTACAGGCTTGGGCATGAGTTTTGTGATGGATTTTGTGAGCAACTCCGAGAACAAGTTCTATCTTCAGATTTTCGGCAGTCTGATGCTCCTCGTGTTCGGAATCTACTGCTTCAAGAGTGACCCGATGAAGAACATGCACAAGTCGAGCAACAAGCAGGGTACCCTGATGCATAATGGCATCACGGCGTTCCTCGTAACACTCTCCAATCCGCTCATCGTGTTCCTCTTCATGGCCACCTTCGCGCAGTTTGCTTTCGTCGTACCGGATATGCCGGTAGAAATGGGAGTAGGGTATCTCAGCATCGTCTTCGGAGCCCTGCTGTGGTGGTTCGGACTCACCTGGCTCGTCGACAAGATTAGGAACAAGTTTGATACCAACGGCATCGTCATAATCAATAAGGTAATAGGCAGCGTGGTCATCATCTTCTCAATCATCGCTCTCTTCGGCACGATTTTCAATCTGTATCATCTGCCGGAATTTTAAAAGTCCTTAAACAGGTCTTTAAACACCCCTTCAATCAGAAGAAGGCAAAGCATAAAGTTCAAAAGTTAACAGTTCAAAGTTTATGTTTGTAGCACAAGAATTAAGAAAGAAAAGTATCGCAGAATACTTATTATATATGTGGCAGATTGAGGACATCATCCGAGCTTACGGATGCTCGCTGCCTGTCATCAAGAAAAATTATGTAGACCGATTCGACTTTACACCCGAGCAGCGCGAGGAAGAACTCGACTGGTTTGGCAACCTGATTCGCATGATGAACGAGGAGGGAAAGCGCGAGGGAGGACACCTTAATATTAATAAGGTGATACTAAAGGACGTCATTGACCTGCACGGCATGCTGCTGCAGAGCACCAAGTTTCCTATCTACAATGCCGAATATTACAAGGTGCTGCCTTTCATCGTAGAGTTGCGCCAGCGGGGCGACAAGGATCTCAACGAGATTGAAACCTGCCTCGATGCCCTCTATGGTGTGATGATGCTGCGCCTGCAGAAGAAGGAAATTACGCCCGAAACCGAAAGGGCCATCAAGGAGATTACCGTCTTCATAGGTCTGCTCAGCGATTATTACATCAAAGACCGAACCGAGGGCCTCAAGTTTGATGATGACGACATGTAGGGATTAGTTATTAGTGATTACTTTTTAAGAATATACATTATTATATATTTACAACAGGATGAACGAAATAGAAAGAAGAAGAACATTTGCCATTATCTCTCACCCGGATGCTGGTAAGACAACATTGACCGAGAAGTTTCTGCTTTTCGGTGGACAGATTCAGGTGGCAGGTGCCGTAAAGAATAACAAGATTCGCAAAACTGCGACTTCTGACTGGATGGATATTGAGAAACAGCGTGGTATCTCGGTATCTACATCTGTAATGGAATTTGATTATCTCCCTGCCGGACAGGAGGGAGAACCTTATAAGGTGAATATCCTGGATACTCCAGGTCACCAGGACTTCTGCGAGGATACCTACCGCACACTTACAGCCGTAGATTCAGCCATCATCGTGGTTGACTCTGCCAAGGGTGTGGAGGCACAGACCCGCAAACTCATGGAGGTGTGCCGCATGAGAAATACCCCGGTAATCATCTTCATCAACAAGATGGACCGTGAGGGACGCGACCCGTTTGATGTGCTCGACGAGTTGGAAGAAGAGCTCAAAATCAAGGTTCGCCCGCTGAGTTGGCCTATTGGTCAGGGCGCCCGTTTCAAGGGCGTTTACAACATCTACGAGCATCAGCTGAACCTCTTTACCCCTAACAAACAGCGAGTTACCGAGAAGGTAGAGGTAGATATCCAAAGTTCAGAACTCGACGAGCGGGTTGGTGAACGTGAGGCTGCACAGCTGCGTGAGGAACTGGAACTGGTAGATGGTGTTTACCCTAAGTTTGAGGAAGAAACCTACCGTTCGGCCGAGGTAGCACCTGTGTTCTTCGGTTCGGCACTGAACAATTTTGGTGTTCAGGAACTCCTCGACTGTTTTGTTCATATTGCTCCATCTCCTAGACCCACCCAGGCAGAGGAGCGACTGGTGAAGCCTGAAGAACCTAAGTTCAGTGGTTTCATCTTCAAGATTACAGCCAATATTGATCCAAACCACCGCTCCTGCATCGCTTTCTGTAAGATATGCTCGGGCAAGTTTGTGAGAAATCAGCCATATTACCACGTGCGCTTGGATAAGAACGTGCGTTTCTCTTCGCCTACCCAGTTCATGGCACAGCGCAAGAGTACCATTGACGAGGCTTATCCGGGTGACATTGTAGGTTTGCCAGACAACGGTATTTTCAAGATAGGAGATACGTTGACGGAGGGAGAGAAGATGCATTTTCGCGGTTTGCCAAGCTTCTCTCCACTCCTTTTCAAGTACATCGAGAATGATGACCCGATGAAGAGCAAGCAGTTCCAGAAGGGATTGGAGCAGCTCATGAACGAGGGTGTGGCGCAGCTCTTCGTCAACCAGTTCAACGGCCGCCGCATCGTGGGCACGGTTGGTCAGTTGCAGTTCGAGGTTATCCAGTACCGCCTGGAGAACGAGTACAACGCCAAGTGCCGCTGGGAGCCCGTGCATCTTCACAAGGCTTGCTGGATAGAGGCAGATGACGAGAAGGAACTCGAGAACTTCAAGAAGCGCAAGTACCAGTACATGGCCAAGGATATTGAGGGGCGCGATGTCTTTCTTGCCGATTCGGGCTACGTGTTGAGCATGGCGCAGCAAGATTTTGAACACATCAAGTTCCATTTCACATCGGAATTCTAAATCAATGTAAAAAAGATGGATGAAGAAATTCTAGATTACAACGAGCAGAAAGAGGGATGGGTCAGTAAGATGGTGGATTGGCAGAAAAAACATATTTCTGACCGCCAGATGACCCTTATCCTGGCTTTTATCATCGGCCTTCTGGCGTCGGTGGCAGGATATTTCCTGCACGGCATTGTGCACGAAATACAGTTGCTGCTCACTTCGGGATTTAACAAGGGCACCTATAACCTGCTCTTCCTGCTCTTCCCGATTGTGGGCATTTACCTCACCATGCTCTTTATTAAATATGTGGTCAGAGATAATATTTCCCATGGTATCACCCGTGTGCTTTACGCCATCTCTACCAAAAATTCCAAGCTCAAGGCCCACAACTGCTGGTCATCGGTGGTGGCATCAGGTGTCACCATCGGTTTTGGTGGTTCCGTGGGAGCCGAGGCTCCTATTGTGCTCACGGGTTCGGCCATCGGCTCAAACTTGGGACAAATCTTCCGCATGGACAAGAAAACCATGATTCTGCTGGTGGGCTGTGGCGCCTCTGCAGCCATTGCTGGAATCTTTAAGGCGCCTATTGCCGGACTCGTGTTTACGCTTGAGGTGCTGATGGTAGACTTGAGCATGGCTTCCTTGCTGCCTATCCTTATCAGTTGTGTAACAGCTACTTGCTTTACCTACATCCTGATGGGCTCCAAGAGCCTTTTCGATTTTACGCTTACCAATCCGTGGGCGCTCGACCGCGTGCCTGCCTGCTTGTTATTGGGCATCTTTTGCGGTTTGGTGAGCCTTTATTTCATGCGCACCATGTCGGCATGCGAGGGTTTCTTTGCCAAGCTTTCGCCTTATCCATACGTAAAGCTGCTCTTTGGTGGACTGATTCTGAGTTCGCTCATCTTCCTCTTCCCTTCGCTCTATGGCGAGGGATATTCGGCTGTCAACGTGCTGCTGAAGGGACAGAATGTGGAAGACTGGGGGCAGGTGATGAGCCGTTCGCTCTTCTACGGGCACAACCAGCTGCTCATCCTCTACATCGCCTTGGTAACCTTTACCAAGGTTTTTGCCACCTCGGCCACCAATGGTAGTGGCGGATGCGGTGGTACCTTTGCTCCTTCGCTCATTATCGGAGGTTTTGCCGGTTTCCTCTTTGCGCGCCTTTGGAATGTGAATCAGGTAGGTGTTTATGTTCCTGAGCAGAACTTTACACTGATGGGGATGGCGGGCCTCATTACGGGCGTGATGCATGCACCGCTTACGGGCATCTTCCTCATTGCCGAACTCACGGGCGGCTACCAGCTCTTCATGCCGCTGATGATAGTGTGTATCTCTTCGCTGCTCACCATCAGCATCTTCGAGAGTCACAGCATCTACGCCCTGCGTCTGGCTAGAGAGGGCAAGCTGCTCACCCACCATATTGACAAGGCTGCGCTCACCCTGCTGGGCATGCAGGATGTCATTGAGAAAGACTATCATCCGGTAGGTCCGGATCTTCCGATGAGCAAGCTGGTGAGTGAGATAAGTCGCAGTAACAACAACTTTCTGCCTGTTTTGGATCAGGCGGGTGTGCTGTTGGGAGTAATAGATATTACGAAGATTCGCCACATTATCTTCCGCACCGAACTGTATCAGCATTTCACCGTGCGTCAGCTGATGATGCAGCCTTCTGCCGTTCTTACCGAACATGACAGTATGGACGAGGTGATGCAGAAATTTGATAAAACCGATGCCGCCCAACTGCCAGTGGTTGATGTGGCAGGCGTACTGAAGGGTTACATCAGCCGTACTAGAATCTATTCCATGTACAGGCAGATTGTAGCGGATATGTCGGCAGAGTAGGAGTTTTAAGTGAAGAGTGAAGAACGATGAGTGAAGCATTCAACGGCTTTGCTGGTTTTATTTTAAAATATTAGTGTTTTATGGAGAAGAAGGATTTGAGAATTGTTTTCATGGGAACACCGGAGTTTGCGGTAGAATCCCTCAAGTGCCTGGTAGAGGGCGGTTATAACGTGGTGGCTGTGGTTACCCAGCCTGATAAACCGGTGGGCAGACATCAGGATACGCTGCAACCTTCGCAGGTTAAGCAGTATGCCGTAGAGCATGGTTTACCGGTGCTGCAGCCTGTAAAGATGAAGGACCCTGACTTTGTGGAGCAGTTGCGTTCTTATCAGGCTGACTTGCAGGTGGTAGTTGCTTTCCGCATGCTGCCAGAGGTGGTTTGGTCAATGCCGAAATATGGTACTTTTAATGTACATGCAGCCCTCCTTCCGCAGTATCGCGGTGCGGCGCCTATCAACTGGGCAGTGATTAATGGCGAGAAGGTGACGGGTGTTACCACCTTCTTCCTCGACCACGATATTGATACCGGTCGCATCATTCTGCAGAAACGTTTTCCTATTCCGGAGACGGCAAATGTGGAGTATGTTTACGACGGGTTGATGCATCTTGGTGCAGAATTGGCGCTGGAAACCATTGATGCGCTCATCGCTGCCGATGGCAATATCGGTTCCATTCCTCAGAGCGAAATGATAGGACAGGGTGCCGAACTCAAGCCGGCTCCGAAAATCTTCAAGGATACCTGCCGCATCGACTTCCACAAGCCTGCCAAACAGGTGTATGATTTCATCCGCGGTCTTTCTCCATACCCTGGTGCATGGACTGAAATTAAGAAGAAGGAGACAGTAGTATTCTTTGACGATCCTAAGGGAGATGATGATTACGTGAGGTTCCCTGAGCCTACTACTCATCCATCCCATAAGCAGAGTACACAGAAAATTCAGGTACTTAAGATATTTTCTACCCGTCTTTCATGTATGAAGCGTGGTGATGCGCCTGTGGGATCGCTCCGCGTTGAGGGGAAGTCGTTACAAGTTGCCTGCCTTGATGAATGGCTCATTATTCAGGAGTTGCAGCTCAGTGGCAAGAAACGCATGGATGCTTCTGCTTTTCTCAATGGTATGAAGGACATAGCTTATTATGAGTGTTTGAAGAAAGATGTTAGTGACGATTTTTAAGATTCAAAAGTTTTTTGATTTTTAGTTTTATAGTATTATGACTGTAGAAGAAGACATCAAGCGTGCTGTAGAGTGCATGCGAAAGGGTGGAGTGATACTCTATCCTACAGATACCGTATGGGGCATAGGATGCGACGCCACCAACCCTGAAGCGGTAAAGAAAGTTTATGAAATAAAGAAACGTGACGATTCTAAGGCGCTTATCTGCTTGATAGATTCTGCTGATCGCATGGCGCGTTATTTCCGCAATGTGCCACAGGTAGCATGGGATTTCATCGATGCTGCCATGCCTGTAAAGCCTACTACGGTTATTCTTGATGATGCGAGTGGTGTGGCTAATAATCTGGTAGCAGAGGATGGAAGTCTGGCGATGCGTATAACCTATGAGCCTTTCTCCAAACAACTCTGTTACCGTTTTCAGAAGCCTATTGTAAGTACAAGTGCTAATGTGAGTGGTGAGCCTGCTGCACAGAATTATTGCGACATCTCCGAGGAAATCCTCAATGCTGTAGATTATGTTTGCTGGAGCCGCCGTCAGGAGCATAAACCTCATCAGCCTTCCAGCATCGTTAAGATTGCTAAGGATGGTGAAGTGAAAGTAATCAGATAAGTTTTCAATTCATCCTTATATGAAATGCCTGCTAGAGGGATATTTTCTTCCCTTAGCAGGCTTTTTTGTATGTTTTCAGTCTATAATATACTATTGCAATTCGTTTATATGACAAAAAAGAATTCCGCTCAATACGGATATATAACAAGAAACCCTGCAAGAAATGAATCTTGCAGGGTTTATCTTGGGTGGAAGGTGGGACTCGAACCCACGACATTCAGAACCACAATCTGACGCTCTAACCAACTGAACTACGTCCACCATATTCTTGTTAAGCGGGTGCAAAGGTACGAAAAAAAAATGGTTCTACCAAATTTTTTCGTACCTTTTTTCTTATTTTTTATTTTGCAGGGCTTGTTGGAACAACTGGAGCTGCCTTCTGGGCATCTGCACCAGCTGCAGGAACAGCCTTCTGAGCACCTGCTGCTGCATCCTTGCTAGCACCTGGCATAGCAGGAAGAGCGGTCTGCTCCTGAGTGGCTCCCTCCAAAACACTGCTTTCGCCAGCTGCCTGAGGGGCTACATAAGCACATGCCACGCTGATGACAACCAAGGCTGCAGCGAGGCCCCATGTTAATTTCTCAACAATGTCAGTGGTCTTGCGAACACCCATGATTGAGTTGGTTGAAGAGAAGTTACTTGCAAGTCCACCTCCCTTTGATTCCTGGATGAGCACGATGAAAATCATCAGGATAGCTACCAGGACGATTAATACTACTAATAATGTGTAAGCCATTTTTTAAAACTAGTTTTATTTATTTATTATTTTTCTTTATTTCTTCTTGCTGTTCAGCATCAGTTTCTCAAGGAATCTGAGCTGGTCAACATAATATCCGTTCTTGTCAGGATGCTGCTGATGCAGGCGGCTGATGATTTCGTAAGCTCTCTGATACTTGCCCTGCTTGATGTAGATGCGGGCGAGGGTTTCGGTGAATACACCGCTGTTTTCCTCTTCGCCATCCTTGCCGGAATCGGTCTGAAGTTCTGGAGTAAATTCTGGTTTGTAATCTTCGTCCTGCTGGATTTTAGGCAGTTTGAAACCGCCATCCTCCATAAAGTCGTCGATGAGACTCATGGTGCGCGAAGTATCTTCTGGCTCCTGCTGGTCTTCGGTCTCCATGAGATAAGCCACATAGTCTACAGCCGCGTCAGCAGGTGTAGGCTTACGTTTCTCCTTCTTCTCTTCTTCGTCTTCTTCCATAGGAATGGATCCCAGGAAGTGGTCGATGAGGTCGCTAGTACGGTCTCCGTGTTTTTCTGCTCCTATTCCTCTTACGCCTTGCTGCTTGTTGGATTCAGTCTCTTCAGGGGCGTTTTTTATCTGATAGTGGGCTGCCTCTACCATCTCGAAGATAATCTTACGGTCGGTGATGTAGATGGCTGCACGGCGCAGTTCTTCGTCGAAACTCGGGTCGTGGAGCAGGTACAGATTCTTCAACATTAGCAGGCGTGCCGTCTGATAATACGGATATAAGGCCAAGAGGGCGCGCAAGTCGTAGAGCGTCTCTCGGTTCATTTCCTCCGGGTGTTGTATCAATCTGCTTAATTCCACGATATTTTTACTTTACTTTATTTTACTTTGAACATTGAGTTTTGAACTTTATGATTAGTAAAGCCGTTGAATTCTTTACTCTTCACTTTTCGTTCTTCACTTACTTTACCAGTTAGCTACCGTAGCGTTGAATATCTGGTCTACTAGGTCTTTGATAATCTGGGTTACCAGTTCTTCCTGCACCGAGGCAAGGCTCTGAGTGGTGTCGTAGGTCTTGGCAGATGTAAACTGCTTTTCGAAGTCCTCGGCATGGTTCTTGGTGTTGGTGAAACGTACGTTTACGGTGATACTGAGCTCGGTCTGTGCTGAGTATCCCTCAGAACTAACCGACTTGTTGCGCTGAGAATATTGGGTGATTTCGCCCTCTATCTTCAGATCTCCGTTGCGTGACACCTGTATGAGCTGGGTGTTGCTGGCAAACTTATCCTTGAGTTCGTTGTTGAACATCGGACCCATCGGACCCCACACATACGAACTTCTGATAGGGAAGTCGGCTATCTGTATGGTCTTGGTTTTGGTGTAGTCGATGCTGGCACCGTTGAACTTGTAGCTCACGGAGCATGCTGCCATGACCGCCACCATCAGTGTGACTCCTATTATATATAGGTACGCGCGTATATGCTTCATAACTTATATTTGTTAATCTTTCTGTACAGAGTTCTGTCGGAGATTCCCAGTTCTTCTGCCGCTTTCTTGCGGTTTCCGTTGTTTCTCTCCAGTGCCTTTTCTATCATCTGCTTGCTAAGGTCGCTGAGGTTCAGATTCTCGTTTTCTTCCTTGATCTCCTCAATCTCAGCATCCTCGGTTTCGGGTTTGTAAGTGCCCCTAATGCCACCTGTAGCTATTTCCTGACGGATGTGTTGTAGCTCGTCGAGATCGGTAATCGGAGGTACGGAAGATACCGGAGAAACCGATGAAACCGGAGATACGGATGATACTGGAGCTACCTGGGTATTCGGCTGAACCGGAGAAACATATCCGCCTGTACTGCCCAACTGGCGTGCCTCATCGAGTTGCTTGCGCAGGCTGTTCATCTCACGTCTCAGGTCGCTCACGTTGCCCCTCAGTTCGTAGAGAATCTTGTATAGCAGTTCGCGCTCGCTGGCGTAGCTATGGTCGTCCTTGCCATCCTTCTGTATGGTGGCGAGCTGTGTAGACTCCTCATCTCTCGGAATAAACTGGGTGAGGGTCTGTGCATCGATTTCTCTTTCTCGGCTCAGCACTGACATCTGTTCGGTAATGTTCTTGAGCTGTCTCACATTTCCCGGCCACTTGTATTTCAGCATAATCTGCTTGGCCTCATCTGAGAGTGAAATCTTAGGCAGACGGTATTTTTCGGCCATCTGCATGGCGAAGAGGCGGAAGAGCAGGAGGATGTCATCGCCCCGCTCTCTCAATGCAGGCATCTGTATCGGGATGGTGTTGAGGCGGTAGTAGAGGTCCTCGCGAAAGCGGCCTTCGCTCACAGCCTTGCGCATGTTTACGTTGGTGGCTGCCACGATGCGGACATCCGTTTTCTTTATCTCAGTTCCACCCACGCGGATGTATTCTCCCGTTTCGAGCACGCGTAGCAGTCTTGCCTGCGTCTGTATCGGGAGTTCACCCACCTCGTCGAGGAAGATGGTACCCTTGTTGGCAATACCGAAGTATCCTTCGCTTTCGCCTATGGCTCCAGTGAAGGAACCCTTCTCATGTCCGAAGAGTTCGCTGTCAATGGTTCCTTCCGGAATGCTTCCACAGTTGATGGCGAAATATTTCTCTCTGCGGCGTGGCGAATTGTCGTGAATCACCCTTGGAATGATTTCCTTACCCACACCGCTCTCGCCGATGATGAGCACGGAGAGGTCGGTCGGCGCTACCTGTAGGGCTACGTCGAGCGCATGGTTCAATCCGTCGCTGTTACCGACGATATTGTAGCGTTGTTTTATCTTTTGTAGTTCGGAAGTATCCATTTAGCTGCCAAAATTACTCATTTTTTCTGAATTATCTGCATTTTTTTTAAATTTTAACGTTCGGGAGGTCTGATTACAGGGCAGATTTGCCTTTTTTGCGTCATCTGCCCTCCCGAATCTTTCTTTATTCCGCTTTTTCTCGGAAATAGGGAATCTTTCTCTTATCCCTTTTTCTTAGGGATGGAGAATCTTACCTTCTCGCTCTCGTCACGCTTCTCGTGGTAGAGTTTAGGCAGTGGATTCTCGTAGGCCTCATCATAGTCTTCGCGGTTGCAGAAGGCATCCAGCGCCAAGTAGATGGCGTGGCGGAAGGAGATTGCATCGGCTTCGTTGCAGCCCGTGATGCTGTAGCTAGGAGTGGTGTTGGCGGCGGTGTGCACGAGTGGCAGACCGGCAGTAAAGAGTACGCCATCCTCGGTGTAGAGAGAATGGAACGGGGTAGTAGCCTGATCATGATACATGGCCATGATACCGTCGAACTCTACGAAATGGCCGTTGCCGAAGAACTCGTCAGCAGGGTAAGGACCAAAAGCTTGTATTTTCTGCTCGGCAAGCTGGTCAATGGCTGGGATGATGATGCTGGCTTCCTCTGGTCCGCAGCTCTCCTCACCGTTGTTGCTAGGATTCAGGGCGAGCACGGCGATGCGCGGGTTGGTAATCATGAAGTCTCGCTTCAGTGATGTGTGCATCTGCTTCACCTTCTCGATGATGAGCTCCTGGGTGATTGCTGCCGGCACGTCCTTGAGCGGAGTCTTTCCGGTTACGGATGCGATGCGAAGGTCGCCGCCGCAGAGGATGGAAAGGCCCTTGGCACCTTCGCCCAGGCAAGTTTCAATGTATTCCTTGTGGCCCTTGAACTGGAAGCCCTCAAATTGTGCGTTCTGGTTGTTTACCGGTGCGGTAACGAGCACGTCGAAGAGCTCGTCGCGGTAGTCGGTCATGGCTCGGTCAAGTGCCTTGATGGCTGCCGTACCCGATTCCTGAGTAGGCATGCCCATGTCAACCTTTACCTCCTCGTCTACGGCTGGCAGGAGGTTGATTCTTCCGTCTTCAGCATCTTCTGCTTTCTGGATGATGGAGAACTGGGCTGGCAGATTCATCGCCTTGCGGTAATAAGCTGCCACTTTAGGCGAACCGTAGATGATAGGGGTACAATACTCCAACATCTCTGGCTCACTGAATGCCTTAAAAATGAGTTCGTATCCGATACCGTTGGTATCTCCGTGAGTGATGGCCACTCTAATCTTTTTGCTGTCCATTTATCGTTTTATTTTATAGTAGAAATCGCAGCTTCTAGCTGCTTGATTAATATTTTCTTTTTCATTTCGGGCGCATAGACGAAGCCGATGATGATGATTTCATTCCCCGTTTTTCTCAGGCGGATTCGCCTCATCACGTAGGGGCCTCCCATGGCGTCGCCCTTCATCTCCCAGAGTCCTTTTTCAGAAAGGACCGGGATTTTCATGTACATGCTGTCGGTTTCGCCCGGCATATTGGTTCGGAGAATGCTGTCAATCTGCTGCTTCTCTTGAGGTGAAAAAGCATCTGAATTTTTCACTCTTCGTTCTTCACTCTTCACTTTCATTACGAGCAGGTTCTTCATGCCCGAACTGGCGTTGTTTGAAATCCAAATGAAGTTCCCGGCCTTCTTGCTTGCCTGCATTTCGGCAGGGATGTTCATGCTGATGCCGAAGTTCTTCTTTACCAGCTGCTGCATCTCGCGGTTCTGCTTGCTCGGGTTGGTGGAGATGATGGAGACGAGGTGCTCCAGTTCAGTCTCATCTACGAGCTGGCGCAGTTTCTCGGGGTTGAGTTTCTCTCTGAGTTGCTGCGGCGAGCGGGCTGAGATGCGGATGACGGTCTGCGGTGAAGCATTCTCGTTGCGGCTCAGTCTGACTGAGAATTCCGCTGCCGGGATGTTCACTACGATGCGAGTTCTTACGAGCAGGTAGCTGCCGTGGATCTTGCCCTTCTTAACCTGGATGAGCCGGCAGAGCGGTTCGGGTTGGGGCAGGGCAGGCACCTCTTCCGTCAGTATCTTCGTAACGATGCTGTCGGTATCTCCCTCGAGTACCACCTCGTAAGGCTGTTCTGTGCTCTTGGGCAGTTTTCTGTTTCTTCCTCCTCCCGGGCTGCAACTTGCCAGAAAAAGGAACAAAAGACAGCCGGCAAGTAGGATCTTTAAAGATTCTCTAACCATTTTTCCCCCACCTTTCCTTACTTATTCATCTTCTCTTCATCCTCGTGCTCACGGATTTCTCCGATTTTCTTCGAGGTGCTGAGCAGACCGCAGGCGGCGTAGATGTCCTGGCCGCGGCTGGCACGGATGGTGGTGAAGACACCATGCTGGGTGAGGTAATCACGGAACTGCTCCATCTTCTCATCATCCACACCTTGCAGAGGAATGTCTGGAATTTGGTGGAAACGAATCAGGTTGAAGCGGCAGTCAAGTCCCTTCACCAGCTTGATGATGGCCTTGGCATGCTGCATACTGTCGTTTACGCCCTTAAAGACGATGTATTCGAAACTCAGGCGGCGTTGATGAGAGAAATCATAGTTCCTCAGCAGTTCTACTACCTGCTCAATGCCCATGCCCCTTTCGGCAGGCATCAGTTCTGCGCGCTCAGAAGGGATAGGGTCGTGCATGCTGATGGCCACATGGCAGTCGCTCTCTTCCAGGAACCGCTTCAGTTTGTTCTTCACGCCCACCGAACTTACCGTGATGCGCTTCGGGCTCCATGCCCAGCCGTAGTCGGCGGTGAGAATCTCTGTGGCGCGCAGCACATTGTCGAGATTATCCATCGGCTCGCCCTGACCCATGAACACGATGTTGGTAAGCTTGTCCACCTCCGGCAGCGAGTAAACCTGGTTCAGAATGTCGCCTGCAGGCAAGCTGCCCTCAAACCCCTGCTTGCCGGTCTGGCAGAACAGGCAGTTCATCTTGCATCCCACCTGCGAAGAAACGCACAGCGTGGCGCGGTCTTTGTCGGGGATGTAAACCGTCTCGACAAATTTGCCGCTTCGGGTAGGGAAGAGGTACTTGATGGTACCATCCACCGAATGTTGCGCATCGGAATATCCGAAGCATCCTATTTCGTATTCGGCAGCGAGTTTGGCACGGTTCGCCTTCGAGATGTTGGTCATCTCATCAATGCTCTTCACATGCTGCTCATAGAGCCACTTCGCCATCTGCCCACCGGTGAAGGCGGGCATGCCTAAGTCCTTTGCCACCTGCTTCAATTCGGCAAGTGTAAGGCCCAAAAGATATTTTTTTTCATTATTCATACTGCAAAGATAGTGTTTTTTGCCGAAAAATTAGTATCTTTGCCACATATTTTAATATAATAAGATAAAATAAAGATAAAAAACACAGATTTAGCCCCCCGAAAAGGGCTGAAGTGAACAAAAATAACGTAAGAAAATGAGAGAAAAAATAGACCTTTTCTTGCCTTGCGAATACATCGACGATGCGCAGAATGCCTTGTCGGTGCTTCATGAGTACAAGACTGTACAGCATATCCACTTCCTGGTGAGTGCTGATTTTGCCGCTCATCATCAGGTACCCGAAGGATGTACGTTTGTCATCACCGACCGCCTGGAAAGCAGTAACACCATTGTCAGCATCGCTGAAAATACAGATGCCGACTACGTGATGATCTGTACCCGCCACACCACCATAGGATGGGGAAACAACACGCTGGAGCGATTCCTCAGAGTGGCAGATGATACGGATGCCGTCATGGTTTACGCCGACCACTACAAGATGGTGGAAGGCAAAATGGAGAAACATCCGGTAATTGACTACCAGTCAGGTTCTTTGCGAGATGACTTCGACTTTGGAAGCCTCTGGTGCATCAAGGCACAGGCGCTGGCCGACTACATCGCCCAACCCGACCGCGAAGAGTATCAGTTTGCCGCCCTCTACGACCTCCGTCTCTATCTGAGCCGTGTGGGCGAAATTTTCCATCTCAACGAATTCCTCTATTCAGAAGCCGAACTCGACACCCGTAAGAGTGGCGAGAAGCAGTTTGACTATGTAAACCCGCGCAACCGCGAGGTGCAGATTGAGATGGAAAAGGCATGCACCCAGCATCTGGGCAAGGTGGGCGCCCTGATAGACACCACCTTCTACCGCCAGCCCGACTTCGGTGAGCAGGATTTTGAATACGAGGCATCTGTCATCATCCCCGTCTTCAACCGCGAAAAGACGGTGGCTGATGCCGTGAAGAGTGCGCTGGGACAGAAGGCCAACTTCAAATTTAACGTCATCGTGGTAAACAACCATTCTACCGACCGCACCGGCGAAATACTGGATGAACTTAAAGCCGACAACCTGATACAGATTGTGCCGGAGAGAACCGACCTGGGAATAGGTGGATGCTGGAACGAAGCCATCAACAGCAGTTTCTGCGGAAAGTTTGCTGTACAGCTTGACAGCGATGACCTCTATTCTTCACCAAAGACACTCCAGAAGATAGTAGATGCCTTCTACAAGCAGAAGGCTGCCATGATTATAGGCTCGTACCGCATGTGCGACTTCGACCTCAATACCCTGCCACCGGGACTGATAGACCACAAGGAGTGGACCGATGAAAACGGATGCAACAATGCGCTGCGTATCAACGGATTGGGTGCTCCGCGCGCCTTCTTTACTCCGCTGGTCAGACAAATCCAGTTTCCTAACACCTCGTATGGTGAGGATTATGCGCTCGGCTTGGCATTTTCGCGCCGTTACCGCATCGGCAGAATCTACGACGAACTCTACCTCTGCCGCCGCTGGGGAGGTAACAGCGATGCAGCCCTCAGCGTAGAGAAGGTGAACGCCAACAACCTGTATAAGGACCGCCTGCGCACCATGGAACTGAAGGCACGCCAGCACCTGCTGCAGGGCAAGGCCGACATTATGGAAGACAGCAGCATCTCGCGTTTCTTCAACCGTCAGCTGGAGGTTTGGACCGATGCGCGCCACCGCTTCCGCGACCTCAAGCATGTAGAAACCCGCCAGTTCTCCGACCAGCTGAAACTGCAGTGGAACCCAGCCCGCATCGTAAGTACGGGCGCCAAGATAGATAAGAAAACCCTGGGCGAGCGCCCTTGTTTCCTTTGCGACAAGAACCGTCCTAAGGAACAGATGTCGAAGCAGATAGACGAGAAATTCCATCTTCTGGTGAATCCGTTCCCGATTCTACCAGTCCACTTCACCATTCCGGCACGCAAGCATCAGCCTCAGCTCATCTACAAGAACTACGGCGAGATGCACCGCTTCATCAGTCTGCATAGCGACCTGATGGTGTTCTACAACGGTCCGAAGTGTGGTGCATCGGCTCCAGACCATCTTCATTTCCAGGCAGGAACCAACGGCATCCTTCCTCTTCAGACCAACTGGCAGCGTCTCTCCCGCAACCTGACCGACATCATCTCTCTCAATGATGAGGAGAAAATCTCTGTGGTTCGCGACTTCATCGTTCCCGCCTTCGTCATCATCTCGAAGAGTGCTGAGAGCGATGAGGCCCTCTTCCGCCGTCTCTACAAGGCAATGCCTCAGCGTGGCGACGAAACCGAACCGATGATGAACATCATCTCCTGGCGCAAGGGCGAGGAATTCATCAGCGTGGTCATTCCGAGAGAAAAGCATCGTCCGGAAGCCTATTTTGCCGAAGGCGACGCCCAGTTTGTGGTTTCGCCGGGAGCACTGGATATGAGCGGACTCATCATCACCCCTCGTGAGGAAGATTTCCGAAAGCTGACCGAGGAGAAAGCCCTCTCGCTGCTGCAGGAATGTGGCGTTTCGGAAGAAAAGATGAATGCCATCATCGCTAAACTGAAGGCATCTAAGGATGCCGAGGATGCAGCCGAAGCCTCTTCCACCTTATATAATAAAGGTAAGCAGCCCGACGTAACGGTGGGCATCGTGAGTGCGCAGAAGATTCATTTCTCGCTCAACAAACCTTATCTTGCCAAGGGCGAAAAGGTGCTGGGCGAACAGGTGGTAGAATTCTCAGAGGGCGGTGTGCTCTGGAACGGCAACCAGTACAGCCAGCTCACCTTCCATCCGCAGAGTGCCGACGCCTCGTTTTCGCTGAGCAACGTAACCATCGGTGTCAACTTCCACTGGGAGCGCAAGGAAACCCAAACCTTCCTGGGCACGCTCCGCTTTGTGGTAGAATCAGATAAGATTGTGGCAATCAATGAGTTGCCTGTAGAGAAATATCTGGAGAGCGTCATCAGCAGTGAGATGAGTGCCACTTCGAGTCTCGAACTCCTGAAGGCGCACGCCGTCATCTCCCGTTCATGGCTCCTGGCACAGATGAAGAAGCGCCGAGAGGTGGCTGAGAGCGGCAACAACTTCTTCTCCTTCACCAAGAAGGAAGATACGCTCATCCGCTGGTACGACCGCGAAGACCACACCCTCTTTGATGTATGTGCCGACGACCACTGCCAGCGCTACCAGGGCATCACCAAGGAAACATCGCCCCATGTAGCTGAAGCCATCCGCCAGACCAAGGGACAGATTCTGATGGACGGCGAAGAAATCTGCGATGCAAGATTCTCGAAATGCTGCGGCGGAATAACCGAGGAATTCCAGTATTGCTGGGAGGACACGCCGAAGACTTATCTCACGGCGGTTCGCGACATCGCCCTGGGCGTGGAACATACACTGCCTAATCTGACCAATGAGGAAGAGGCTGAGAAATGGATCCGCTTCAATCCGCCAGCTTTCTGCAACACGCAGGACAAGAAAATCCTGTCAGAAGTGCTCAACGACTATGATCAGGAAACCGTCAATTTCTACCGCTGGAAGGAAACGCTCAGCCAGGAGAAGTTGCAGCAGCTCATCGCTGACAAACTGAAGATGGACCTGGGTGCCATCCTAGACATGAAGGCCGTGGAGCGCGGCAAGAGTGGAAGAATCAGCAAGCTCCAGATTATCGGAACCGAGAAGACCTTTACCATCGGTAAGGAACTCGAAATCCGTCGTACGCTGAGCGACAGTCATCTGCTGAGTTCAGCCTTTGTGGTGGATAAGTATGATATGGATGAACAGGGAGTGCCTCAGCGTTTCGAACTCATCGGAGCCGGTTGGGGGCATGGAGTAGGCCTCTGCCAGATTGGTGCTGCCGTGATGGGCGAGCAGGGTTATCATTATGATGCCATCCTGTTGCACTACTATCAGGGTGCTGAAATCAAGAAACTTTATAAATAGTGATGTAAAATGGTAACAAAGAAAAACAGTCGGAGTCCATGGGCATGGATTCCGACCCTCTATTTTGCCGAGGGACTCCCCAACGTCATCGTAACCGCCCTCTCTGTGGTGATGTACATGCAGTTGGGGCTGACCGATGCTGAGGTGGGTCTCTATACCGGATGGCTCGCCCTTCCCTGGGTCATCAAGCCCTTGTGGAGTCCGTTCATAGATTTGCTGAAGACTAAGCGCTGGTGGGTGCTCACCATGCAGGCTCTCATCGGAGCTGCCCTTGCCGGCATCGCCTTCTCGCTGCCTACCGCCTTCTGGTTTCAGGCAACGATGTGCTTCTTCTTCCTCATCGCCTTCTGTAGTGCTACCCACGACATTTCGGCAGATGGTTTCTACATGATTGATCTGGATGAACATACGCAGACTAAGTTTGTAGGCTTGCGAAATACCTTCTACCGCCTCGCCATCATCTTTGTGAATGGTTTTCTGGTGATGCTGGCAGGTGTGCTTCAGGTTCTCTTCCGCAACCAGATTCGCTTCTCATGGGCGCTTATCTTTTACGGACTGGCAGGTATCTTCATCGGTTTGTGGCTCTACCACAGCCGCTTCATGCCTCGCCCGAAGGATGATGTGCAGACCGACAGAACGGTGGGCGAAGTGGCTCATGAACTGAAGAATATGTTCCGCACCTTCTTCGTGAAGTTCGGATTGGGTGAAACCGTCTGTGTGATGCTCTTTCTCTTGCTCTACCGATTCCCGGAAGCGCTTCTGAACACCATGACCAAGACCTTCATCCTCCGTCCTAATTCGCAGGGTGGACTGGGACTGTCACCTCAGGAATATGGCTTTGCCAATGGTACTGTGGGATTGATAGGTTTGCTGCTGGGTGGAATTCTTGGTGGTATTCTGGTGAGCAGGGATGGAATGAAGAAATGGCTCTGGCCTCTGGTTTGCGCCATCACCTTGCCTGATGTGGTTTACATCTATCTGAGTTATTCGCTCAACAGCAACCTCATCGTGGTTTCCAGCTGTCTTTTTGTCGAGCAGTTGGGTTATGGTCTGGGCTTCACGGTTCTTACCCTCTACATGCTGTTCTACAGTCAGGGAAAGTTCAAGACCTCCCATTATTCCATCTGTACGGGCATCTCCTATCTCGGATTGATGCTGCCGGGCATGGTTTCTGGATATCTGAAGGATATGGTAGGTTACCGTATGTTCTTCATCATCGTGATGGCATGTTGCGCCATCACCTTCCTGGTTACTGCTTTCCTGAAGATTGATCCTAATTTCGGAAAGAAAGAGGAGAAGGAAGAGGATGAAGCGGAATTGGACGCGATAGAATAAATGATTATGTTTACGTAAAAACGAGGATGTGCGAACATCCTCGTTTTTATCTTTATTCCCCGATAATCGTTGCGATGAGGTGTCGGCTTCCGCCTCCCTCTCTGAATTCACAGAGGTAGATCCCCTGCCATGTTCCGAGGTTTAATCTGCCGTTGGTAATGGGAATGGTGAGTGATACACCCACCATGCTCGATTTGGCATGAGCCGACATATCCGTCGGTCCTTCATCCTGGTGCAGGTATCTTGGGTCGCCATCCGGAACCAGTCTTTCGAAGATACCCTTCAAGTCATGTCTCACATCTGGGTCGAAGTTCTCGTTCAGTGACAATCCGCAACTGGTATGTCTTACGAAGAGATTCAGAATCCCTGTCTTAGGCAGCGCTGGCAGGTTCCTCATTACCTCGTTGGTTACGAGGTGAAAGCCGCGAGGAAGCGGACGCAATGAAAATTCTACTTGCTGTATCATATCATTCTTTGTTTTTATATTTCAATTGTTTGTATCTTTCTGATTGTCAATTTACAAAGGTAATTATAATTTTATTATTATAATACTATTATAATGCAAATATAGGAAAGTTTAACCATTAAAGAATTTCTCGTAACTACTCAGCACCCCTATAGAAAACTTCTCGTTAATAAAGCATAAACTTGAT
>ENA-OPCD01000544-OPCD01000544.1-human-gut-metagenome-genome-assembly--contig:-NODE-544-length-31664-cov-3.794078_pt1 | contig 31664 bp, 32 predicted proteins | sample MGYA00241560_ERZ501471 | MGnify/ENA primary metagenome ERZ501471 (study PRJEB25962, sample SAMEA2042578) | human gut metagenome | biome: human gut; feature: human-associated habitat; material: faeces...
CAGTCCTTGGAGAGGGACTATAAACACTACTACTTTATAATACGAGGAGGAAAAACAAGCGGGATTTGCGGAAAAGGTCACACACAAAAGTCAGGTTTCCTCGGAAGATATGACCTTGGAGGAATACAAGGAGTATTTTAATGAAAAGATGAGTGGCTTGTATACCCACCATTCGCAGAGAGGCATGAATTGGGTGATTGACATAACGGATGCGGCTTATAAGAGGATGCAGTCAGACCCGGAATATGAGAAGAAGATTCTGGATGCGTTGGCGAAGAACAAGGCTGTTGATTTCGGGGGAAATATCCCGGTGGTTGCGTATACTCATATAGATGACACATATGAGAAATGTTACGGCTATACGCAGGGCATGAAGGAGAATGACGGTTATTCCGGGAGTTCCTCCGCAAAGGGAACTGATGCCGGACGGCAGAAAAAGGCAAGGCAGAAGGAACTGCTGGAAGAATATTTGGAAAAGCGGGCGCAGGCTAAGAAACAGCAGCTGGAAATGTTAAATAAAAAAATTGCAAAGATGGAACTGGAAAGAAGTAGACAGACTCAGTCATGGAACAGTGAGAGGCAGATGGCAAAGGCTTCCAATGCTTATGATGCAAATATTATGATGGAAGCAGAGCTTGTGAAGAACATAACCAAAGGAGAAAACAATGGAAATTTCAAATAATCAATCTTATTATATCAATCCGAATACCAGACAATTCACATCAAATGTGAAAAATACAGCAATAAAGGACAGGGAGGTCTTCAATGGTTCGATGCAGAATCTGTTAAATCCCATAGAGGATTTGGTATAGGTGCTCAAAACGCCGATTAAGCTGGTAGATAGTTCTTCTCTAAACAGGCTGAGCAATTCCGTCAATATTGCATCCGACATGCGCATCGCTGTAAACGACGGTTACATATTGAAGGTAAAGCAACAGGGTGTGGAGGTTTCCGGCGGTAATGATCCTTATGATACAGAGGCATATATGAAAGCGCAGAAGATGGCGGGTTCGCTGTCTACGCTGTTGCGGAATGCTTGTGGGAATATGCACACAGTAGCATATTCTCAGGAGGAGTATGCCAGATGGACAGAAGGTGTATCCGATGTGATGGGGTATCTCGGCATAGATTATAGCTTTTACAGATGAACGAATAAATGACCTAATGTTGGAGTGGTCAACAGATGAAGATTTTTGGGTGCGCCGAATTGCTATTGACCACCAGCTTTGTAGGAAAGAGCGAACAAATACGGAATTGCTTGAAAAAATATTAGTGAATAACTTTGGCAGTTCAGAGTTCTTTATCAACAAAGCCATCGGTTGGAGTCTGAGAGATTATTCTAAGACAAATCAGGATTGGGTAAGAAATTTTGTTGAAACTCATAAAGACAAGATGGATAAATTGAGTATCAGAGAAGCAAGCAAATATTTATAAGTCAAATGGGAAACACAAAATTGGGTTTTATGAATGTCCCTAATGGTGATGTAATAGCATTTGATATGAAAGAGAGTGAAATAAATCCGTCTGTGGTATATCTTAGCCATGACGATGGTGAAGGACATGGATATATACTGGGTAAAGATTTTAATACTTATTTAGAACAATTGTTATTGGTAGGAGCATGTGGCAATGAGGATTGGCAGATGTTACCGTTTTGCTTGGATGCGCAATCAGGAATTGTATCAGATTGTGAAAATGCAAAGGAGTATCGAAAACTTATAGGGTTACAGATATAGTAAGAGGCACGCCCAAATTTCAGGTTTCGTTCCATTCTGTAAAGAAAAATGAATGAATGTCGATAAATATTATGAGCTAAGGATGGCGTCTGTTTTCAAGGGATTGAATGTGAAAATAGACGCTGTTTCTGTTTGGATTGGAGGTTATATTATGAGAATACAAGCGGCAAATACATTTTATACAGGTACTTACTCTGTTTTGAATACGAAGTCATCATTTCCATATGCTGTGAAAGTTGAAGGTTACGGAAATACAAGAAACCAAAGGAGTTTATTTCAGTTTGCACATGTGACAATAACAGAACATATGATAAATGCAAAATATGGTACAAAGATTACAAACGGTCCGAGAGTGCAGATGCAGACCGCAGGTAGTAAGAAAAAAGAAGATTGGACTGAGGTTTCCAAAGAACAGTTGGCAGAAGTAAAACTACCGGCATCATTTGATAAATTGAAAGAACAAAATTCTTATTTTTATCATGGAGAAAACATATCGGATTATGAACTAGTGCAAACTGCAGTAGCATTGGGGAAAATGGAATTACCAACAGATGAGAAAAAGTGTATCCCAGACAGAGTTGCAATGGATGCATTTGAAGTGCTTGTCAGAGACCAGGCGGCTCCAAAAAACTCATGGTCAAATACATTGTATTCGGAAGATGGAAAATATACCTTTACAAAGACTGAAAGCGGAAGATGGCAGATGCATTTGATTGATGATGCTGCCATAGGTGCATCTTTGGAAGATATAGCAAATTGGATGATGAGCGGCACGCCCAATAGAAATATTGAGACACGCTACCTAAATTATCTTCATACTGTTGATCCGGATTTATATAATGTGGCGATGCGAATAGGTTCCGAGGTTCGTTCTTATGGTTTTATGGAGGATTTACATCAGCAGGGAGTATTAAGTGATAGTCAAAATCAGTATGATATGAGTCTGTTGGGTATGTTATTCGGTAAAGATGCGGATAGTATGCGTATGATATTGAATGGGTGTAAGGAGTCTGGTAATTTTTTGGAATTATTGGATTTGTATAGCCCGGATGGAGCAAAATCGTTGGATAAGCTTCGGGAACAGCAATATAAGCACGGTGGAATTGTTTAATATAGCGAGTTTTATGACAGGATATGAAAAAGCAATTAATTCTCGAAGTAGAAGAGTGTGAAACACTAATGTAGCAACGGAGGTAAAGACAAACAGCAAGGACAAAGTGCAGGAATATTATGAGAAACTGTGTAAAAAGTTCCCGGAGATTACTTTTAATACGGGTAGCAGTCTTATGAGTGGAAATGAAAATAAAGTGGTAATAAATCTTTCTAGCGAATGTCTAAAGAAAATGGCAAATGATCCGGAATTTGCCAAGAAAGTAGAGTTTAATTTAACTGGTGCAGTACCGGGACAGAATAGAATGCTTGCACAAGCCAAAGCTGATAATGCAGTGATACATGGTGTTACAACTGTAATAGATGCCGATGGGAATGCTTCTGTTACTTGCGGAGGTATGACAAGAACCAGTGGTTCAAAACAAAATTCAACTACATTGAATGCGGAAAAGAAAGAAAAAGAAAGATTATAGAAAAAGCGTGAGGAAAGAAAAATCTCAGAAGAAAAGGCAGCTAAGAGACGGGCAGAGAAAAAGGCGCAGTTGGAGAAGCTGACAGAAGATGAAACGTTTACAATATCAGCTACTGGCACTGATGTAAAAAGTGTTACGCAGAACCTCTTAGCTGCGGTTTCTGGTACATCTGCGCCGACAGGGGCAAGTTTTGATATAAAGGCATAAGGAGAAATTGTTCATATTCCGCAAGGCGCATAAACCTTTGCTTTTGCGGACTGCCCGGACTTATTGCAAGGGGGCAGGGGCGGCAATATAAAAAATTGATGACAATGGAGAATTAGGAAATGGCTATTAATGGAGTCGGACATAATTATGATTATTTGGGAACGACTACAAATTATATACGGGGAAAAGCAACTGTTAGGGAAGCAATCTCAAAGATGGTGAAGCAGTCGGCAAATCTTTCTATTTCTGATGCAGGAAGAAATATGCTGCGGGAAATGGCAAGCAAATTTGAACCCGATTCGGATTATACCAATGTCAGGGAACTGACAATACAAAATACAAATGAGGTTGCTTGGGAACACTATACCGCAATGCGGGATATTAGCAGCCTAACATTAAAAGACGGGAATTATAATGTTGAAGATGTGATGAAATCTATAATGGATACATATGAAACCCGTTATAATGAAATCGTAAAAGAACATGAAAATGGAGATCGTGAAGTTTCCTACGAACTTACGGGGAAAAGGTCATTGACACTTGACGAAGATTTAGCCGGATTGGACGAAGCCTTTAAAATGCGTCTGGCAAATTTAGAAGGATATATTACCTGTCAACAAACCAATAAAGCATTTGAAAACGCAGACAGTTCATGGTATTTCCGTAGAAATAGCCCTCAAAATGAAGTAAAAACACAAGATAAGGCTCAAATGTTTGATACAAAATATCAGAAAACCGCAGTATCAATAATGGAGCAGGCTAAAGAGAAGTTTTTGGTAGCCTTTAAAAGTATAAATTACAAACAAGGAACAGCAACAAGCATACTATCGGATATTATGAAAAAGTGCTGATAAAGGAGGATTAAAAATGGCTATTAGTGGAGTAGGACAGAGTTATTATCAGAACAATGTTGCAACAACGAAAAGTACAAAGAGCGTAAACAGCACGGGAGAAACGGGCAATACAAAGGAATTATCAGAAGCGGAAGAAATGGCGATTTTCAAAAAGGAATTTTATGCTGAAATTGATAAGATACCCAGAAATAGAACTATAACCAATGTGGCTATCAACATATCAGAGGAAGCATTTAAGAATATGAAAGATGATCCGGAGTACAGGGAAAAGATATTATCAGCACTTAAACGTGACTTAACTTCGTCCTTTGCACCGTTGGAAGCTTCTATGGTGCTCACTGTAGGAGCTACTGCTAAAGATTATAGGGGCGATTCATGGTCTGGTGTTAATAATCAATCGGAATTTTATGCTCGTTCACAAAACAGTTTTTATAAAAAGACAAGCAACAAGAAAGATAGACAAAAAGAGCTTTTGGAAGAATATCTGGAAAAACGGGCGCAGGTTAAAAAACAGCAGCAGGAAATGTTGAATGAAAAGATTGCAAAGCAGGAACAGGAAAGAAGCCGATTATTACGGTCGTGGAACAATGAAAGGCTGTTGTCAAAAGCGTCTAATGCTTATGAAGCAAATGCTATGACGGAAGCGGTTACGGATAGTGCTTTTTCGCTTGGATAGTGATTTTAAGTAAGGAGAAAGAGATATGTCAATTACATTTTTAAGTAATCCTATTCATCTGCCGGATTTTTTCAAGTTTGATAGGGAATATTTGGGAAAACAGGAAAGCCAAAATGAAGACCAGAAAGTGTTTCATAAGGATACTTTAGAGGTTTCTCAATTATCGAAAAACAGGGAAAATTTAATGGATAAAATTAAGCATACAGTTGTGCATTCGGTTACATCGTTCAGCGATATGAGAGCCGGAATATTAAAAGAAATTAGGGAAGAAAAAGGGCAGTATGACTATACTGATGTTGTAAATGCCTGCGGATTGAGTTATGCAAGGCTTTATTCTGAAATTGAGGAACGTTATAAAAATGGAAATGAGCAGTATTATAAGTCAGCAGGTGGTACACCATGGACGAAAGAAGAAATTGAGTGGCTGGATATGCAATATGAGCAGGAAGTGGCATGGCAGAAATCCTGTGCCAGAATAGCAGCCCGGGGACAGGTCTTTCAGGGGAATATTCCTGAAGTGCCAACAAAAGAGATTGAAGAATTGGAGGACAGCTTTTATCAGGCGAAGGATGCCTACATCAAGTTATATCAAGAAAGCAAACAGACAGGTAAGTTTTTTGTTTTGCAAAATTATATGTTAGGTAGTAGCCGGATGTATGAGATGCTGAATAAATTAGGAAATTTACAGGAGAGGGTGGAATAATGCAGGTTAATTCGTCCAATGGTTCATTACAACAAAGGATTTTTTCAGGAACAGGAAGTATAGGCGGTGTCCATCTGCCCGATTTTAACGATAAGTATGTGTTTTCCAAAAAGAAAAGCGGTATTAGTGATGAAGAATACAGAAAACAGATTGTAGCGCAGGCTTATAAAGATTTTGAAAAGGGTACATTTCAAAATAAATCAGATGGCTTTAACAAATTGATGAAAAATTATACATCAGAAGTATCCCCGGATAGAAAGGGAATCATTACTTCTGGATTAAAAGCTGTTTCAAGAAATAGACATAATGTGTTAAAGCCGATAGATTTTGTCGCAACTCTGCTTGAGGGGAAAGTAAAGTATCAGAAACTGCCATCGGGCAATAGTGAGTACATAGAATTTTATGATAAGAATGGGGAGATGGTAGCAACTTATTCCAACAATGGATGGACAATGTATACCACGAATGCAGAGGCAGCGAGGCAAACAGAAATGTGCATGATTTATAATGAAGCATGGGGAAATGCAAAAAGAGGACTTCCGATAGTAGGAGGGGAATCCGTAAATGAAGAAAATTTGCAAAGCAGTTTTGATGTCAAAGCATAGTGAAAAATAGAGTAATGGAAATTATTGTGAACAGTGTTTCTCCGCTTAGTCGATGGAGAGAATATACGCAAATTTATTGTAAATGGTGTAACAATGTGATTATGGAAATTTCGCACTGCGCTTCAAGCCGGTTGATATTCAATTCACAAAACCGAATTGGGATAATATTATGACGAAACGTGATAAGCCTGCAATGTCGGAGGAAGAATTCGAGAAAGCTATAAAGGAACTTGCACAGAAGGAATTTGCTACTGGGAAGCGGGATGATGCGGCATATAGAAAATTATGTATGCAGCATGGTGAGACTGTTTCACCGGACAGGAAAGCCATCTATGAATCAAGTATGAGAAAGACAGGCGGAAAGATGAATGCGGCTTGTATGTTTTGGGACAACAATGGAAATAAAACGCTGTCTTACAATCCTGAATCAAGGAACTGGAAAGCCATAAGCACAGAGGAAGAATTTGCAAGGGCACGTGTATTTACATCTATCTATAATGATGAACTGGCACGCCTGAAAAAGGAGTATGGAGAAAACGCAAAGGGAACTGTATCTTATCAGCAGATACAGTCTGACTTGGCAGCGAGCATGAAGGCACCATCTTCGGGCAGTTCACTGGATATACAGATATAATCCTACACTCTATTCCGATGAGATGCTTAAAGCTTTAGCTGCTTGATTTTTCCAATGTCACAGGATGCCCGGAATATACTGTTAAATGCCATGCATAGCATATTTTGTTGAAGTTTTTCTATATCAACAATCAACTAGCACAACGGGTTAAATTATATAAATATATTTGGAGGAGGTTACTATGAGTAATACAATTAATGTGAACTATATGACACGGGCTTACAATCAGTACCAGCAGAAAAATGCGGCTAAAGATCAGGAGAAGGAAGATACAAGGTTTGCGGATAGTGTAAGAGAAAAGAGCGAAGCTAGTGGAAGTATAGTGGGCAATTCAAAAATAGGTTCTGTGTCTGCTAAAGATATGACGATGGTGGAATACAAGCAGTACATTTACAATAAAATATCTCAAATTCCAATGCACCCCACAAGAGCAGGCGAGTCAATATCTGTTACAATTTCAGAGGCGGGTTTTGAAGCAATGAAGAATGATCCAGAGTATGAAGCATGGGTATTAAATGATTTGCAAGTGGGTTGGTCACAACCAGATAAATGGTCCGGTATATGCGGAGGAGCGTTTTCTACAATATATTATGGAGCATCAAAAGAAGAATGTCATGCTGAGATGTGGAGTGCTGGTTATAACAATGGGAATGGTGGGAAGATTTTTAATGATAAGTCAAAAAATAGTTTTTGGGAGCGCAGAATAGAAAATAAAAAGAGAATAGAAAATCAGGTAAAGAAACAACAGGAAAAAAAGCGGATTCAGAAAAAACAAGCGGAAAGAACAGCTTATGAAGAATATGCGCAAAATAAAAGGTTATCCGCTCAGGATGCCAGAACTCGATTGGTGGCTGAGAGTAGTTCGTCTGCTAAGACTGTCACAATAAGTCAGGCAGTAGCTTCTTATGAGGCAAATTTTACAATGGCAGTAAGCGTATCGAACAAAACCCAATAGCCTGCAAATAAAAAATCAAGGCTAAATAGAAAGGAGAGATGCAGTATGGGAATTAATGGAGTATCATCGTATGCCAATACATACACATACGGAAATGTAAAAAATGAAAATGTAAAGCCATCAAAGAATAGTGAAAAGAATTATTATGCAGGATACACTATGAATTCAGCCAATAAGTTTAAAAATGTATCAGACTATTCAAAGTATTTGACTAACAAGTATAAATGTTTGACTCCATGCAAAAATGCTTCTGTATTGATTGACAGAAGTGTAATGCAAAAGGCATGTGGAGATGAAAAAACTGCGAAATGGCTTGAGGAAAATTTAGCAATTATGCCAGATGTTATACGAAATGCACAGAAGGCGGCAATAAGTCATGGTAGTAAACTGATATCAGTGGAGTTTAAGTTTACGAATAATGGAACCGAAATGACAACCTGTGGCATTTTTGGAGAGACTGGTACGGATTCAGAAATTGACAAATGGCTGGAGAGAATGAAAGAGGATAAAGAAAAAGAAGATAAAAAAACAGAAAATATGATTGCTATAGAAGCGACAACTAAAAATAAGGTAGGTTTTGATACATATGCATAGTATCAATTTCTATAATTTTGAAGAAAGAAAAGATTACAAACAAGGTATTGAAGGTAGTGGAGAGAATTGCCCGGAATGAAGTGGAAAAAACAGTTCTTGGCAGGACGGCAGAGTGTTCAGCGATTTATCACCAGCCGAAAAGACCGAAGAAAAGGGAAAACTAGGTCAGAATAATGAAATATTTTGTGGAGTGTTGCGGTTGTGATTATCGTAATGGCAAAACAAAAGGAGTAAGATAACTCCAAAAGTGTTATCTTACTCCAATAAATCAATTAAAGGTTACTGCTTGGGCTTCGGATGGAGAGAGCAGGTACGGTTCTGACTGACAGAAGAACCGTGGAAATAATATGCAGATAACAAGAGGCAATTATTCAAATCAACACGCTCGTGAGATTATTGGTGAGGAAATGGAAAAAATCTCAAAGATAACTTCAAGATCAGCTTTAGCAGCAACCTATCTTGAAGAACATAAATCAAGAGGAACGGATGAAATTCCTGAAAACTTAAGCGAGAAGATGTATGATGCAATCTTCTCGTTTAAGGAGAAATACGCAATGTTTCATTCTGATGCAGATAACTTATCGCAGTTATTGATTAGTGTTAAAATTTCATAGGTAAAAGCAGCTTTTAGAGGAATATATTGAGGAACAAATACAGGCTCGTAAGGACATACTGGAGTTTCGCAAAGAAGAGAATTTTAAGCATAAAGAGCAAAATATCGAACTTAATAAAAAGGCATTGGCGCTGAGGGCTTATAATCAGCAGATTTTAGAAAAACATTAAGCAAGATATGAGTAGGATAATCTGTTTGTTGTCGAGTTCAAACGTAAAAAGACCAGATAACAGATAGTGTCTGTTGTCTAATCTTTTTTATGCCATTTTCTGCAAGGGGCATTGATGATATGTGCCAAATGTTTATATTGAAAACAAATTTTCAAGTGAGGTAATAGAGATGAATATATCAAATGCTATCAATACGGTAAGCGTATCTGGAAGTTCTAGCAGTAGTGCTAAAAAAACTCCTGAAAAGAACAAGTGGCAATTAACAGATTCATTAAAAGAAAAAATTGTTGAATTGGCTAAGAAAGATGCGAAAAACAACATATATATGGGAAATGAGTTTATGAACTTGCGGAAAGCAGAGGTCGCTAAAGTGGCACCAAATCGGGCAGCACTGATAGGTAAGTTCAACCAATCAATGAGTTCTGGAAATATGGGTGATATGAAAGAAATACAAGAAGCAGACAAAAGATGGCTGTGTATTTTATTTGGGATACCATATGAGGCTGAATATCAAGGAGAGGGAACTGGTTCTGCGCTCCATATATATAATGAGGAAGGGGAAGAAGTTCTTACATATACTCAAGGAGTAGGGTGGCATGAGAAAGAGACAAAAGCAGAAACGGGAGTACATTCAGCGTTAAAATTAGCATATTATGAGGCATACCATGATGCAAGAAAAGCACTGAACACTGGAACAAATGTGGAAATCACAAATGAAAATGTTGTGGTGCAAAGTAATTTCGATATGAAAGCATAAGACAATTAACAGGAAAATTTCAATGAGCTTTTTAAGTAGAATTTTGTTATCAGATTGGAAGTGATTGTATGGGAAAATGTTAGTTCTGACATTTGAAGATAATGAGGATGATATGATGAGCCGCATATTATCGTTGATAAATACCAGAGAGGAAATCATTCAGATGTCAGGTATGAATTAGCATCCGTTGAATTTCAAAGGTCTTCTGATTGACGAGGTTCAACGGGTGATAATTCGGGAGAATCAGGAGATAGAGCTTACATATACCGGGTTTGAAATCTTGAAGCTTCTTGCAAAGCATCCGGGAATAGTGTTCAGCAAGGAACAGATTTATGATATTGTTTGGAAAGAATCTTATTCTGGCGATTACAACATTGTCATGAGCCATATCCGGAATATTCAGGAGAAGATAGAGGATAATCCAAGCAAGCCAATCTACATACAGACTGTTTGGGGAGTCGGCCATCGGTTCAATAAAAATTTAACTACCTTTTCGAAATTGTGTGTCTGAATGAAAAACATGTATAATTCTGCATTTTTGATGTATAAATCTACATTAAGGTTAATTTCAAAACGAATTTGTTTGAAATTTCACCAAATCAATGGAGGTGTTTGATTATGAAAAAAAGAATAATCGCAGTAATTGTAATTTTAGCTGTATTAGTAGCTCTATTCTTTATTGGCACAGGTTTTCAAAAAAGAATGGATGTCGTATTAGTTGATTACTCTGTATCAGAGGATGGAACGGAGATCACGCTTGATGTAGGAATTCCAACATCTACAGGATATATCAGAGGATTTAAAGACAATGGAAGTGGAGTAAAACCACATTATCTTACATTTTTTTCGACATTTGGTGGAATAAACAATCCGATTGGAGCAGAGCATAGCTTCCAATTAGAGCTTACTTCGGATGATACAGAAATTTATTTTAACAGACCGGAGGGAGGTTACGAGTTGATTTTAGTGAAAGATGAAGAAACAGGTCAATGGCTCAGACCAAATGGAATAGGTGAAGAAAATAACACTATTTTTGAAGCAACCATTCTTGAAATTCGTGATAATTATTTTTTAGTAGAACCAGTAGAGGGTAGTCAAGAATTAAACAATGCAGATCTGATTACAGTACCAATGAAAAACATAGGTACTGCTCCACAACCAAATGTTGGTGACATTATTGAAATAGCATATAACGGAGAAATTGCAGAAAGTTATCCAGCACAGATAACAGAGGTTTACGGTATCAAAGTTGTCAAAGAAGCAGAACAATGGGATTTAATTCCTATGGTCATGGTAAATGGCGAGTTATATATTGACACAGGTCATGAAAGTACAGTAGAAGCCCGTTGTGGTGTTATGGATGGAGAGATTACGTCAGAAGTAGACGGAAGTGAAAAGCCAACAAAAGACAATCAATCTAACTTTGGTACAGGCTATGGATATCAATATGGTTCACAAGAAGGCATAATCGAGATTAATATGAATGAAAAATGGTGGGTTTTTGCAACAGAAAAAGTCCTGGCCAGTAGTGAACTTATGATAGACCCAGTTGCAGTAGTAAGTATTCATAATGTTTTCACAGGAGAAAATGCGAACATCACTGAAAATGAGGATATCAGAACTATATCTAATATATTATGTGGTGATGCATGGAATACAGAAGGTACAACTGATTGTTTAAGCAACATTGAAATTACAATCAACGAAGAAACATACAAATATCATTCCGATTGTGGTACATTCAACGATAATGTAAATCAGAACTATTTATCACTGGATGACGAAAGGAAAGCTGTGGTAAATGCCATTTTTTCAGAGTATATATCACTCACAGCCACAGAAGTTCCAGCAGAATAAATTTTACAAAGGCTACCCGGTCAAAAAAATTGGATAGCTTTTATTATGTTTTAAACCTAAACTCAATTTCAATCCAGTCAGCAAAACTAATCTTTATCATATCCAAGCAAATCAATAGCTCAAATTGCATTAACTTCTTAAAATGTATAAATAACAGGATAGTTTGGGTTAAGTAATATCAGAAACACTTTTCCGAAAAGGGAGAAATTTAATAGCATAGAAACAGACAATTAAGAAACAAAAACAATGGCAGACGCTAAAACAGAAAAACAGAAAGTACAGGAAATAACGGAGAAGTTGGAGTAGGATATCAAGGAACTTTTTGAAAGCGAGAAGTACAAGATTTATCTGAATACCATGTCAAAATTTCATAATTACAGCTTTAACAACACAATGTTAATTGCAATGCAAAAGCCTGACGCTACGTTAGTGGTCGGATTCAAGGAATATACTTTGCCGAATAAACAGGGGGGACGATAATGCAGGATGTTATGAATGTTAATCAGAAAGAATATAAAATTGTGAAGTTATTAGGACATGGAAAAGGTGGTTATTCCTATTTGGCAGAACGGGAAGGTAAATTTTATGTGTTAAAACAGATACACCATGAGCCATGTGAATATTACTCATTTGGCAATAAAATCGAAGCAGAACAAAATGATTATAACAGACTGTTGCAGACAGGAATCAGAATTCCAAGAATGTTAGACATTGATGTAGCAAATGAAAGAATATTAAAAGAGTATATTGACTATGAATGTAACAATTACATGGATGAATGGAATTTTGAAAATTGGGGGATTAAGTACTGGTCTAAGACAACGGAATTTATTGATTATATGGAGCAGCATTAGTTATGTAACTCAAGATTTTGTTCAATCCAAATCTCTTATAATCCTCAAAACTTGTTGATTTTACACGAAAAAAACTATACTATAGATAGTACCTATTATTAGAGTCAGAGCGTAGAGCAGAAAAAGATACGAGGAAGTAATGATGAGAACAGAAGATAAAACAAGAATGACAGAGGGAAGCATTTCCAGAAAAATTATTTTATTTGCGATTCCGCTGTTTCTTGGAAATTTGTTTCAGCAATTGTATAACACGGCAGATTCACTGATCGTAGGAAATTATCTCGGCAGCAATGCGTTGGCGGCAGTCAGCTCATCCGGGAATCTGATTTTTCTGATGGTTGGATTTATCAATGGCATCGCAATGGGTGCAGGTGTTGTAATTGCCAGATATTATGGAGCGAAAGACAGGGGAAATCTGGAGAAAGCAATCCACACAACGGTTGCGTTTGGAATTGCAGCAGGAATTGCATTGACAGTGATCGGCATGCTTTTAGCACCGAAGATCCTGGTGCTGATGGGAACACCCACAGAGGTGCTTCCGGAGTCTATCACCTATTTCCGCACTTATTTTGCAGGCTCTATCGGAGTGATCATGTACAATATTTTTGTCGGGATTTTGCAGTCGGTTGGCGACAGCAGACATCCGCTGATTTATCTGATCATTTCTTCCTGTATCAATGTGGTGCTGGATATTTTCTTTATTTCAGGATTGGGGATGGGAGTCGGTGCAGCCGCTTTGGCAACAGCGATTTCCCAATTTATAAGTGCATTCTTATGTCTGATTCATCTTCTGAGAGCAAAAGAAGAATATAGGCTTCAGTTAAATAAAATACGTTTTGACAGCCAGATGCTGTGGCAGATCATACAAAATGGTGTGCCGTCCGGTTTTCAGAATTCTGTGATCGCCATTGCGAATGTTTTTGTGCAGACAAATATCAATGCATTTGGAAAAATGGCGATGGCAGGATGTGGATCTTATTCCAAAATCGAAGGATTTGCGTTTCTGCCGGTGACCTGTTTTACGATGGCGCTGACCACTTTTGTCAGCCAGAACCTGGGTGCAAAGCAGTATGACCGTGCAAAAAAAGGAGCGAGGTTTGGCGTTCTCTGTTCGATTATCATTGCAGAATTGATCGGAGTTGTGATTTATACAGCCGCACCGGTGCTTATTGCAGCCTTTAACAGTGAACCGGATGTAGTACATTATGGAGTTATGCAGTCGAGAACCATTGCATTGTTCTATTTTCTGCTGGCTTTTTCCCACTGCATCGCTGCGGTGCTTCGTGGTTCGGGAAATGCATCGGTTCCAATGATCGTCATGCTGTGTGTATGGTGTCTGTTCCGTGTAAGCTATATCACGGTTACGGTTCATTTTATCCCGGATATCCGCGTGATCTTCTGGGCGTATCCATTGACCTGGAGTATTAGTTCGGTCATTTTCCTTGCTTTATTTTTGCGTGGAAAATGGGTGTATGGGTTTGAAAAGAGAAAATAAGCAGCATATCCGGCGTAGGGGAAAAGCTTGACAATTTCAGCTTTACGTCTAAAATAATATCATATGAATTTGAATGAGACTGATGCATAAAAGAATGTATCAGTCTTATCTTATGCAGAGGAGAACCGGAATTTATGAAAAAAAGTGGAACCATGAAAAAAATGCTCACCTATTATAAACCTTACATGCGTGTGTTCTGGACAGACATGTTTTTTGCAACGCTCTCTGCGGCGGTTGCCCTGATCATTCCGCTGGTCGTGCGGTATGTGACCTACAATCTTGTGTACCGTGAGCCGGCAGAGATTTTGCATCAGGCAGCATACATTGCCATTGGACTGTTTGCGCTGGTGGCGGTTGACTGTTACAGTAAATTCTACATTTGTAATTACGGACATGTGATGGGAGCGAAAATCGAGTATGACATGCGTGCGGAAATTTTCGCACATTATCAGAAACTGTCCTTTTCCTTTTATGATGACCAGAAAGTCGGACAGCTGATGAGCCGTATCACAACCGATCTTTTTGATATCAGCGAACTGATGCATCATGGACCTGAGAACATCATTCTGTCCGTGATCAAAATTGCCGGAGCGCTGATCATTCTTGTGAACATCAGCCCGATGCTTGCAGTTGCGGCTTTTGCAATTCTGCCGTTCATGCTGCTCTATGCATTTGTCCTGAATAAAAAAATGCGTCTCGCATTCAAACAGAACCGTGTAAAAATCGCAGACATCAATGCGCAGATCGAGGATAACTTATCCGGTATCCGGGTGGTAAAATCTTTTGCCAACGAAGAGATTGAAAACCGTAAATTCAAACAAGGCAATGACGGTTTCCTTGCAGCCAAGAAAAACAGCTATTTTTACATGGGAAGTTATCAGGCAGGGCTTGGAGCGTTTACGACACTCATTCAGGTCAGTGTGATCCTGACAGGTACGGTGCTGATCGCAAAAGGCAGTGTGGATGTCAGCGACCTTGTCACATTTATGCTCTATATCAGTGTGTTTACGGATCCTGTCCGCACCCTCATTGATTTCACAGAGCAGTTCCAGAACGGTTATACCGGATTTGAGCGTTTTCAGGAGATCCTCGCCATTCATCCGGATATCGAGGACAAAAAAGATGCAGTGGAACTTAAGGATGTAAAAGGAGATATTACTTTTGAAAATGTTTCATTCCAGTATGAGGAAAATACGGAAAAAGTGTTGAATCATATCAGTTTAAATGTTCCGGCGGGGGCTTACATGGCATTAGTCGGTTCCTCCGGCGCAGGAAAAAGTACGCTCTGTTCCCTCATTCCACGTTTCTATGACGTGACGGGCGGCGCAGTAAAAATCGATGGAAAAGATGTGCGTGATCTCACCTTAAAGAGTCTGCGCGACCACATCGGCATTGTGCAGCAGGATGTGTATCTTTTTGTTGGAACTGTTTTTGATAATATCCGTTACGGAAAACCGGATGCGACAAGAGAGGAAGTCATCGAGGCAGCAAAAAACGCCAATGCGCATGAGTTTATCATGTCACTTCCAAACGGTTATGATACGGACATCGGACAGCGCGGGATCAAGCTTTCCGGAGGACAGAAGCAGCGATTGTCCATTGCAAGGGTTTTCCTTAAAAATCCACCGATCCTTATTTTTGATGAGGCAACCTCCGCACTTGACAATGAGAGTGAAAAAGTAGTACAGGATTCATTGGAGAAGCTTGCAAAAAACCGTACCACATTTGTAATTGCACACAGGCTTTCCACCATCAAAAACGCAGAGAAGATTATTGTTTTATCTGAGGATGGTATCGAAGAATCAGGAACACATGAAGAACTGATGGACAGGAAGGGAACTTACGAAAAGCTTTACAATATGCAGTTCCACAAATAAAATGAAAGCAGCAGAAAAAGAGGAGAATTGATATGCCGGAACTTATCCGTAAAAAAAAGAAAATGTCATCGTTTGAGATGATCGCATTTGGATTTGCAGGTGTGATATTACTTGGAGCAATTATTTTAATGCTTCCGATCTCATCTTCTGCCGGAGTTGTGACACCGTTTGATAAAACTTTATTTACTGCGACATCAGCTGTCTGCGTGACAGGACTTGTGGTCGTGGATACAGGAAGCTACTGGTCAGCGTTTGGCCAGGCAGTGATCTTGCTTCTGATCCAGACCGGCGGATTGGGAGTCATCACTGTGGTTGCATCTTTTTCAATGGTTTCCGGGAGAAAGATCTCGTTAATGCAGCGGAGTACGATGCAGGATGCGATTTCAGCACCGAAAGTAGGTGGAATTGTCCGGCTTACGAAATTTATTCTACAGGGAACATTTCTGATCGAACTGATCGGTGCCATTCTCATGCTTCCTGTATTTTGCAGGGATTATGGATGGAAAGGAATCTGGATGTCAGTCTTCCATTCGGTATCGGCTTTTTGCAATGCAGGTTTTGACATACTTGGAACGACGGAACAGACATTTCCATCTCTGACAGGATATATTGCCAATCCATTGATCAATATTGTGATCATGCTTTTGATCGTGATCGGTGGCATCGGATTTCTGACCTGGGATGATTTTTGCACAAACAAATGGAACTTGAAACGTTACCGTCTGCAGAGTAAGATTATCCTCGTTACCACCGCTGTTTTGATCTTACTACCGGCTGTTTTTTTCTTTCTGAGTGATTTTGCCGGATTTTCTATGGGAAAAAGAATACTGGCTTCTTTTTTTCAGTCGGTAACTCTTCGGACGGCAGGCTTTAATACGGCAGATCTTGGTGCAATGAACGATTCTTCTAAAGCGATCATGATTTTGATGATGCTGATCGGTGGATCTCCGGGATCAACGGCAGGAGGTATGAAGACAACAACGATCGCAGTGCTGATACTGAATGCATTTGCAACATTTGGAAGAGAGCCGGAAACAGAGGTTTTTGGAAGAAGATTTGATAACACAGTGGTGAAAAATGCGGCAACGATCGCTATTTTGTATTTCTTTTTGTTTTTCACAGGTGGAATCGCAATCAGTCAGATAGAACATGTTGCATTGTCGGATTGTCTTTTTGAAACAGCGTCTGCAGTGGGCACGGCAGGACTTACATTAGGGATCACAACGGAGCTTGGACTGGTATCACATCTGATATTGGTTGTTTTGATGTATCTTGGAAGAGTTGGCGGACTGACACTTATATATGCTGCAATTTCAGTAAAAATCCAGAGCGGAGCAAAAAGACCGCTTGATAAAATAACTGTTGGATAAAGGAGAAAATTATAATGAAAAATATTTTGCTTATCGGACTCGGAAGATTTGGAAAGCATGTTGCATACCAGTTGAATGAGCTTGGACATGAAGTGATGGCTGTGGATGAGAATGAAAATCTTGTCAATGAAATTCTTCCGTATGTTACAGACGCACAGATCGGTGACAGTACCAATGAGAATTTTCTGGAGTCGCTTGGAATCAAAAATTATGATATTTGTTTTGTGACGATCGGAGGCAATTTCCAGAATTCCCTGGAGACAACTTCTCTTTTGAAAGAACTTGGCGCTAAAATGGTCATATCGCGTGCTGAGCGGGATGTACAGGCAAAGTTCCTGCTTCGCAACGGAGCAGACGAGGTCATTTATCCGGAAAAACAGATCGCCAACTGGGCAGCGATCCGCTATACGGCAGATCATATCCATGATTATATCGAAGTGGATGATTCACATGCTATTTTTGAGGTGGAGGTGCCGGGAGGCTGGATCGGAAAAACGATCGGTGAACTGGATATCCGTAAAAAGTACAGCATCAGTATTCTGGCAATCAAAACAGACGGAAAGATGAATATGGCGATTGGCCCGGATATGGAACTAAGCAGTGAAGATACCCTTTTGGTTCTCGGTACATACAAGGATATGCAGAAGTGTTTTCGGATATAATGGATAAAAATAAACAGGGTATAAAATAATTATTAAAAATTGCACAAAATTTGCATTTTGTAAAATAATCGAGTAAAATAGGAATGTTCGGGCAGAAAGTGTGATCCGGACAGACAAAGATAATACAATGTAACCATGATAATCTGCATTCTGCATATTATCAAGACATAAAAAGGAGTGGATTTATTATGACAAAAATTGATATTATTTCCGGTTTCTTAGGAGCAGGAAAAACCACATTTATTAAAAAAATGATCGATGAGGTATTTAAGGGCGAGAAGATCGTTCTGATCGAGAATGAGTTCGGTGAAGTCGGAATCGACGGCGGTTTCTTAAAAGATGCAGGAATCCAGATCACCGAGATGAATTCCGGCTGTATCTGCTGCTCATTAGTAGGTGATTTCGGAAAGAATCTTCACGAAGTGATTGACAAATATCATCCGGACCGCATTCTGATCGAGCCATCTGGTGTCGGTAAGTTATCCGATGTTATGAAGTCTGTGATCGATATCGAGAAAGAGGAAGACGTTAAATTAAACGGACTCGTAACTGTCGTAAATGCTTTAAAAGCAAGCAAACAGATGAAAGCATTCGGTGAATTTTTTAATAATCAGATTGAATATGCTACAGTTGTTGTACTGAGCAGAAGCCAGAATGCAACACCTGAGCAGTTAGAACTTTGTGTAAAACAGATCCAGACATTGAATCCAAAGGCTGCAATCATCACAACAGCATGGGATGCAATCAAAGGCGAGCAGATCTTAAAAGTGATCGAGGGAGCAGATTCTCTTGAGATGAAACTGATGGCTGAGCAGCATGCCAAAGAAGAGGCAGAGGAGCATGAGCATGAACATCACCATCATGACCACGATCATGAAGACCACGATCATGAGCATGATCACGAACATCATCATGAACATGACGAGAACTGCACCTGCGGATGCCACGATCACGAAGAACATGAGCATGATCACGACCACGACCATGAACACCATCACGATCATGAAGACCACGACCACGACCATGAGCACCATCATGAACATGACGAAAACTGCACCTGCGGATGCCATGACCATGAGCATCATCATCACCATCATGCAGATGAAGTGTTTACAAGCTGGGGAAAAGAGACGCCTCACAAATTCACGAAGGAAAAGATCGAGGATGTATTAAAGACTCTCTGCGAGACAGATGATTACGGAACAATCCTCCGTGCCAAGGGAATGGTAGAAGATGAGAATGGCACATGGATTTATTTTGACATGGTTCCGGGTGAATATGAGCTTCGTGACGGCGAGCCTGACTATACAGGAAGACTTTGTGTGATCGGCTGCAACATTGACGAACACAGATTAGAAGAGTTATTCGGAATTTAATAAGGGAGAATATATATGAACGAAATACCAGTATATTTATTTACCGGTTTTATGGACAGTGGAAAGACCTCCCTCATCAAAGACACCTTATTTGAGCAGGGTTTTGCAAAAGAGGGAAAAAGCCTTGTCATCTGCTGTGAAGACGGCGATGCAGAGTTTACGGATGAAGAACTTGAAAAAAATAATGTAAAACTTGTCATGGTAGACAGTGAGGCAGATTTTACAGAGGACTTTTTGAAAAAAGTAAATACCGAGTACCAGCCGGAGCAGGTATTCTTAGAGTACAACGGAACCTGGCAGATGGGAACACTCATGGATATGGAACTTCCAAAGTACTGGATGATCGTACAGCAGCTTGCCACGGTAGATGCAACGACTTTCGATATGTATCTTGCAAATATGCGTACAATGATCATGGAACAGCTTTTTTCCGCAGATGTCGTGATCTTCAATCGCTGTGATGACAGTACAGACAAAGGAAAATACCGCAGAAATGTCAAGGCATTAAACCGGAAAGCACAGCTTGTCTATGAGCGTGCGGACGGAACACTTGACGAGAGACCGGAGGAGTTACCGTTTGACATTACTGCGGATGAGATTGAAATTTCCGATGCAGATTATGCGATCTGGTATATGGATTGTCAGGACAATCCGAAAAAGTATGAGGGTAAGAAAGTTTCTTTCTTAGCACTTGTATACAATCCGGACAAACTGAAAAAAGGAATTATGGTTCCAGGACGTTTCGCAATGACCTGCTGTGTGGAGGATGTTACCTTTATCGGTTTCAAAACGAAATACGACAGGGAAGATGAAATACCTCACAAATCCTGGATCAATATCACAGCAGAAGTGCATGTGGAATTTGCAAAAGAGTACAAGGGAAAAGGACCTGTTCTTTATCCAATCTCAGTGACACCGGCAGAAAAACCGGAAGATGAACTTGTATACTTTTCATAAACATAAAAAAGGTGTTGACAAAGATACGTTAATGTATTAAAGTAACACCATAAAGAAAAACCGTTGAGAAAGAGTAGTAAGTAATCTGTTGATATTACAGAGAGCTGCAGGTGGTGGGATTGCAGTATGGATCATTTTACTGAATGGACTTTCGAGGGTGACCTGAACAACATACATGAAGCATACAGAGCCATGTATCAGCAGTAGGAGTCACCGGGAACCGAACCCGTTATCAATCAGGCGTGTATGATAGTACATGAGAGAGTGGACCGGATGGTCAAGATGAGTGGTACCGCGATAATAAGATTTTATTACCGTCTCAAGCAACAGCTTGAGACGGTTTTTGTTTACTTGCAAACAAAACCGCAATACATGATTCTTATAACTTTCAAAACGGATTTCTTTCAAAAAAACATTCTTAAAATTTGGAGGAAAAAATGATGAAGAGAAAAATGATGGCAGCAGTATTGACAATGGCAATGGCAGCAACAATGATCGGTGGATGCGGAAACAGCACAGACACATCCAATGCAGCAAACAGCACGAACACAACAGAGAGCAGTGCAGACGCAGCCGATACCGCAAAGGATACTGCACAGAATACTGCAGACAAAACCGTGTACAAAGTTGGAATCGTACAGTATGTAGATGATGCATCCTTAAACCAGATCGAGAAAGCAATTGAAGCAGAGCTGGATGCAAAAGGAGCAGAACTTGGTGTGACATTTGATTATGCAGATTACACCTATAATGGTCAGGCAGATTCCTCTACCCTGAACCAGATCGCAGCAGATCTTGTGGCAGAGGGCGTCGATGTGATCATTCCGATTGCAACGCCGGCAGCAATGATCATGCAGAACGCAACGGAAGATAATCAGATCCCGGTTGTATTTTCCGCAGTATCAGATCCGGTCGGAGCAGGACTTGTAGCAAGTGCAGATGCTCCGGGTGCCAATATTACAGGAACATCCGATGCAATTGATGTGGCACAGATCATGGATTTCATTTTGGCAGCGGATCCGGATGCTGCAAAAATCGGATTTCTGTATGATAAGAGCCAGGATTCTTCCACAAGTGCTATTCAGGCGGCAAAAGATTACTGCGATGAACATGGGATTTCCTATGTAGAAAAAACAGGTACAACAACCGGTGAGATCCAGGCAGCAGCAGATTCCCTGGTGGCAGAAAAAGTAGACGCTATTTTTACACCACAGGACAACACTGTTATGACAGCAGAACTTGCGATTTTTGAAAAATTTGCAGACGCAGGTATCCCTCACTACACAAGTGCAGATTCCTTTGCTTTAAACGGAGCATTCTTAGGATACGGCGTCAACTATGAGACACTTGGAACAAAGACAGCAGACATGGTTGCAGACATTCTTGCAAATGGAGCAGATCCGGCCACAACACCGGTAGAAACATTAGACAGCGGTATTGTAACCGTAAATACAGAGATTGCAGAAAAAGTCGGAATCGATTATTCTATCTTTAAAGATATGGGTTCCGAATTGATCGAGACAGTAACAGCAGAGGAGTTTAATTAAGGTATGGGTTCCATTATTACATTATCAATTGTACAGAGTGCATTAGAACTTGGTTTTATCTATGCACTGGTCGCACTGGCATTATTTATATCCTTCAGTATTTTAAACATTGCGGATCTTTCGACCGATGGATGTTTTACATTGGGATGTGCCGTCTGTGCATCGGTGACACTTGCAGGTCATCCGATATTAGGATTATTTGCAGCGATGGCAGCTGGTGTCTGCTCCGGTTTTGTGACCGCTTTCTTACAGACAAAAATGGGGATTCAGTCCATTTTGGCGGGAATCATCGTAAATACCGGATTGTATACAATTAATATTGCAGTAATGGGATTCGCTTCCAACATGAACTTATTCAACTGTGAATCCGTTTTTACCTGGGCAAAAACAGCGATCGGTGGAACGTGGTATAAACTGATCGTGGCTGCACTGATCGTTATCATTGTAGGAGTGCTGATCTCTTTCTTTTTAAATACAAGGCTTGGACTTTCCATCCGCGCAACCGGAGATAATCCGGATATGGTAAGAGCTTCCAGCATTAATACAAGTGCCATGATCACGATCGGACTTTGTGTTGCCAATGCCCTGACCGGTCTCTCCGGCGGACTGCTTGCGCAGTATCAGAAATCCTGTGATATCAATCTTGGAACCGGAATGGTAACAATCGCACTCGCCAGCCTGATCATTGGGGAATCTATCATTGGAAAAGGCGGTATGTTACAGCGTGTGACCGGCGTTATTTTAGGAAGCTGCCTGTATCGTTTTATCGTGGCAGTTGCCCTGAGATTAAATGTACCGGCAGAGTGTTTAAAACTTGTTTCTGCAATCATTGTAGCCGTGGCGATCGCATTCCCATATCTGAAAAAGCAGATGAATTTTTACCGGCAGAAACGTGCCGCAAAGGCTCAGAACCAGATATACGTTCAGGAGATTACGAAAAATGACAGCGAAGGAGGAGAAAGATAATGGCAGAGAAGAACGCAATGCTTGTGATGCGCGATGTCAGCAAAACTTTTAATCCGGGAACTGTCAATGAAAAATGTGCATTAAAAAATCTGAATCTCACCTTAAAGCAGGGGGATTTTGCAACGATCGTAGGAAGCAACGGAGCCGGAAAATCAACGCTGTTTAATGCGATAACAGGAGCCTTTTTTGCAGACAAAGGACTGATCATGCTGGATGGTGAGGACATTACCTATCAGAAAGAGCATGTCCGCAGTAAAGTGATTGGTCATTTGTTTCAGGATCCATTGAAGGGAACCGCACCACATATGACGATCGAGGAGAATATGGCGCTTGCCTACCTGCGCACGACTACTTCAAAGAATGCCTATTTCAGCCGGATCAAGGCAGCGGACAAGAAAAAATTCAGAGAGCAGCTCGCACTGCTTGACATGGGGTTAGAAGACCGTATGAAGCAGCCGGTCGGACTTTTGTCTGGTGGACAGCGTCAGGCACTCACACTTTTGATGGCAACGATGGTGACTCCTAAGATTTTGCTGCTGGATGAACATACCGCAGCTTTAGACCCTGCCACCGCAGAGAAAGTACTGAACCTCACAAAAAAGATAGTGTCAGAGCAGAACATCACCTGCCTTATGGTCACGCACAACATGCATCAGGCGCTTGAACTTGGAAACCGTACCCTCATGATGGATTCGGGAAATATTGTGCTGGATGTTTCCGGGGAAGAACGGGAAAAGATGTCAGTGGATGATCTGTTAGAGCAGTTTGCAGTCCGTGCCGGAAAGGCATTGGATAATGACAGAATTCTGTTTTCCAAAGTGGAGGCATAATAGTGGTGTAGTAAGAATAGAAGCTATAAATAATTAGTATGTTTCAATTATATGAAAAAGCAATAAAACAAGGGAAAAGCCGTTGAAATCTAACGGCTTTTCCTTTATTATATAAAGTAATGCTAAAAAAATGCATATTTTCATAGGAGATTCGTGATTAAGAAAAACGATTACAGAGATGAAAAAGGCAGTGAGTATATACAAGGAGGAAAAACATGTATCCAATCGTTAGAAGAGAAAAACTGGCAGACAAGATCTATCTTATGGATGTCAAGGCTCCTCGTGTTGCGCAGTATTGCGAACCGGGACAGTTTGTGATTGTAAAAATTGATGAGGAAGGTGAACGTATTCCACTTACCATTTGTGATTACGACAGGGAAGAGGGAACGATCACGATCGTATTCCAGACCGTAGGAGCTTCCACAGAGCGTATGGTAAGCTTACAGGAAGGGGATGCTTTTGAAGATTTCGTTGGACCTCTGGGATGCCCATCGGATCTGATCCATGAAGATATCGAAGAATTAAAGAAAAAGAAAATTTTATTTGTTGCAGGTGGTGTTGGTACAGCTCCGGTTTATCCTCAGGTAAAATGGCTGCATGAGCACGGCGTTGACTGTGATGTTATCATGGGTTCCCGTAACAAAGATTTACTTATCTTAGAGGATGAGATGAAAAAAGTTGCCACAAACCTTTATGTGACAACGGATGATGGCTCGTACGGTTTCAAGGGAACCGGTACTGCACAGCTGCAGGAACTCTGGGATAATGGTAACCGTTATGACCACTGTGTGGCAATCGGACCAATGATCATGATGAAATTTGTCTGCAAACTGACAAAAGAATTAGGAATTCCAACGGTTGTTTCCATGAATCCGATCATGGTAGACGGAACCGGAATGTGTGGTGCATGTCGTCTGGTTGTCGGCGATGAAGTGAAATTTGCATGTGTAGACGGACCGGAGTTCGACGGACATCTGGTTGATTTTGACCAGGCAATGAGAAGACAGGCTCAGTATAAGACCGAAGAGGGAAGAGCCATGCTGAAATTACAGGAAGGTGCAACACATCACGGTGGATGCGGCAATTGTAACAGTTAAAAATCAGAAATTTTGCAGATCAGAGAGAAAACTGTCTGGTCAGTTACAGAGAATCAGGAGGAAAAAATGGACGTATTAACTAGAGTTCCGGTTCGTGAGCAGGAGCCAGCCGTTCGTGCAGCGAACTTTGAAGAAGTATGTTTGGGATATAATGAAGAAGAGGCAATGGCAGAAGCTGCCCGCTGCTTAAACTGTAAAAATGCACAGTGTATGAAAGGATGTCCGGTATCTATCAATATTCCGGGATTTATCGCAGAAGTAAAAGAAGGTAATTTTGAGGCTGCTTATCATGTGATCAGTGAGTCTTCCGCACTTCCGGCAGTCTGTGGCCGTGTATGTCCACAGGAGACACAGTGTGAGGGAAAATGTATCCGTGGAATCAAAGGAGAGCCTGTAGCGATCGGTAAATTAGAGCGTTTTGTTGCGGACTGGGCAAGAGAACATGGCATTAAACCGAAAAAGGCAGAAAAGTTAAATGGACATAAAGTAGCAGTGATCGGCTCAGGCCCGGCAGGTCTTACCTGTGCAGGAGATCTTGCAAAGCTTGGTTATGATGTGACGATTTTCGAAGCATTACATCAGGCAGGTGGTGTGTTAGTTTATGGTATCCCTGAATTCCGTCTTCCAAAGCAGAAGGTTGTTGCCGCTGAAGTGGAAAACGTGAAAGCATTAGGGGTTAAGATTGAGACCAACGTTGTCATCGGTAAATCCGTTACAATTGATGAGTTGATGGACAACGAGGGCTTTGAGGCAGTTTTCATTGGTTCCGGTGCAGGACTTCCAAGATTTATGGGTATTCCTGGTGAGCAGGCAATGGGTGTATTCTCAGCCAATGAGTTCTTAACAAGAAATAACCTTATGAAAGCGTTCTTAGACAATTACGATACACCGATCAAAGCTGGTAAGAAAGTTATTGTAGTCGGCGGTGGTAACGTGGCAATGGACGCTGCAAGAACAGCAAGAAGACTTGGCGCAGAGGTACATATCGTATATCGTCGTGGTGAGGAAGAACTTCCGGCACGTAAAGAGGAAGTACACCACGCAAAAGAGGAGGGTATCATCTTTGATCTTCTCCAGAATCCAACCGAATTATTAGTGGATGAAAACGGTTGTGTAAAGGGTGCAAAAGTGATCAAAATGGAACTTGGCGAACCGGATGCTTCCGGAAGAAGAAGTCCGGTTGAGATTCCGGGTTCTGAATATGAGATCGAGGCAGATACTGTGATCATGTCACTTGGTACTTCTCCAAACCCTCTGATCTCATCCACTACAAAAGGTCTTGATATCAACCGCAGAAAATGCATTATTGCGGAAGAAGAGACCGGTGCAACTTCCAAAGAAGGTGTTTATGCCGGTGGTGACGCTGTGACAGGTGCAGCAACTGTTATCCTTGCGATGGGTGCCGGTAAAGCAGCAGCTAAGGGTATTCACGAATATCTCAGCAACAAATAAAAACAGACAGGACAGGGCAGGTGCTGAATGGATCATACATTTGGCACCTGTTTTTTTCTGTAAGTATTCCAAAGAAAACCCAAAGTTTTATTAATATTTTATGAAGAGGGTAGCAAAATTGCAGGGTTTATGTATATAATAGAACACGCTACGCAAGAAAGAAATACGAGAGAGGTTACCGATAGATGAAGGAGCAGAATCAGCGCCAGATACAGAATCAGACAGAATTAGACGAAAGAAGACTGAGACAGAAAAAGCTTGTACGGAAAAGAAAAATCGTTTTGAGTGTAATGCTTTTGACATCTTTTTTACTGGGATGTGTCTGTGGAAGATATTTTCCTGAGATCAAACTTGGAAAAACAGAAGAAGTGCTGGCATCAGCGCAGGATAACTCCGGTGAAGAGAAAAAAGAAAATCAAATTACAAATAACGTAGATAATGGAACAACAGCAGATGGAACGGAAAAAGAGGAACAGTCTGCTACAGAAACTGTCGAAGAACCGGCAGACAGCGAAGAAACGAATGATCCGTTTGCGGAGATTCCACAGGTTGTGTTATCAAAACCGGTAGATTATTCCTTAAATCAGGCAATCAGACAGTTAGAACAGATGGAAGCGTCAGATGAACGCTACGCACAGATCGTGGAAAATGCAGAGAAATATCCGGAAAAATTACTGATCAATCTGGCAAATAATCCGGAAATGATCGCATTTGTAGCTGATTACAAAGGGAATACAAGGGATTATGATAAAGCAGAACTGACAGAGAAAGAGTTACAGGAAGAATATCCGCTCTTTTTACAGTGGGATAAACGCTGGGGCTGCCTTGCATATGGGGATGACAGCAATGTCGCGATCAGCGGATGCGGTCCGACAACACTGGCGATGGCAGTAGTTGCGCTGACTGGAAACGAGGAGGCAACTCCGGCTGCAATCGCAAAATTCGCCATGCAGGAAGGTTACTATATGTCCGGCACAGGAACGATGTGGTCGCTTATGACAGAAGGGGCGGCAGCTTATGGTGTCCGCTCCGAGCAGATCAATATCAGCCAGATTGAGATCAAACAGCACTTAGATCAGGGAGACATCGTGATCTGCTCCGTGCGGCAGGGAGATTTCACTACAGGGGGACATTTTATCCTGCTCTATGATTATGATGATGAAGGATTTTCCATTAACGATCCGTTTTCTTTATACCGCAGTGGTCAGAAATGGGACTATGGAAAAATCAGAAGTCAGATCAAAGCTGTCTGGGCATTAAAAGCAAAATAAAGAACAATTAGCGATTGTTCAAATAGTTTAATAAAAAACAGGGCATACTAAAGCATCATAAAGTGAGATGGAGAGATGCAGAATGTGCCAGAATATGAGTGGGCTGTCCACTGCTGAAGTGGAATTTCGGAAAAAAGCAGGGTTGTCGAATGAAAGCGTAGATTCTTCCACAAAGACAGTGGCACAGATCATCCGCTCAAATGTTGTAACTTATTATAATCTTATTTTTTTGATCATTACGATCCTTCTGATCGTAGTGGGATCTTTTCGGGATCTTACTTTTTTACCTATTATTATTGCAAATATGTTGATCGGGATCATCCAGGAGCTGCGTTCCAAAAAAATCCTGGATGATCTTACAATATTAAACACACCGAAAATTACGGTCCGGCGGGATGGAAGTGAGCAGGAGGTTTTGGCGGATGAACTGGTGCAGGATGATGTGATAACGCTTTCAGCAGGTGGACAGATTCCGGCGGACGCACTGGTGTTATCCGGCAATATCACAGTCAACGAGGCTTTGATCACAGGGGAGGCCGATGAGATTGTAAAAAAAGAGGGAGATTCCCTTTTTTCGGGAAGCTTTGTGATATCAGGAGAGTGCATGGCAAAACTGGAAAAAGTGGGAAAAGATTCTTATATTTCAGGACTGATGTTACAGGCGACGCAGACAAAAGAGGGCGAGCAGTCGGAGATGATCCGGGCGTTGAACCGCCTTGTGCAGACCGTGGGCGTGATCATCTTGCCGATCGGGGCGATCCTGTTTTTGCAGCAGTACTTTTTTTCCGGGGCGACGATGAAAGATAGTGTGACGGGCATGGTGGCGGCCATTCTCGGAATGATCCCGGAAGGTCTGTACCTTCTTGCAAGTGTGGCGATGGTGGTGTCGGTGATGAGGCTTGGAAAACAAAAGGTACTGATCCATGACATGAAATGTATCGAGACACTGGCGCGGGTAAATGTGCTGTGCGTGGATAAGACCGGAACCATTACCGTGCCGGAAATGGAAGTGGCACAGTTTATCCTTGCAAAAGACCAGAACCTTGCAGCGAAAGAAACAGAACAGGAAGCAGACCAGCAAGCGGAATACAGAAACCAGACTGCCGAGGAGGAGAAAAATAAAGTTGCAAAACTACTCTCTGACTGTGTGCGTGCCCTGCCGTGCGACAATGCAACGATGGAGGCATTGCAGCAGTATTTTATGGAGCCGATGGAAAACAGTGCAGAAAAAATCGTCCCGTTTTCGTCTGCCACAAAATACAGCGGAGTGGTTCTGGCAGGAAAAGCTTATGTGGTCGGCGCACCGGAATTTGTGCTGCGGCAGGATTATGCGGCTGTTCAGGGAACAATCGAAGTTTTTCTGGAAAAGGGATATCGTGTGCTTGTATTTGCAGAGTATGAGGGGAATCTGGATGGAAAAGAACTGACAGAAAATGCAACTCCCATTGCATTTATCCTGCTCAACAATGCAATTCGTGAGGGGGCAATGGATACATTTCGTTACTTTTCCAAGCGGGGAGTGGAAGTGAAAGTGATCTCCGGGGACAATCCGGTCACGGTATCGGAGATTGCAAAGAAAGCGGGAATCCGCCATGCGGAAAAACAGGTGGACGCAGCAACGTTGAAAACAGCGGAGGCAGTGCGGAAGGCAGCAAAAAAATACACGGTGTTCGGCAGGGTGACACCGGAGCAGAAACGTCTTCTGGTGCAGGCATTAAAAGAGCAGGGAAAGACCGTGGCAATGACCGGAGACGGCGTGAACGATATTCTTGCGTTAAAAGATGCTGACTGCAGCATTGCGATGGCATCAGGCAGTGAGGCGGCTTCGCATGTGGCACAGCTTGTGCTGCTCGATAACGATTTCAATAAAATGCCGGCGGTTGTCATGGAAGGGCGGCGGGTGGTGAACAACATCGGGCGCACTGCCAGCCTTTATCTGGTCAAGAACATTTTCTCCATGCTCTTAGCCGTATTTTCCATGCTGTTTCTGATTGATTATCCGCTGGAGCCATCGCAGGTGTCGCTCATCAGTGTTTTTACGATCGGGATTCCGTCATTTTTTCTGGCGCTGGAGCAGAACCGGAATCAGATCCATGGGCATTTTCTTACCAATGTCCTGATCCAGGCGCTTCCGGCTGGGATTACAGATTTTATCGTGGTGAGCGGTCTGGTGATTTTCTGCAGGGAGTTCGGAGTGGAAAAAGAGTGCGTTTCCACGTCGTGCACGATCCTGATCGCAGTTGTCGGCTTCATGATCCTTTATCATATAGCAAAACCGATGACAACACCGCATGCGATCCTGATCGCAGCGATGGTCATCGGCTGGTTATTTTGTATGCTGTTTTTCAGTGAACTGTTTGCGATCACGGCGGTCACAGGAAAATGTGCAATGCTCATGATTGTGTTCGCAGTCATCACGGAGCCAGTGTTCCGGTATCTGATACAGCTTGTGGAGACTGTTCAGAAGTGGGGTGGAAAACTAAAATTTTAGTCCGATGAACCGGAATGTTTTTTCCGGCTCTGTTTTTCCCAGATAAAATACGTTACGATCAGAAGGATTCCGGTGAACAGCCATGTGATCGGGCTTGCCAGACGGACTGCCCAGTAACCGAACGGATTTAAGGTGACGGCGATCACGATAATACGGCACACCATTTCCACAACACCGCTTAACATTGGAACAAGTCCGCGGTTTAAGCCCTGCAGGGCGTTCCGGTAAAGGAAAATCCATGCGAGCGGCAGCATGAAGAAACTGATGGTGTTCAGATACTGCATGGCATAGTCGAAAATTTCTTCAGAAGGATTGCTCACAAACCAGCTCACAATAAAACGTCCGCCGAATACGCAGATGGCAGAGGCAGCAAGCGAGATAAAAATGCAGATGAAAAATCCTTTGCGCATTCCCTCGTAGATACGTTTGTATTTTCCTGCGCCGAGGTTCTGACCGCAGTAGGTGGCAATCGCAGTGCCGAGTGTCGGCATGGTCTGGGTGGAGAGGTTTTCCACTTTGGAGGCGGCAGTGAAGGCAGCCACAACACTGGAACCGAAAATATTGACTGCACCCTGCAGGATCATGGTTCCGATAGCGGTGATGGAATAGTTGAGCGCCATCGGAATACCGATGGAAAGCATATTGAACACACCGTATCCGTCGAGATAGTAATCTTCCCGGCTGGTTTTTAAAATGTCGAATTTGCGGAACATATAAATAAAGCAAAGCAGTGCGGAGACACCCTGCGCAATGATCGTTGCATAGGCAGCGCCTGCGGTTCCAAGTTTTACGACGACGATCAAAAACAGGTCGAGCACAATATTTAAAAAGGAAGAGAGAATCAGGAAATACAGCGGTGTTTTGCTGTCGCCGATCCCTCTTAAAATACCGGCGGCAACGTTGTAGGACATCGTGAGCAGGATACCTGCGAAAATGACTTTAATATAAGAGTCTGCGAGTCCTAAGATATTGTCCGGTGTTTTCATTAAAATAAGAAACTGTCGGGAAGCTGCCACTGTAGGGATAGTCAGAAGTAACGATACAATGGCAGTCAGTATCAGGGAGAGTGCGACATAATGCTTTAACAGCTTGAAATCTTTTGCACCGAAGGCGTGGGAGACCATAACGCCAAATCCCTGCGCAATACCATTTGCAAATCCTAATACAAGGAACATCAGACATCCGGTAGAGCCTACCGCAGCCAGAGCATCCTCACCAAGATACTGCCCGACAATGATCGTATCCACCATGTTATAAAACTGCTGAAAAATATTTCCCAGTAAAACCGGAACGGAAAAAAGTAAGATCATTCTGAGCGGGCTTCCCATTGTCATGTCTTTTGTCATAATCTGTACTCCTTGATTTATAAAATAGTTAAAAATCTGTCCGTGTTTTTTAGCCTCAACACGCATATTCTTTACGTTTCAGCAACTTAGTATAAGGCATGGACCGCAAAAAGACAATGTTTATTTTTG
>ENA-OPCD01000592-OPCD01000592.1-human-gut-metagenome-genome-assembly--contig:-NODE-592-length-30349-cov-4.439988_pt1 | contig 30349 bp, 25 predicted proteins | sample MGYA00241560_ERZ501471 | MGnify/ENA primary metagenome ERZ501471 (study PRJEB25962, sample SAMEA2042578) | human gut metagenome | biome: human gut; feature: human-associated habitat; material: faeces...
GGACTAAGCACCAAAGTACTTTTTTTCTTGTGTCCGTTTTACAGGGTCCATTTTAAATTATTTCGTAACATCCCCTTTATTTTAATTCTTCTAATATAATTTTAGCAATCTTTTTGTTATGAATAATATAACTGCTATGATCTTCTCCTTCGAGAATTCTAAACTCACAGTTTTTAATATGATGTGAAATACGTTCAATATGATCTAATTTAATTAAATCATCACTTCCTGCAAGCAGTAATGTTTTAGCTTCTATTTGATGAAGTTGTTGATTAGAAATATGAGGTTCTTCTAACATCATTCTAATTAAAGGATTTTTTGTTTTTTGATATTGTTCCTTCATTTCTTGATAAATTTCTAATATAACCCCATTGGGTTTAACATTGACTCCTGCAAGAATTAAATGATCTACAAGTTTTGGATAAAGACTTCCTATTAATAAACCAATAATTGCTCCATCACTACTTCCCATTAAAGAAACATCTTTTAATTCAAGTTGTTCAATCATTTCTTGAATATCCTTTGCCATATCTAGATAATGATATTCTAGAACTTTATCACTTTGACCATGTCCTCTAGAATCAACAGCATAAACAGTATAATGCTTTTTTAATAATTCTATAGCTTCATCAAAAATACGATGATCTTCTTCATTTCCATGAAGTAAAATTAAAGGTTTCCCTGTTCCTTGTTTTTCATAAAACAAGCGCACACCATTTACATGTATAAACATTAACAATACTCATCCATACACGCTTGAATTCTACTTTGAACAAGAGCAGCAATTTCAGGTGTTTTTAAATCTTTATATTCATCATATTCAATTGGTTTTAAATAATGAATTTGTGCTTTTACGGGTTTAATTGTATTGTTATCAAATACTTGATAACAATCAATCATTGCTACTGGAACAATTGGACAATGAGATTTTAAAGCAATTTTAAAGGTTCCACCTTTAAATTCACCTATTTTATTACCTTGTTGAGAACGTGTTCCTTCTGGATAAATAACATAATTCATACCAGCTTCTATTTCTTTAGAAACGTTTTTAACCATTTTGGCACCATCTCTAATATTACTACGATCTAAAGCATAATAGTCTAATGTTTTAACAACATCTTTAATTAAAATTGTAGATGCTAATTCTTTTTTTAATACAAATTTAGCTGTTTTATCATGTGTTTTAAAAACAGCCACAATATCAAATAATCCTTGATGATTAGGAGTAATGAGATATCCATTTTCTTGAGGAAGATTTTCTAAACCATAACATTCTAAATCTACTCTTGCTTTTTTAACAATTTCATCAGCAACATTATGTATAAATTGATATCCTTCATCAATTGTTGGATATTTTTCTTTATTTTGATATTGTTTTAATTTATAAAACCACCAATAAGGTAATTTAAAAATACATCTTAAGACAACTAAAATAATTCTTTTCATATCATCATCCCTTTTTATAGATTTGTAAGACAAATGTTTCCATTTGTGTTTCTTTTTCTAATTGAAAATTATATTCGTCAAAACTTGGAAAATAGGTTTCACCTTCATGTTTTCCTGGTATTCTAGAAATAATCAGTTCATCTACATAAGGAAGTGCTTGCTTATAAATAGAAGCCCCTCCACAAATAAATAAATCTTCCTTTTTATTTTTATATTCTTGAATCGTTTCTAATAAATCATGTCTTACTTCTACACGTTCATCATCTAATTCACCACGGGTTACAACAATTGTTTTTCTATGAGGAAGTGGTCTTCCTATTGCCATGTATGTTGTTTTTCCCATTAAAATTGTTTGATGAAGTGTTGTTTTTTTAAAATGTTGTAAATCTTCTTTATTATGCCAAGGCATTCCATTAGAAGAGTCTTTTTTACCAATTAATAAATCATCGTTTGTTGCTACAATAATAGAAATCATTAGACACTCACCTTTCCAACAAGTCTGCCATGAGATTGATAATTTTCAATTTTAATATCATCTATTGTAAAATCAAAAATAGATTTAACTTCTGGATTTAAAACAAGTTGACATTTAGGGTAAGGAGTTCTAGAAATTTGTTCCTTAACAACATCAAAATGATCTTTATAAATATGAGCATCTCCTATAGTATGCACAAATTCTTTTGGTTTGTACCCACATACTTGAGCAAGCATTGCTGTAAATAAAGCATAAGATGCAATATTAAATGGTACTCCTAAAAATGTATCTGCACTTCTTTGATATAATTGACAACTTAAATATTTTTTATCATTGCTTACATAAAACTGTAAGAAAGCATGACATGGTGGAAGTGCCATTTCATCAACTTCTGCTGGATTCCAGGCACAAATAATATGTCTTCTTGAAAATGGATTATTTTTTAATGAATCAACAAGTTTTGCTACTTGATCAACACCTTCATTATTAAAATTACGCCATTGTCTACCATAAACTGGTCCTAATTCACCATATTTAACAACAAATGGATCATCTGCTGGTAATTCTTTGATTTTAGCAACAAATTCTTCTAAAGTTTCTCCATGAAAATCTTCACTTTTCTTAAAAGCTTCATAAGGCCATTCATTCCAAATCTTCACATTTCTATCAACAAGATATTTTATATTAGTATCTCCTTTAATAAACCATAATAATTCTTCAGCAATAGGTCTTAAAAACATTTTCTTTGTTGTAAGTAAAGGAAAACCATCTGTTAAATCATAACGTGTTTGATAACCAAAAACACTACGTGTTCCTGTTCCTGTACGATCATCTCTATCTTGACCGTTTTCTAATATATATTGACACATATCTAAATATTGTTTCATTTCATTCACCTCTTTGTCAATTATATAGAAAATCATTTCAATTGTCATCTACAAAAAAAGAGGATTTCTCCTCTTAATCATATCTATGTCGATATTCTTCCATCATTCCTTTAAAGATTTCACCATTTGTAGGTGGTGTAAAGGTTACAGCATTTGCTCCTGCTTGAATAACTTCTCTAACTGTTTCTTCTGTTGGTCCACCAGTAGCAATAATAGGGAAATTAGGATCAATTTCTCTTAATTTTTTAACAATTTTAACAGTATCTTTTCCTCCAGATACATTTATAATATTTGCTTTCGTATGTAACATTCTTTTTTCTAAATCTTCATTTAAAGAAACAATTGTTAAAACAACAGGAATATCAATATCATCTGCTAGATTTTGAACAAATTCAGTTGTTGTTGGTGCATTTAAAACAACAGCTGTTGCTCCATGTAACTCTGCATCTAAAGCAATCGATTCAACACGTTTACCGGCAGTTGTTCCACCACCAACACCAACAAAAACAGGTCTTTGAGCAACTGAAATAATTGCTTCTGTAATTTGAATTGTTGGTGTAAAAGGATAAACCGCAATAACAGCATCCGCATTACAATTAGCAATCACCGCTACATCTGTTGAAAAAACCAATGATTTAATTCTTTTTCCATTAATTAAAACTCCTGTAGCTTCACGATAAACTTCAGGTACAAGAATTGTATGACTTCTAAGTTGGGTATTGATTTTAGGTATTGCTTTATTCATAAAATCCTCCTTAATGTCTTTGAATATAATGATATGTTGCCCCAATTAAATTCGCATCATTTCCAAATTGACATACTTTAATATTTGGTCGTACATGTGCATGCGTTAATTGAGAAAAAATAATATCTAATTGTTCATTGACTTTATCTAATAAATCACTTCTTGATGAAATAGCTCCACCAATAATAATCATGCTTGGATCATAAGCATATTGTAAATTATAAATACCCATTGCAAGAGTACGATAATATTCATCAACATATTTTTTATAAACTTCATTATTATCCGCTTGATCAAAAACTTCTTTACCATCTAAAGTATGATAATCAACGCCTAGTTCCTTAGCCACTCTTTTAGTTACCGCAACAGTTGATCCATCATCTGACCATGTATAATATTTCTTTTCATCTTGATCATATCTCATAATCATATAACCAAATTCTCCACCATGTAATGCATTTCCATGATGAACATGACGATCTTTAATAACTGCTCCACCAATTCCTGTTCCACTAACAATAAAACAGCAATCATTTTCATGACATGCAACACCTTTCCATACTTCTGCAAGGGCTGCACAGTTAGCATCATTTTCAAATTCAACATCTTTATTTAAACGTTGTTTTAAATCTTCTTTAATATTTGGACCATGAATATAATCGATAGCACTTGAACCATAAATAATACCACCATCACTATCAACAGCTCCTGGCATTGATAAAGCAATTCCTTCTACATCTTGATATTCATGAGCTACATTTTCTATTTCTTGATACATTTTTTCTAATGTATCTGGTGTTTTAAATTTATTTGATGAAGACACTCCTCCTTCTTCATTTACAACAGCATATTTGACAGATGTTCCCCCAACATCAAACGCTAAATATTTTTTCATAAGCTTCTCCTTTCGTTTCTTACATTATTATAATATATTTTTTTGAACAAATCATTAACATCCTTATTTTATAAACACCTTATTCCATTTATCACAATTTCTTTCCAATAATTCAAAATCAACCGTTGCTAATTTTATATAATTATAAGAAGATTTTCTTTTTTTCAGTTTATAAACAATTTGTGCTCGTCTCAATATATCCTCTTGATTTTTAAAACTTCTTAAAACCTGAACTTGATTTATTAATAATCTCTTATACTTTAAATCTTTTTCTAAAAAAATATTAAACTCATGATAACATCCTTCAGGAACAGGAATCATATTATTAAATAATAACTTTCCTAGATATGATTCAACCGTTGGATTCCCATTAAATATTCTTTTAATAGTTGGAACTCGTGTAAATTGAACTTTTTTATGACCATCTTGATCATTATAATAATCTCTTTTATCAGGTGAAGATAAGGGAATAAAATACTTATAACCATTTATTAATACTTTTATAGCAATAAATTTTCTTTCACGCAAGTTTATCCTACATATTTCTGCATATTCATTCAATACTTTTGTATATTTTTTACTTTTATGGTTAGAATCCATAGACAAAATCTATCAACTTTTACAGAAACATGAATTTGTCTTTTATTTAACAAAATCATATAATCGAGGTATAGAGAGAAGTAACTCAAATACAATCAGATTTTAATGGAGGATAATAAACTATGAAAAACAATTTTCCACACGTATTCAGCCCTCTGACAGTCAGAGGTATGACACTTAAAAACCGTGTTGTAATGATGCCTATGGGAAGTGACTTCGCCGGACATGATGGGGAACTGAGCGATGAACATATCAAATATTATGAGCTGCGTGCACGTGGCGGCACAGGGCTTATCATGGTTGAGAACGTCTGTGTAAAATATCCGGAAGGATCGAACGGAACTACACAGCTTCGTCTTGACAAGGACTGCTACATTCCACGCCTTTTTACATTAACGGAAGCCTGTCACAGACAGGGGGCTTTGATGGGAATTCAGATTAACCATGCCGGTGCTTCTGCAATGAGTTCAAGAATCGGCATGCAGCCGGTATCCGCTTCTCGTTTTCCATCCAAAGCCGGTGGAGAGATTCCTCGCGGACTTTCTAAAGAAGAGATTGAAAGTATTGCAAAAGATTATGGAACAGCTGCAAAGAGAGCTGTCAATGCCGGATTCGATGTTGTAGAGATCCACGCCGGACACTCTTACCTGATCAGCCAGTTCTTATCTCCTACCACCAATGACCGTACAGATGAATTTGGAGGCTCTGCCAAAAACCGTGCCCGTTTCTGCCGTATGATAATTGACGAAGTTCGTAAGGCTGTCGGACCTAGAGTTCCTATTTCTTTACGTCTTAGTGTAGATGAGCTTGTCGAAGGCGGTAATACGGTAGAAGATTGTCTGGAATATCTCGAATATCTGAATGATGAAGTTGATATCTACGATACTTCAGCAGGACTGAATGCTTCTATCCAGTATCAGATCGATGCCAACTATCTGGAAGACGGATGGCGTTCATACATGGCAAAGGCCGTTCGCGATAAATTTGGAAAGCCAACGATCGCTATCGGAAATATCCGAGATCCTAAGATTGCCGATGATATCCTTGCAAGAGGCGACGCTGACCTGATCGGTATAGGACGTGGCCTGATTGCTGACCCGGACTGGTGTAATAAAGCACAGTATGGCGATGTATGTGATATCCGCAAATGTATCTCTTGTAATGTAGGATGTGTTGGTAACCGTATCGGCGGTAACAAACCACTTCGTTGTACAATCAACCCGGATCTGATCAACGGAGAAGCTTATAAGAAACAGAAAGTAAACAAACCATGCAACGTTGTAGTTGTCGGTGCCGGAACTGCAGGACTTGAGGCCGCATGCACTGCTGCAGAAGTCGGATGCAACGTTACATTATTAGAGAAAGAAAAAGAAGTTGGTGGTCTGTCTGTTGAGATTTCAAAGATTCCTGCAAAGAAGAGACTTGCTGATTTCCCAACCTACCTGAAACACCGTGCATCAAAACTTTCTAATCTGACAATCAAAACGGGAGTCGATGCAACTGTTGCTGAGATCAAAAAATACAAACCTGACCTTGTTGTAAACTCAACCGGTTCTGTACCGCTTCTTCCACCGATTGAAGGACTGCATGACAACCTTGGAAAGAAAGATGCCAGCGTTTATTCTATCAAGGATATGATTGCCAACTTAAAGAACTATCCGGAAGACATGACAGGCAAGAAAGTCGTAGTTGTCGGTGGTGGTGCTGTAGGACTTGACGTTGTTGAATTTTTTGCTCCACGCGGTGCTGAAACAACCATCATCGAAATGATGCCAATCATTGGAAACGGCCTGGATGCCTCTTCTACATCAAGCATGAAAGAATGCATGGAAAAACATCATGTCAGACAGATGACCAACACATCTCTTCAGAAGGTAAATGCTCATTCCTTCCTCGTAAAATACGACGGAAAAGAAGAAGAACTTCCGTTTGACTATGGTTTCGTATGCCTCGGAATGAGAGCAAACGCTCCAATCTGGAATGACATTCAGGAAGCGTTCGTTGGCGAAGATGTTGAAGTTCTGAACATCGGTGACTCTTTCCGCGCAAGACGTATCATCGACGGAACAGATGCCGGACGCCACATGGTATTAAATACCCTTGAAAGATTAAACTATCTTTAAAATATTTCCCATAAAGGGTAACCCTTTCCAATATAGATATAAATACAAAAAAAGTCTCGGAGAATTATTTACTTATGATTCTCCGAGGCTTTTTCTACATTATAATTCTACCTTCTATTATGCTCAAAAGCGCACACGTATTAAAATTCTCTCTTCTCCATCACCCGCATAGAGATTATCATAGAAATCACACCAACGATAACCCATATGATCACAATAACTCCCAAAATTCCTTTGGTACCCAATTTATCCATCTGATTCAATATACGCTTTGCACTCTGTGCAAACTTTGTTCCTTTCGTGAATTCTTGCATCAATATTCCTAACGCAACAGCCAATAACACTATTGTAACTAACGCAATTCTTCCTCTTTCTGGTCCAAACTTTAACTGTGCCGGAAGTGCAACTGCAACCATCATTAATCCTGCTGTGACTCCACCGATACAACAACTCATCCAGTCATCCCACGCAATATTCCCTGTTTTTATCACAGCTGTAATGTACCACATGATCATGGATACTATCAAACCGATCAGAAGCAAAATTCCAGCAAAGAGATATTTTTCTTTTACATAATCTTTCTTTGTAATCGGTAAGGTAAATAAAAATGCACAACCATTTTCATATTCATCATAACTGACTGTTGTAAGTGAAAGTAATGCCACCATGGAACATACATAAGCCACGCCAAACGCTTCGCTTCCATTTATCATAAAAACAATCACACACACCGTTACTATTAACAGAAAATATACCTGACCTTTTAACAAACGAAAATCTTTTATCAATAATCCTTTCATATCTTTTCCCCCTGAATCATAATGGTTATCAGCTCATCAATGTTCCCTTTTTCGATTACTATTCCCGGATAATTTTCCTGATAAAACTGTTTCTGGTCCGTAAGACATCTGTATCCAAATGTATCTTTATGCTTTTTCAAAATATACGTATGATCCAGTCCCTGATACTGTTCTTTGGATACTTTCAAAACACCATATTCTTCCAGTAGACGGTCTGTTTCTTCATGCAGAACTATCTTTCCATTATCAATCATATACAGGTCATCGCAAAATCCTTCCAAGTCACTGGAAATATGTGAACTGATCAGAATACTTCTGCCCGGCGTCTCCATATATTCCCTTAACATATTAAGAATCTGTTCCCTTGCCACACCATCCAGTCCCGCCGTCGGTTCATCCAGGATCAATAGTTTCGCATCATGTGAAAGTGCTGCAAGAATCTGTAATTTTCTGTTCATACCAGTTGAAAATTCTTTGATTTTTTTCTTAAGCGGTAATTTAAACTTTTCACACTCTTTCAGGAACCATGCCTTATCAAATTTTTGATACATTGCATCAAATATCGGGATCAGGTCATTGATTGACAAATATCCGTTAAATCCACTTCCTGCCATTACCACACCAATCTGTTCCCGTTCTTCTTTTCCCAGTAATTCCGGAGTTTTTCCCAGAATTTCTATTTTTCCGGAATCACTTCTGATAAGCCCAAGCATTGCTTTAAATGCAGTGCTCTTTCCAGCTCCGTTCTGTCCGACCAGACCAGTAATCCAGCCCTCCTTAATCTCCATAGAACAATCCAGTTCAAAATCCTTATACTGCTTTTTTACCTTTTCAAGTTTTACCATCCTTTTAATCCTCCAAAACAATCTGAAACAATTCCCTGATCTCCTGATCACTCATGCCACAGCTTCTGCCTTTCCGGATGGCCATTTCCAAATCAGCTTCGACTTCTCTTTTCTTTTCTTCCAGCATCGTCTCCTGGTTCGCACAGGCAACGAAGCTGCCTTTCCCATGAACTGTAACAATGAATCCTTCTTCTTCCAGTCCATCATAGGCTTTCTTGACCGTCAGTGCACTGACTTTCAGTTCCTTTGCAAATGTACGTACAGAAGGAAGTGCTGTATCTTCCTTCAATTCCCCATGCATGATTCTTTCTTTAATCTGTCCCATGATCTGTTCATAGATGGGCTGCATGGATGAGTGGTTGATGATTATGTTCATAACGTTATTCCTCCGTTGTTAACAGTATATAACAGTGCAGAACTGTTGTCAACTGTTATATTCTGTTTATCGGTGTTTATGGTAAGTACTCACAGTTACGTCCTCCGTTTCATTCGTCATATCTTACGCATTCGATACACACAGAATAAAAAGCAACCAGGTCTTTCTGTGCATTCGCAGTCATAGCTGGAGTTGCACAGAAAGATCTGATTGCTTTTTATGTAGATTCGGGTATCCAAAGTGATGAATTAAACACCAAGTACTACATCTATCGCATGATCAATTACCTCATCCAATTCCTCCTCATCTGCCTCCGGCATAAGCGTAGCAGAATCTTCATCGGAAATAAGCTCTACAAGACTTCCAAAGTCCTCTTTATATTTACTCTTACAAATTGCATAGAATACTACTCCAAGCAGACTCCATGCCACAACCATTCCCCATTCAGGGAGGATTAAGTTACCGCCGGATCCCGGAATGCAGTACATACACACCATGAATCCAGACATCAGAACCGCCATAGTTCCTACAAATTTGTAATGCTTTACTTTATACGGTCTTGGCATATCCGGTTCTTTTTTTCTCAGGATTAAAAATGATAAAGATACCATGCAGTAGGCCATACAGCAGCCAAAGTTTCCTGCATCACAGATCCAAACCATCATAACTCTTCCTGCAAATGGAGCCAGCATCGTAAGCACTCCGATCAGTATCAGTGCATTGATCGGTGTCTTATGTTTTGGATGCAGTTTTGAAAACATTTTTGGTATCATATAAGACTCTGCCATGGAATACATTGCACGTGATCCTCCGATCATAAACGAATTCCATGATGTAATAATTCCACACATTCCTCCAACAATAATTACCTTTGCCATAACAGATGTACGGAATGCCACAGCCATCGCATCTGCTGTTACAAGTCCGGTTCCTTTCTGTGCTGCTGCAATTGCTCCGGAATCCAGAACCATACCTACAGCCAGAATAACGAACGAATAAAATATAACGGCGAGGATGACCGAAAGGATCAGCATTTTTCCGATCTTTTTCGGTGGAACATTGATTTCTTCCGATGCCTGCGGAATTACGTCAAATCCGATGAAATAAAATGGCGAAAGCACTGCTACACCAAGAACAGCTTTTACATTCGATACTCCGGTTGTTCCGGCAAATATCTGACCGTCCAGATTATCAACTGTTCCGTTGAGTACAGATGCAATGATCAGCAGGATTCCTGCGCCACCTATAATTACCGTTAAGATTGTCTGTAAGATCGCAGCTGTCTTCGCTCCCATAATATTAATGACCATGATCAGAAATGCTACTACGATCGCAACGATCAGCCAGGATGCATAGATATCAAACCCTGCTACTGTATAAAGGTATCCCTTTAAGAATCCAGGCCACAGATATGTAATGATCGTTGGAAATGCACATGCTTCAAAACATGTAACACCGACATATCCAAGAATGATCGCCCATGTACACACGAATGAACCAACCGGACCCATTGCCCTGTGACTGAAGACATGTTCCCCTCCACACTGTGGCATAGCCGCCGTAAGCTCTGCATAAGTAAGACCTACGAAAAATATCATAACACCACCGATTGCAAATCCAAGTGCCGCGCCAACGACACCACCTTTTTCAATCCATCCTCCGGTCGATACAACCCAGCCCCATCCGATCATTGCACCAAATGCAATCACAAGAATGTCCCAGGCACTGAATACCTTGTCAAAATCTGATTTTTTCTTATTCATATAATCAACTCCTTACTGTTTTTCTACTTGTTTTGCAAGTGTCTCAATTAATCGGGCTGTTCCATCTACTCCCAGCAGACTACTGTCAATTAAGATATCTCTGTTATGTCGGTCTCCTCGGTTACTTCCGGTTAATGCCATGTGACGCTTATGGTACCTTTTATCCGTTTCAAGAATAATCTGTTTTGCTTCTTTCTCTGAAACCTTATGACTTTCCATTACATTTTTTATCCTTACTTCATCCGGCGAATAGATAAAGACTCTTAAAATCGGCTTATGTTCTTTTAGAATATAATCTGCGGAACGACCGATAATCACACAGGATTCTCTGTCCGACAACTTGCGGATAATCGTTTTCTGTACATGAATCGCACGTTTTGTAAGATCTGCGTATTGTGAAAACTCTCCTCGTTCCTCTCCTTCTGCACCTTTTCCAACAATTGTTACGCCTTCTTCGACCTTTTCCATGATTTCTCCGGGGATTCCAACTTCATGAATAATTGCATCTACTATATTTCTGTCATAAAACTGAAATCCCAGGTCTTCTGCTATTTTCCTTCCAATCTGATTTCCCTTTGCTCCATATTCGCATCCAATTGTAATTACCAAATGTGACATTGTCTCATCCCTTCTTCCATATATCTGATACTATCCTGTAAAAGATCACATTTTGTCATTTTTCATATGTATAACATACCTAGAACCTGCCATCGACAGCTCCTTGCGAATGTATGGGAGCAAAAAAGCGAAGTGACTCACTATCCTGTAAGCCTCTTCGCTTTCTATATCCCAAAGTATGCAAGAAAAGTTGCCATTGGCAAATTCTCTATGTCTATCTATTTAATTATCTTTTACAACACTATCACTGTACCACTGTAAATCATTTATGTCAACACATTTTTCAATCAGTGATTACTTTTTTCTACCGTTACTCCTCTTCCTTCTCCCTGATCTGCACTTCCCACTCATGCAGTTTTCTGGCTGCCTCCGGATTCTGTTTTTCCAGGCGCTTTTCCAGTCTTTCCCGGCTCTTCTTCAAATGTTCTACAATTTCCGGATGATGTAATAACAGCTGTTGTTCGATCTTTCGTCTTCTCTTTTCAATCAACTGAAGGATCATTTTTCTGTCTCCTCTTAAATTCTCCGGAAGTTCATCCAAATGCATTTCCATTCGTCTTAAAATCTCATCTTCATCCAAAACGCCCAGCGAATGCCAGTTTTTGAGTTTCTCTTCGAACCCTACGTCTGCAAGTCTTTCCAGATCCGGAAGTTTGTGAATCTGTTCCATGACCTGGTGTACTTTCTTCTCCATTTCTTCAACCGCATCATCTCCAAATGCCCAGGCAAATTCTTCCAGCGTATTTTCCTCTTCTGCCGGAACCATCGCCTCATGTACCGCATGAACAGCCGCCGGTATCTCCAGCTGCCAAGGCATCCAGACCAAAGGGTCCCGCGCTTTATCTGCACCGGCGGTTGTTCCCATTGACGGAATGCCGGCATCCTGTAGCGCTGCAAGAATCGTTCTTCTAACCTTTCCTTCTTCAATCAGATGCCCGATCCCAAGTTTTCTCATCTGTTCATTCACATTTTCGGAATGTTCTGTAATGTAGAACTTTATTCCTTTCCTTTCAAAATTCTCTGCCATCATCTCCAGGCGATCTGCCGCCGTAATATCAATGCTGTTGATTGCTGCCGCATCTACGATCACAACCTTAGTATCTTCCTTAATACTGTTCTCAATATCTGTCTGGAAGACTTTTATATTTGCAAAGAACAGATTCTCGCTGAAACGGTATATCACTGTATGCCGGATCGGATATGCATTGCGGTTTCTCTTCAGATCATAATAGGCTTCTTTTCCGGGAATCATTCCCCGGAATGATCTCGGTGGATTTGTCGCTCGAAGCACTACCGCCACAAAGGACAGCAAAAGTCCGATTACCACACCATAGATAGTTCCAAAAACCAGCACGCTTACACATGCCGCCACAAAGATATAAAATTCATTACGGCTCACTCTGAACAGGCGTACTGCCAGATGCAGTTCTACTACATTCATCAGTGCAGAAATTACAATGGCTGTAAGGACCGGAACCGGCAGATAGCCGATAAACCCGGTTGCGCCAAGAAGAACCAGGGCCATTGTAATTCCTGCCACAACAGACACTGCCTGTGTCTTTCCTTCATACTGCTCATTCATAGATGTTCTGGATATACTTCCGTTCACCGGACAGCACCCTACACATGCCGCCGCGATATTTCCCATCGCGCAGGCAAGGATTTCCTGATTCTCATCGATCTTATATCCGTTCTTCATTGCGAAATTATTCTCTGACAAAAGTGTCTCCGCCATTACAACTGCCGCGATCATCAAACTTCTTCCCAAAGCCTGTCTCAGATCAATTCCCACAAAACGGAAATGGACCAGTTTCGGAAGTCCTTTTCCCACCGCATCAAGAAGGACCACACCATATTCATCTACATGGAATATTCTGGTTGCCGCCACTCCGGCTGCCATGATAACAATTGCCATTGGAAATTTCGGTATCATTTTTCCTGCCACACGAAGCAATATCAGCGCACCTGCACCAAGTATCACTGACAACCAGTTAATCTCTTTACCGGTCTGTGCAATATGTCTGATAAGTTCCGGAAGTTCCCCGGATCCGGCTTTCCCGCCTAATATCTTCGGGATCTGCATTAAAATGATCGTAAGCGCAATCCCACTGATAAATCCGCCCATAACCGGTGTTGATATAAAGTCCACGATTCTTCCTGCTTTCAAAAAGTAAAACAACAATAGCCATATTCCCGTAAGAAGTGCGATCACAGGCACATACTGTATTGCCTCTTTACTTCCGTTTTCTATTCCAAGCGACACAAGTGCTGCCCCCACAATCGCTGCCGGTGCCGCATCCACCCCAAAGATAAACTGCCTGGACGTTGAAAATAATGCAAAGAACAGAATCGGGAACACCGAACCATATAGTCCATATACTGCAGGAAGTCCCGCAATCTGTGCATATCCCATTGAAATAGGAATGGACACCGCAGCCATAATAATCCCCGAAAAGATATCCTTGGGAAGATATTCCTTTTTATAACCTTTCAGTGTTGAAAATAATAAATCCTTCATACATCAAACCCTTTCACCTGATTATTCTTTCTATACTTTACACGCATTTTCAAAAAGAGGCAAGGTTCTGAGAAAATTCTCAGTTCCCTGCCTCTTCTATAATATCTTTGTTTTATATCCGTTTCACCGGATGTCCGCCCTGATACTTTTTCTGGTATCTGGTATTAGCAGATCTTGCAAATCCATCCTTCCGGAGCTTCAATATGTCCCATCTGGATTCCTGTTAATGTCTCATACAGTTTCTTTGTAACAGGTCCCATCTCTTCCATTCCGCTTGGGAAGCAGATCTCTTTGCCGTGGTCAACGATCTTTCCTACAGGAGAGATAACGGCTGCTGTACCGCAAAGTCCACACTCTGCAAAATCACCAAGTTCATCTAAGTAAACTTCTCTTTCTTCTACTTCCAGTCCAAGATAATGCTCTGCAACATACATCAGAGAACGTCTTGTAATAGATGGAAGAATGGTAGATGATTTTGGTGTTACAACTTTGTTATCTTTTGTTACAAAGATGAAGTTAGCTCCACCAGTCTCTTCTACTTTCGTTCTTGTTGCTGCATCCAGATACATGTTCTCATCGTATCCTTCTTCATGTGCTGTTACGATTGCATGAAGGCTCATTGCATAGTTCAGTCCGGCTTTTACATGACCTGTTCCATGCGGTGCTGCACGGTCAAAATCAGAAACTTTAATAGTAATTGGTTTTGCTCCACCTTTGAAGTATGGTCCAACTGGTGTAGCAAATACACGGAACTGATATTCTTCTGCAGGTTTTACACCGATAACGGCACTGGAACCGAACATATATGGTCTTACATATAATGTTGCTCCTGATCCGTATGGCGGTACATAAGCTGCATTCGCTTTTACAACCTGTTTGATTGCATCTACAAATCTATCTTCCGGGAATACAGGCATTTCAAGTCTTGCTGCTGAATCTGCCATTCTTGCTGCATTCAGATCCGGGCGGAATGTTACGATATGACCATCTTCTGTGGTATACGCTTTCATTCCTTCAAAACATGTCTGTGCATACTGAAGTACGCCTGCACATTCGCTAATTGTAATCTGATCATCGGAGGTAAGTGTACCTTCATCCCATGCTCCATTTTTAAAATTGGAAACATATCTCTTGTCTGTCTTCATATAGCCAAATCCAATGTTTGACCAGTCAATATTTTTCTTCTCCATTTTGACTCCTCCGTCCTTTTAACAACTGTTTGATTTATCATCTTGTCCTATTATAATACTACTGTTTTCAAAATTCAAGAGTGCACTCTGTTTTTTTATTATACATTTTAATTTTCGATTTATTTCGACCGTGAATCTCTATCTTTCCATCATGCTGATCGATTCGATACCAACACTTCCTCCGCGCACAACTTCGATACTTTCAAACTCTTCTTTCATCAGTTTGATAACTGCATCATTCTTGGTCGCCGTCTGAACAAATTCCATGAGAACACTGTCTTTCCCATAGTCAATCACCTTCGCCTTGAACGTCTCTGCGATCTGGAAGCATTCCACTTTATCATCTTTCGTGCATTTACGTACTTTTACATATAAGATTTCTTTCATACGTACAAAGACATCCGTAAAATCAATTACTTTGATCACTTCAACCAGACGGTTCAGCTGCTTTTTGATCTGTTCAAATGTCTCATCATCGCTGACTGTCGCAATCGTCATTCTGGATACAGTCGGATCTTCTGTCGTACCGACTGTCAGACTGTCCAGATTGTAAGATTTTCCGGAAAACAGACCGGAAATCTTTGACAGAACTCCCACCTGGTTCTCTACATATAATGAAATCCAGCGCTTTTTCATACCATTATTATTCATTATTTTATCTCCTTTCGTCTCTTATTCTTAACAATCCATGATCAGGTCTTCCAGTGTTCCACCTGGTTTTACCATCGGATACACCAGATCCTCCGGATCAATGTCGAACTCAAGGATATATGGGGTCTTTGTACTCTTCATTGCCTCTCTGAATGCAGGTTCGATATCTTCTTTCTTTGTAATATGAATTCCTTTTGCGCCATAGCTGTCAGCCAGCTTCATGAAATCCGGTGTATACGTCGGACACTCTACCTCTCCGCATTTTCCCCTGCAGGCTGCTCCGGAACGAAGACAGGTCATCGAATAACGCTTTCCATAGAACAATTTCTGCCACTGGCGTACCATACCCAGATTATTATTATTGAAGATACAACTGATGATCGGGAGTTCTTCAAGCACCGCTGTAGCGAGCTCCTGACTGTTCATCTGAAATCCTCCGTCTCCCGAAATTGAAATAACAGGCACATCCGGATTACCAATCTTCGCACCGATAGCTCCCGGCATACCATAACCCATAGTTCCAAGACCGCCGGACATCAGAAGTTTTTTCTTTTCCGTGATCTCGATAAACTGTGCCGTAAACATCTGATGCTGTCCAACATCTGTTACAATAATTGCCTCATCAAAGATACGGTTGATCGTTTCTATCACATCCTGTGGTGTCATGATTGGTTTCTTCTTCATCATCAGTGGATGTTCCTCTTTCCACTCTTTGATCGTCGCAAGCCACTTCTTCGTCTCACACTCAGATACATATTCCAGCATTTTTGATACTGCCTCTTTTGCATCTGCCACGATAGGTACATCTACCTGTACGTTTTTTGAAATTGCAGCTGTATCAATATCAATATGTACAATCTGTGCATTTGGTGCAAATGAATGAAGCTTTCCGGTAATTCTGTCATTGAATCTGGTTCCTATCGAGAATAACAGATCACACTCATTTACCGCCATATTACACGCATATGCGCCATGCATTCCAAGATTACCAATATATAAAGGATGTGTCGTCGGAATCGCTCCACGTCCCATAACAGTTGTAACTACCGGAACGTTCGTCATGTCAACCAGTTTTGTAAATTCTTCATTGGCATGTGCGATATTAACGCCTCCTCCGGCAAGGAATAATGGTTTCTTTGCTTTTGAAAGCATCTTGATCGCACGTTTTAACTGTCCTACATGAACATGTGTATTCGGTTTATATCCCCGGATATTTACCTCCTTCGGATATTCGGCATTTCCAAGTTCGCCCATCACATCTTTTGGAAGATCGACCAGTACCGGGCCCGGCCTTCCTGTTCTTGCAATATAAAAAGCTTCTTTAATAATACGTCCCAGATCTTCTCTGTTTCTTACTGTTACACCATACTTTGTGATACTTCTGGTAATTCCTACGATATCAACTTCCTGAAATGCATCATTACCGATCAGGTGTCTGGATACCTGACCTGTAAAGCATACAAGCGGTACACTGTCGTAATATGCTGTTGCAAGTCCTGTTACAAGATTCGTTGCTCCAGGTCCGCTCGTAACAAGACATACACCTACTTTTCCCGTTGATCTTGCATAAGCATCTGCTTCATGCACCAATGCCACTTCCTGCCTTGGAAGGATCACCTTTGTATAATCCTGTTTATAAAGTTCGTCACTGATGTCAATTGTACAGGCTCCCGGATAACCGAATATTGTATCCACCTGCTCTTCACTCAGTGCTTTTACCAGTAATTTATTGCCACTGATCTTCTTCATATACTACCTCCTTGAAATCTGATCATTTTCATACCGGATATAATAAAAAAACACCCCAAGCTGTCAGCTCAGGGCGAATATTACATCCGTGTTACCACCTAAATTCAGAAATTACTTTCTGCTCTCTGTTCAGTACAGGAACGTTTTCCTTATCCTGGTTTCACTTTCCGATACTGCCTCCCTGATAACGCTGGGACTGCGTTGAAGTCTACTCAGATATTCTTACACTTTATCTATATCCTTTCGGTTCACAGCTCAAAGGCTACTTCCATAAATCCTTCACGAAGACTTGCACCTTCCATCTTCTCTCTTTGCTTCGGGAATCTATGTACTCCTCCTTGTCATAGCATTCACTGAATATTTATAAAATATTATATGTGATATTCTACAATATTGTCAACTCTTTTCATTTCGTTAATTTCTTGTCATGCTTTTTTTACCATAATCTGTCAAATTTTTCATCCTTTCCACAAATTTAAGTGTATTTTTCAAAAAAATTTGTGATTTTTTCCATTTTTTTCAAAAATCATATGGCAAATATTTGCAAAAAATTATACAATATATTCATAAGCAATAAGGAGGATATATTATGAAACAAAATAATATGTTAGCGATGATATTGGCCGGCGGTAGAGGCTCACGTCTTCACGAACTGACAAATAAAGTTGCAAAACCAGCTGTTTCTTATGGTGGAAAATACAGAATCATTGATTTTCCACTCAGTAACTGTGCCAACAGCGGCATCAATGTTGTAGGAGTATTAACCCAGTATGAATCCATTCTGTTAAACAGTTATGTTGCTGCAGGCAGACGCTGGGGATTAGACGCAAAAGAAAGTGGTGTTTTTGTTCTTCCACCACGTGAGAAAGCAGATGCCAATCTGGATGTATACAGAGGTACTGCTGACGCAATCTCACAGAATATCGACTTTATCGATACATACTCACCGGAATATCTTCTGGTACTTTCCGGAGATCATATCTACAAGATGAATTATGATAAGATGTTGCAGGAACATAAAGATAACGGAGCAGATGCAACAATTGCAGTTATCGAAGTTCCGATGAAAGAAGCAAGCCGTTTCGGTATCATGAATACAGATGATGAGAACCGTATCATAGAATTTGAAGAAAAACCAGAACATCCAAAGAGTAATCTTGCATCTATGGGAATCTATATCTTCAACTGGAAACTGTTACGCAAAAAACTGGTTGCCGATATGAAAGATCCTGATTCCAACCATGATTTTGGAAAAGATATCATACCAACTCTTCTGAATGACGGAAAAAAATTATATGCATACAAATTCAAAGGATACTGGAAAGATGTAGGAACGATTGATTCTCTCTGGGAAGCCAACATGGATCTGCTCAGTAAGAACAACGAGCTGGATCTGAACGATCCTACCTGGAAAATTTACACAGAGGATGCTACTGCTCTTCCTCAGTATATCGGACCGGATGCTGAAATTAACCATGCATTCGTCAATCAGGGCTGCGTAATCGAAGGTGAAATTACAAATTCCGTACTTTTCACAGGTGCAAAAGTAGGAAAAGGCGCTAAGATTATCAACAGTGTACTGATGCCTGGTGTAGTAGTAGATGAAAATGCTGTCGTTACACGTGCACTGGTTGCTGATAATGTTAAAATTGGTGCAGGCGCTGTTGTCGGCGACGCAAAGAGCGAACATATCGAGCTCATTTCCAAACGTGTAAAGGGGGTAGAATAATATGGCTAAAGCATTTGGAATCGTAAACTTTGCCGGAAATCACATCAGAGTGGAAGGCATGCAGGAATATCGTCCGGTAGGTGCATTCTCTTTCCTTGGACGTTATCGTGTTATTGACTTCCCTATCTCAAATATGAGTAACAGTGGTATCGACCACATTCAGGTCTATATCCGCAGAAATCCACAGTCTTTGACTGCGCATCTTGGAACAGGACGCCACTACAATATCAACTCAAAGAGCGGTAATCTTCAGATTCTCTATTCCGGTCTCGGAATGAACATGAGTCTGTATAACAATGACATTGCTTCTTATATTGAAAACCTGGAATATATCGAACAAGAACTGGCCGAATATGTTGTTATTGCACCAAGTTACATGGTCTACACACAGGATTACAAGAAACTGTTAAATGATCATATCGAATCCGGTGCTGATATTACATTACTGTATCATTCTGTAGATACTGCAAAAGAATATTTCCTGAACTGTTACGCATTGAACCTGAACAAGCAGAAAGGAGTTCTTTCTCTGGAACAGAATCACGGAAATGCAAAGAATAAAAATATCTTCATGGATACTTATGTTATGAAGAAAGATCTGTTCATCGAACTGATCCACAAAGCAAAAAAGACTTCTTCTGTATACACTTTATTAGATATCGTGAATGCATCCTGTGATGAACTCGATATCCGCGGTGTTTCTCACAAAGGTTATTTCGCTGCAATCTCTGATTTCAAGAGTTATTATGATTCAAACCTTTCTCTGACAGATATTAAAACTGCTCAGAATCTGTTTGATCCAAACTGGCCAATCTACACAAGAACAAATGATTCCTGCCCGACACAGTATTTTGAAACAGGAAATGCTAAAAATTCTGTTGTATCAAACGGATGTCTGATTGAAGGTTCTCTGGAACATTCTGTTGTAGGACGTGGATGTATCATCAAAAAAGGTGCTGTTATTAAGAACTGCGTAGTTCTTTCTGGCGCATACATCGGTGAGAATGTACATATTGAAAATCAGGTTGTTGACAAACACGCCAAGATCACACATGTAAAAGAGCTTACATCTTCCGAGGATCGTCCTGGATATGTAAGAAGAAATGATACACTGTAGAACGTACAGCATAAAAAATGCGGGAAGATGAAATCAATCATCTTCCCACTTTTTATAATACCATAGTATGGAAACAACGTTGGCATCGGCAGGCTCTTTGGCATTTTACCGGATTACTTCCCGTGCGATTTTTTGCCAGGAAATCCTGCTGACATCACATTCTTTTGTATCTTTTTCCTCAATTGCTTCCCGTAAAGCTTCTGCAAGTCTGCTTTCAAATGCCGGTAATTCTTCCTCCAGCGGTTCATCCGTTCCTTTCATCCCCGGAGGTAACACGTACCGGATATCTGCGTCCGGGACCATATCAGCAAGCCACTCGGCAATTCCTTCCAATTTCGTCATTACTACCCTGTCACCACAGGCCAGACTCTCAATCACAGTCAACGGAAGGCCCTCATACATAGACGGAAGCACAAAAATATCACAGTCATTGTATAGCTCTGCAAGCCTTGATTGCGTTACACATCCAGCAAACACTACCGGATATCTGCATCCATCTGCCAGTTCTTTAATCTCTTCATATTCAACGAGGTTTCCGGCACCTCCGGCAAGAATAAGTTGTATTTTTTCTTTTTCATAATCCAGAAGATTCAATGCTCTCAGAAGACTTTTTACACCTTTCTTCTGTGTAATCTTCCCCGCAAAAATCATACGGATTTTTCCGTCTTTCCTGCTTGATTTTATGCCTGTCTTTTTAAAGACCTCACTGTTATATCCGGTTCCTATCACAGTCATCTGTTTTTCTGATACCGGATATATTTTTTTTATTTTTTCTTTCTGCGCTTCCTGAAGTGCAAATATCCTGTCAAGTTTCGGAATCTCCTGCCTGATAAAATTTCTTTCAAATAAAATACTCTCCATCTGTCTCAGATCCGTATTATGGCAAAATCCATATACTTTTTTAGCAGGATAATGTGCTCTTATCAGCGCCGTCAGGTAATACAAATGATGGCATAAGATAATATCCGGATTTTCTTTTTCTATTGCTTCATCCAGAACTTCAAGAAATGCAGCTTTAAATTGTTCGGCCATCTCTTCTGTCATATCCCGATATCTTGTACTGGTATAAGGCATCTCATCCGACATTCCTACTACCGGATACGGAAGCTTTTCTGACGAAAAATATACCGGATATACCGTTACCCCTTCCGGCATATCCACCCGATCCTCTCTTGTGACGCCCGCCACCACGGCCTGCGAAACACCCATCTTGGCCAGAGATCTCACCACCTCGGTCAGATAGACGCCGCTTCCCGTACTGCATGGCTTCTGCGCCGTGACACTAAGCACTCTCATTTTCGATCTGTTATCTCCTCTCGTAGATTGTAAACACATATTCCAGATCAAAATAAGTCTGCTCGTCACTGATCTTCGTCATCTCCCACTCCGGATCCTCATCCAGATTCGGGAAATATGTATCTGCATCATATGCATGGTCTATTTTTGTAATATATGCTTTTGTACAATACGGAAGCAGCTGGCGGTAAATACTCTCTCCACCGATCACAAATATATCTTCCGAATCATATTTTTTCAGTTCATCCACCATCTCTTCTATGGTATGTACAATGACTGTATCTTTTACTTTATAGTTCTTGTCTGTTGTAAGTACTACATTCACACGATTCTTAAGCGGCTGTCCGCCCGGAAAGCTTTCCAGTGTCTTTCTTCCCATCGCTACAACTTTCCCTTTCGTTGTCTCTCTGAAAAACTTCATATCCTGCGGAATACTCACCAGTAACTTATTTTCTTTTCCTATTGCCCAGTTTGAATCTACTGCAACGATCAAATTCATAATCTACATCTCCTCTTTACGTATGATATATTCTTATCTCTGACTGCCATCGGCTAATAATATTTCTTCTACACTGCCACCGGAATATTCTTAATCTGATCATGTGTCTGATAATCGATCAATTTTACATCATCTCTTGTAAACTGATAAAAGTCTTTGATCTCCGGATTCAGCCAGAACTTCGGTGCCGGAAGCGGCTTGCGGCTGATCAGTTCCTCTATCATCGGCACATGTCTGTCGTAAATATGTGCATCTGCGATCACATGTACGAACTCTCCGACTTCCATATCACATACCTGCGCCAGCATATGGATCAATACGGCATACTGACATACATTCCAGTTATTTGCCGCAAGGACATCATTCGATCTCTGATTCAGGATTGCATTCAATGTCAGTTTATCATGTCCCGGTTTCTTGGTTACATTAAATGTCATACTGTATGCACACGGATAGAGATTCATCTCATGCAGATCTTCATGCACATAAATATTCGTCATGATTCTTCTGCTGTATGGATTATTCTTAAGGTCATAGATTACACGGTCCACCTGATCAAACATGCCTTCTTTATACTGGTGCTTTACGCCCATCTGATATCCATAAGCCTTTCCGATCGAACCGTTTTCATCCGCCCAACTGTCCCAGATATGACTGTGAAGATCATTAATATTATTCGATTTCTGCTGCCAGATCCACAAAAGCTCATCCGTACAGCTTTTGATTGCTGTTCTTCGAAGTGTCAGTGCCGGAAATTCTTTCGACAGATCATACCTGTTCACAACTCCGAATTTCTTGATCGTATATGCCGGTGTTCCATCTTCCCATACCGGTCTTACTTTTTCGCCTCTGGTATCGGTACCGTTATCGATAATGTCACGGCACATATTGATAAATACTTTGTCTGCATAACTCATTTTTTGTTTCTCCTGTCCTTTCCTGTTCTCTTTACGGATCACTGATATTATAAAGAACCCGGTCCAGCATCTTTTCCAATGCCGCGATTTCCTTTTTACTCATCCCGATCGTCAGCCTCCGATCTATCTTCTTCCGGTAATTGTCCATCTTTTTCTGAATATCATATGCTTTTTCCGTCGGGTAAATGTTCTTGCATCTTTTGTCCTGATTACTTGGAACTGCCAGAATGAATCCTTTTTCATCTAACCTTTTTAAGATTCCCGTTACCGTCGGATTCTTAAGACTTAACGCCTTTTCAATGTCTTTCTGATTCACAAACTCCTTACTGCTGCCAAGAAGATAATCCAGCACTGCGCACTGCGATGATGTGATCCCTATCCCCCGAAGCAGGTTATTGAATTCCTTTTCATAAATATTATTGATCTGTTTGAACATAAATCCAACGGGTAATCGTTCTTTCATCCCTTGTATTCTCCCATTTCCCTGTAATACCGTCATCAGTCCGGGTATTCACAAATACCCGGACTATTTCAATTTATTTTACCATATTCCAACAGGCTATGCAATCTTATCCATCGCGCGAATCTCTTTTACAGCGAATCCAATTGCGACAATTCCCGCTGCCGCATCTGCGATCGGTCCCGCATACATCACCCCGTCAATTCCCATAAAAATCGGGAATATAAGTATCAGCGGAAGTAAAAAGATTACCTGTCTTGTAAGCGACACTACAATACCCAGCTTCGCTTTACCAATTGATGTAAAGAATCCGGATGACATTGGCTGGATTCCATTAACAAATGTCATAAACATAAAAATCCTGAAATATCTTGCCGCAAATTCATAATATTCTTTGCTTCCCGTACCAAAGATACTCACAAGCTGCGTCGGGAAAAACTGGAAACACAAGAAGAACACAATTCCAACCGTCATAGCAACGCGGAATGCTTTCCAATAAGTGCGTTTTACTCTGTCATACGATCCCGCTCCATAATTATATCCCCAGATTGGCTGACATCCCTGGGAAATCCCGATCGCAATAGCCATGAACACCATATTTACCTTTGAGATAACGCCCACACACGCCAGTGGAATATCTGTTCCATATACAGAAGCCGCACCATAATAGCGCAGTGTATTATTCATTGTAATCTGTACCACAGCCATGGCAATCTGATTGATACAGGAAGCCATTCCCAATGACAGGATCATTTTCAGGAGATGGCCTCTCGGACGGAACATCTCTTTTTTCAGCTCCATTTTACGAAATCTTCCAAAATATACAATTACCATAATTCCGGATACGATCTGTCCGATCACGGTCGCCCACGCAGCGCCTTTGATCCCCCAGTGGAATCCAAAGATAAACAGCGGATCTAACACCGTATTAATAATTGCCCCTGTCAGCATACAAGTCATAGAGTACGTAGGGCTTCTGTCCGCGCGGATCAGATGATTCCCTCCGGTTGTCAAAATCAGGAACGGAATTCCAAATGCCGTAATTCCTGTATAATCCTGTGCATATGGCAGGATCTTTGTCGTCACACCGAAAAGATGCAGCAGAGGATCCAGGAACACCAGTACCACTGCTGCAATGATCACACCACAGATTACCAGCATGGAAAGCCCGGTCCCCGCAATCCTGCTTGCTTTCTCATGATCTCCCGCTCCGGAACACAGATTAAAATTCGACGCACTTCCGATTCCAAGAAGAAGTGCTGTTGCCGTACAGATGATCGACACAGGAAATGCAATATTAGTCGCTGCATTTCCCAGAAGTCCGACTCCCTGTCCGATAAAGATCTGATCTACAATATTATATAATGAGCTCACCAGCATACTGATAATTGCCGGAATTGCGAATTTCGCGATCAGTTTTCCCTCGCTTTCTGTTGCCAGAGGATTCACTTTTTTCTGTTCTTTCAACTTTCTTTCACTCCTTATTTTCTCACCAATTATTCATGGATTCTTATTTGATTTTCACCATACGGCGATTATAAAAGACGGAGCTTGTTACGGCCTCCGTCCTCTGAAAATATTCTGCTATTTATTATTTAATATTCACGGATCACGGTTCCAATCTCCCGTGTCGTATCCATATCCACCAGATGAGCCAGTGCATCTTCCAGATGCTTTTCTTTTACTGCTTCTGTAACGATAACAAGCTCTGCTGCATCATCTTCTTTTGTATTCTGAATCACTCTTGCAATACTTACCTTATGCACTCCGAATACACTTGCAATTGCAGCAAGTACACCTGGTTTATTATCCACCAGCATACGGATATAGAACTTGTTCTTTACTTCTTTAAAGTTCTTTACCGGTGTCTCACGATAACAGGTACAACTGATTCTTCCTGTACAATGGTATTGTATATCACGGATCACATCGATCACATCACCCATGATCGCACTGGCCGTCGGGAGTTCCCCTGCTCCTCTTCCGTAGAACATCGTATCACCGGCAGCATCAGAGCGGACAAATACTGCATTAAACGAATCTCTCACGGATGCAAGCGGATGTTCCTTCGGAATCATCATCGGATGAACAGCAACCTCAATTCCTTCTTCCGTATTATGCGCAACACCGAGTAATTTGATCACATCACCGAATTCTTCTGCGTATTCCACATCTTTCGCAGTAATTTTTGTAATTCCTTCTGTATATACATCATCGAATGTAACTCTGGAATGAAATGCAATCGATGCCATGATCGCTACCTTACGTCCTGCATCCAGTCCTTCAATGTCGGCCGTCGGATCTGCCTCTGCATAACCAAGCTCTGTTGCCAGTGCCAGTGCATCGTCAAAATCCATCCCTTCTTCGATCATCTTGGTCAGAATAAAGTTCGTCGTACCATTGACAATACCGATAACTTCCTGAATCTCATTCGCCGCCAGACACTGCTTCAGCGGACGGATAATCGGGATTGCTCCTGCCACAGCTGCCTCAAATAAGAAATCCACTCCACTTTCTTCTGCCGCCTCCAAAAGTTCGTGTCCATGTGTCGCTACCAGATCTTTGTTCGCTGTCACGACATTCTTTCCTGCATGCAGTGCTTCCAGAATCATAGTTCTTGCAGGTTCGATACCACCCATCACTTCGATTACGATTTCTATCTCATCATCATTCATGATATCTTCCCACTTATCGGTTAAAAGAGACTGGTCTACACCCTCTCTCTTCTTATTCATGTTATGTACCAGTATCTTCTGAATTTCAAGACCTGCACCGGCTTTCAATGCCATTTCATCCTTCTGGCGTTCCACAAGTTTATACACCCCGCTGCCGACCGTTCCAAGTCCCAGAAGACCTGCTTTTACTACTCTTTCCTGATTCATCTTCTCACATTCTCGTTTTTTGTTCACTCTCTTTTCGTATCTACAGATATTCTGCCAGTGGCAGATTCTGCAGCTTTGTTTATACAGACTTTAGTATAGCATAGTGCTACATATAATTTCAATCCGATTCTTCCCATGCTCGGAAATTAGTACAGTTTAATCTCCTTTCTGCACAGTAACAAATCCGCACCCACATAATTGATCAGCACAAAAAAGACGTTACAAATAGTCAATTCAGAGCGACAGACGGGACTCGAACCCGCGACCTCCACCTTGGCAAGGTGGCGTACTACCAACTGTACTACTATCGCACATCAAGTATGTTTTATTATTTTGTGTTCATCAGAACGATATTCAGTATAACGTATATATATGGTATTGTCAACTGCTTTTTTTAATTTTTTGAATTTTTCTTTTAATTTGAAAACTCCGACAACTTTTCCTGCATGCTTTGGCAAGTGGCAGCTCCTTACGAACGCATAGTGATAAAAAAGGTGCGGGAGCAACCTTCTCTTTGGTTTTCCCGCATCTTTTACTTTATATAGCTTTTACTTTATTCTTTGTCTTCTGCCTTTTTCTCTTCTTTTGCTATAACCGCAATTCCGAGTTCCTCCAACTGTTTTGCATCTACATGTCCCGGTGCTTCTGTCATAAGATCAGATGCATCTTTTACTTTAGGGAATGCAATTACATCACGGATGCTGTCCTGTTTTGCCATCAGCATAACCAGACGATCCAGACCATATGCAAGTCCTGCGTGCGGCGGCACTCCATACTTGAATGCTGTCAGAAGGAATCCAAACTGCTCCTGTGCCTGCTCTTCTGTAAATCCAAGCACTTCAAACATCTTGCTCTGGATATCCTGATCAAAGATTCTGACACTTCCTCCACCAATCTCGTTACCATTCAATACGATATCGTATGCTTTTGCACGGACTCTTCCCGGATCACTGTCAATATACTGAAGATCTTCTTCCATTGGCATTGTAAATGGATGGTGCATAGCTGTATAACGGTTCTGCTCTTCGCTCCACTCAAGAAGTGGGAATTCTGTTACCCACAAGAATTTGTATTCATTCTTGTCAAGAAGTTCCATCTGACGTGCGAGTTCCAGACGAAGTGCTCCCAGTGTATCCCATACAACTTTATTCTTATCTGCAGCAAATAATAACAAGTCTCCGTTCTCTCCGCCCATCGCTTCGATCAGAGCTTTCATTTCATCATCTGTCATGAATTTGGCAAATGAGGATTTTACTGTTCCGTCTTCATGAATTGCAATATACGCAAGTCCCTTTGCACCATAATCTTTTGCAAAATCAACCAGTTTATCAATCTTCTTACGAGCCATTCCGCCCTGTCCTTTGGCGTTGATACCACGAACTGTTCCACCATTTTCGATCGCATTTTTGAACACTACAAATTCACAGTCTTTTACAACATCTGTTACGTTTGTCAGTTCCATACCAAAACGGATATCCGGCTTATCTGAACCAAAGCGGTCCATTGCTTCCTGCCATGTCATTCTCTGGATTGGAAGAGATACTTCCACGCCCAGTACTTCTTTGAATAATTTGGCAAGCAGTCTTTCATTTACTTCGATTACATCATCGACATCCACGAAAGATAACTCCATATCGATCTGTGTGAATTCCGGTTGACGGTCTGCACGTAAATCTTCGTCACGGAAACATTTTGCGATCTGGAAATATCTGTCATATCCTGAACACATCAGTAACTGTTTGAATAACTGTGGTGACTGTGGCAGCGCATAGAACTGTCCCTGCTGGATACGGCTAGGTACGAGGTAATCTCTTGCTCCTTCCGGTGTACTTTTGATCAGAACCGGTGTCTCAATCTCAAGAAATCCTTCTTCCGCAAGGAACTGACGTGTCAGAGTTGCAACCTTGCTTCTCATCATCAGATTGCGCTGCAGATCCGGTCTTCTAAGATCCAGGTATCTGTATTTCAGACGTACTTCTTCTTTTGTTTTAGAATTCTCTTCGATGTGGAACGGCGGTGTCTCTGATTCAGAAAGAATACGAAGTTCTTCCGGAATCACCTCTATCTCTCCTGTTGCAAGATGATCATTCACTGCACCGGAACGTTTTGCTACTGTTCCTACGATTGCTACTACATATTCTGCACGAAGCTTAGCTGCCTTTTCGATCAGTGCCGCTTCGCATTTTCCTTCTTCGAATACCACCTGGATAATACCTGAACGGTCTCTGACATCTACGAATACCAGACCGCCCTTATTACGGTTTTTCTGTACCCATCCCATAATGGTAACTTTCTCTCCTACATTGGCTGCAGATAATTCTGCACATCTGTGGGTTCTTTTTAACCCTTTCATTGATTCTGCCATGTTTCTTTATCTCCTTTTCCGACGTCCTTACGCCGTAATTTATTGTTTCCTATATATCTTATAAATTTTCCACGGAATCTGCATAACAGTCCACGATTTCTGTATAACCGTCTTCAGTAAGCTGTTCTTTCTGGAACTTTTTATTCTTCTTCATGTTGACGATCAGGACCTGTTTTCCTGCCTGACGGTCTGCCTTTGCAAGTGACATAACCTTTAAAAGCCCTTCTTTTGTCATCTTCTTCTCTAACAGATATGCTTTCTTCTCTTTTACAGTCGGAACTTCATATCCATTTTCCAGAAGCAGCATGACGATTCGTTCGAATCCGATTGAGAATCCACATGCAGGTGTATCCTGCCCGGTGAATTTACCGATCATCTTATCGTATCTTCCGCCGCCGGCCACAGAGCCGCCAAAGCCTTCCATGGCCACCTCAAAGATCGTGCCGGTGTAATAGCCCATGCCGCGTACCAGAGTGGGATCGAATTTCAGTCCGAAGCCTCCGCCGGACACACTCATGACCGTATCCATGATCTCCGCCAGATTTTCGGCTGCGCCGTCCTCCAGTACGCCTGAAAGGATCTCTCCCATACGGCGGACTCCGTCGGCGTCACCCGTCACCTGTCCCATGAGCTCCAGGTATTTATCCGCCGTTTCTTCGGAATATCCGTTTTCCACCAGCTCCGCTCTCACGCCGTCCACGCCGATCTTGTCCATCTTGTCAACGGTGATGAACACCTTTTCAATGTCCTCCTCCGGGAAGCCGCTGTAAACGGCCATGGCCCGCAGGATCTTCCTGTCGTTGATGCGGACCTCAAACTGGTTGTTGGGACAGATCTTTTTTAAGGCTGTGGTGGTCGCCAGCACCAGCTCGATCTCCGCCTGGCTGGTGGCGTCGCCGAAGATGTCGATGTCACACTGGACAAACTGGCGGTAACGGCCCTTCTGGGGGCGGTCTGCCCTCCATACGCTTCCGATCTGGAGCGCCTTAAAGGGAGACGGCAGATTGGCCGCGTTGTTGGAATAGTATCTGGACAGCGGGAGCGTCAGATCGTAGCGCAGGCCGCTGTCTGCCAGGTCATTTTCTGTTTCTGCTGCCTCTAAGTTTAATTTCTCGCCCCTCTTTAATACCTTAAAGATCAGCTTTTCATTGTCTCCCCCCTGCTTGCTTAACAGGTTTTCGATGTGCTCCACACAGGGAGTCTCAATGGAAGAGAATCCGAAGCCGCGGTACGTTTCCTTGATCTGGTTCAGAACATAATCGCGGATCTGCATTTCCTGGGGCAGGATATCCTTCATGCCGGTCACCGGCTTTTTCTTTAACGCCATACTCGTTCCTCCATATTTTATGTCTGATGGTAAGTTTACGACAGCCCATCCAGTTTTTCAAGCATCTTTTCTTTTC